>JRYF01001083.1_pt1 | contig 305439 bp, 276 predicted proteins | sample 235331 | NCBI WGS metagenome assembly JRYF01 (sample SAMN03074217, study PRJNA261475) | activated sludge metagenome | biome: Wastewater Treatment Plant; feature: Wastewater; material: Activated sludge; isolation source: activated biomass of a wastewater treatment plant treating hydrocarbon... ... | reverse complement strand
TTTTAGGAGCTTTAATCTTATGGAAGAAACATATCCGTTTAAGCGTAAGTTCCATGTTATTTTTTGCAGGAACGTAATGATTTACTTTGACATGGATACCAAAAGGAAGTTGATTAGAAAGCTGTTTGATTACACAGAACCCGGAGGCTATTTATTTATAGGGCATTCTGAATCGTTAAACAGGAATGATTCGGGCTTTGAATATATAATGCCCTCTGTTTATCGAAAGCCATAATAATGCCATAAGACATTAAAATACAAATAACCAAGGCAGTAGAGGAAATTTCTCTATTGCCTTTTAACTTGTGTTATCTATAGAACAAAGTTATTTTGTAACCGTCAAACCAGGATGAGTTTGCGGAAATTTCTTCTGCGGTTTTAATTTTTAGCATGTTAAGTATATCTTTCATTTTATTGATAAAATAAAAAAGACCTCAATTGTTTCGCCTAAGAAACAATCAAAGCCTTAAAAATGGCAGGGGTTGAGGGAATCGAACCCCCACTAATGGTTTTGGAGACCAGTGTGATACCACTTCACCAAACCCCTAAATTTTCGTACTGATATATTATATAGGCATATCAATGGATTGTCAAGTGGTTTTAAATGGTTTTTGAAAATAGTATTGTTGGGGTTTTTGAGCCTGCAAGCTAAAGGTTAACCTTACATATAAAAATCTTTAAAAAAGTTAGTTTTTTTAAAGATTTTGTATTGACTATTAGCCTTGTGTGTGTTATTATCTTTAGGCAGTCAAAATTGTGCCCGAGTGGCGGAATTGGTAGACGCCCAGGACTTAAAATCCTGTGTCCTTAGGGGCGTGCGGGTTCGACTCCCGCCCTCAGCACCAAAAATAAACTCGGCTCACCTCGCCTCGGTCACGCCCTCAAAACCTTCATCAAAGAATCGACGAGCAAAAGACATCGCCGGTGCGATGCCGTTTAGATGGTTCAATTCGCTATCCTTGATGATCAAACGTCGAAGCGTCGCATTGGTGACCCCGCGCATCCGCATGGTGTCGTAAGCCTTGTTCGTATTTTCCTGGCTTACGACCGTGTCGCCGTCGATCGCAATCAGCAGCATCCGCGTCCGCGGCGACCAATCGTAAACGTCATTATCTCGGAGCATCCTGACAAAGGCGTTGCGCTGATCGTTTCGCTGCATCGCGCTGAGAAAAGAAGGCTGAAGCACGTTAGAAAGCCTGTTTTGGGCACGCATTAGGGCCGTTGTGATGCCGATGTTCTTTATCAAGCCGTCGTCTGTCGGGTCCCGCCGGTAATTGATCGCCAGAGCATTTGCTAATGCCAACTTGTAGAAATCGCGCCATCGAAGCTTTTTCTCGTTTACGAGGTAGTTGACCGCATAGGACGTCAGATAAACACGAAGAATGAATCCCACCTGCTCGCCGGTCTCAAAAAGCATGAACTCCCTCGTAATGCCGGAGAGATCGTAAGGCCCAGCCGAAGGGGCCGAGGCAGTAACCTTATATTCCGCACCGGCCTTCTCCTGCAATGCCTGAGTCAGCGCCATCGCGACGCCGCCGCCTTCAGAGTAGCCCGTAACAAACAAGTTTGGCCCCATAGCATAGCTTTTCTGAAGTGCAAGGGAACGCACGGCCGGGATTATATCGACGCCAGAGCGGGCATTTACCTTGTTGAGTGGATAAGGATGTGCCGCCCTATGATCGCCGAGTCCGATGTAATCAGGCAGAACGACAGCATAGCCGCCTGTCGCAAATGCCGAGATCGCCTCGACCGTTTCCGGGGCCTCGCCTTGTCCTTTGTATCGCGACGGCGAGCGCCTTCGGTCCACAGTCGTCCCATGGCAATATACGACAAGCCCCTTCGGAGCGCCCCCAGAAGGCCATGCGACGAGGCCGGTAAGCCGTGCCGGCTTACCATTGGCGTCAACTGAAGCGTAGGTAAGCTTAAATAGCTCTACCGAGGATGCAGGCTCATCGACAGCGTACGCGCCGAATGCTTTCCGCATCCGCTCCGACAACTCAGCCGCCGATATTGAGCCGCTTGACTCGCTGGAGACAAGCGTCTGTGGATAGCTAAAGACAGATACTAACAGTACTAAAAGAACGATGTGCGTGAACCTAACGGTCCATTTAACCTTGCGTGAATTCGTCATTGCGATCAATCGGCAGGGACATCCGACGCTGGCCCCGGGCAAACCTCCGTTTATTGTGATCGTTAGTAATTAAAACTTAATGTCGGATAATACCAAATTCAAGCCGAGTTTCCCCGTTTCGGCCTTGACCCCAGCTTTCACGGCAACGGTGACGAGAAGTCTAGCCGATCTGGTCTCGGTTTCTCCATTGATCGATACTCGGATAGAATTAACTCGATAATGAAAACAAAACGAATTTCCTTCCCGTCATCGGCCTTCGCATTTGTCTGCGTGATCGTTCTTTATTTTTCGATTTCGGCACAAACAACGGAACAAGAACGCTGGAACGAACGTGTCCGAAACGTTACTATCACGCGCGACGATTGGGGTATTGCCCATGTCGTCGGCAAGACTGACGCGGATGCGGTTTTCGGCATGATCTACGCCCAAGCTGAGGATGACTTCAACCGTATTGAGATGAATTATCTCAACTCGCTCGGCCGCTTGGCCGAGGCCGAGGGCGAATCGGCGATCTGGAGCGACCTTAGAATGAGGCTTTTCATCGACCCCGAGGAGTTGAAAAAGAATTACGCCAACAGCCCGGCGTGGATGCAAAAGCTTATGACCGCGTGGGCCGACGGACTAAACTACTATCTGTCGAAGAACCCCAACGTAAGGCCGCGGGTCCTCAACCGGTTCGAGCCGTGGATGGCACTTAGTTTTACCGAAGGCAGCATTGGCGGCGACATTGAGCGGATAAACCTCAATCTGCTCGCGGCCTTTTATGGTGGCGAACCCGTCGCTCAGGTGACCGAAGCAACCGATCCCTTGGCTGAACCGTCGGGCTCCAACGGCATCGCCGTTGCGCCAAAGAACACCGTAGGTAAGCGTGCTCTGCTGCTGATCAATCCTCATACATCCTTCTATTTCCGCTCAGAACTTCAGATGACGAGCAGTGAAGGATTGAACGCTTACGGCGCGGTCACCTGGGGTCAGTTTTTCATTTATCAGGGGTTTAACGAGCGGCTCGGTTGGATGCACACATCAAGTTCAGCGGACGTAATAGATGAGTATCGTGAGTCCGTAACCGGAAAGGGAGAGAAATACGTTTACAAACACGGTGATCAGGAGCGCGAAGTCTCTTCGAAACGGGTAAGCATCGAATACAAACTCTCAGACGGCAAGGTGGGATCGCGCTCATTCGATGTTCATCGAACCCACCATGGCCCGATCGTTCGCAAGCTCCCGACCGGCGAATGGATCGCCGTCGCACTAATGCACAAGCCGGTCGAGGCCCTCCAGCAAAGCTACTTGAGAACGAAAGCGAAAAATCTTTCTGAATACATGAAGGCAATGGAGCTAAAAGCGAATTCTTCGAACAACACGCTCTATGCCGATGCCGACGGCAACATAGCCTATTTCCACGTGAATTATATGCCCCGCCGCGACGTGAAGTACGACTGGCTCCGGCCCGTTGACGGAAGCGACCCGGGTACCGACTACAAGGGATTGCACGAACTCAGCGAACTCCCGAATCTCGTGAACCCCGCGTCTGGCTGGGCATACTGCACAAACAATTATCCGTGGTCCGCGGCCGGAGCGAGCAGCCTGAAGGCGTCAGATTACCCCAAGTATATCGATTCTGGGAACGAGAATGCTCGCGGCATTCATGCGATGCGTGTCATCGGCGGCCGCACAGACCTTACTCTCGATAAACTTCGCGACGCTGCGTACAGCACGTACCTGCCGTGGTTCGAGAAGACGGTCCCGGCATTGATCAAAGCATGGGATGGTTCACCTGCTGACTTTCCTCTCAAGGCTTCGCTGGCGGAACAGATCAAAGTACTGCGCAACTGGGACAAGCGTTGGTCAGCCGATTCGATCGCGACATCGCTCGCGGTGTTCTGGGCTGACGACATAGTTCGCCGCGTCCCGGCATCTCCGGGCACGATGCAGCAGGACAACATCGCAGAGAAAGCAACTCCGTCTCAGATGCTTACCTCGCTTGCCGCCGCCTCCGATCGACTGGCCGCTGACTTCGGCAAGTGGCAGACTACCTGGGGCGAGATCAATCGATTTCAGCGGCTAACCGGCGACATCGTCCAGCCGTTTGACGATTCAAAACCAAGTATTCCCGTCGGCTTCACGTCGGGCGTGTGGGGTTCGCTCGCTTCCTTCGGTGCTCGTCCGACAAGAAACACGAAAAGATGGTATGGCACAAGCGGCAACAGCTTTGTCGCGGTCGTCGAGTTCGGAAAGACCCTTAGGGCAAAGGCGGTCACGGCAGGCGGTGAGAGCGGCGATCCGCGGTCTAAGCACTTCAACGACCAGGCGCAGCGCTATGCAGTAGGCGATCTTCGCGAGGTCTATTTTTATCCTGCGCAGCTAAAACAAAAGACCACACGGGCCTATCGTCCCGGCAGCTAGTTTTTTCTGCAAAGACGATTGACCGTATTTGCATCAAAGCCGGAGGAGGAAGTATGAGATTTAACATCCTGATTACACTAGCCCTTTCGATTCTTTTCTATGCGGTCTCAGACGTTAGCGGTCAGAACCGTCGCGTCCTGAATGAGGCACAGCGGGTATCCGGAGATCGATTTACGATAACGACTAGTACGCTTCGGGGTGCCACGGTCTATGCCGTTACACGTCCAACCCGCGAAATGCTGGCAGCTATCGACCGGGGGTTGTCGGATCTATTTACGGTCGCTAGGAAAAATGGTTATTCGCGACGTCTGCGTTATGCCGACTACACGATCTTTATAGCTCGTGCCGATCGCGATAAGAACGCCGACGGTGCGTATTCGCCGGATATAGCCGTTGGGGCGGCCCAGTATGCTGGCACGGATTACGACCAGGGCGGCTTTATCTATGCCGCCGGGATGGTTATTTCGAACGAGCCAGCGGCCTTTCTGATAGCCGAACACACCAGAGATTTCGATCGAGCTGCCGATATTGTCCGTTACGAAGGCGAACATCTAGTCCTTTACCACAATGACCGTCGGCGTTATCAGGAGACTGCCGACCACAGCCGGGGCGGTGGCCACCCGATCCTTCAATGATCTATCTCGATTCGAAACCAATATCAGAATTCGGATCACTACCTCCAAGCAATGTACCTTTGAATTCTGATCTCCTGTAATTTGCCTTCGAATACCTCTTCTCTTGAACCCTCCATCCAAATTCTCTCTGACATTTTTCGCCTGCCGCGAACTCCTTTGCCCTATTTCGTGCATCAAATGAACGAAATTGTCACAGGCCGTTTCGTCGAGAGAGAGTTCGCGGCCAATAAATATCGATAAATCGGCGTTTTTTGCAGCCGCCAGTTTTCTCGGGGCCTTGGCACACACATTGCAAAACAGCTTCGCGGATGTCGTTTGAGAATCCGCGAAGATGGAGGTTGAATGAACTTCATCGCTCGTTTCGCCAAAGTCTTCGCAATTCAGATTTTGATCTTTGCAAACTTTTTGAACGCCGAGGCTCAGCTGGGCCTTAATGGCCGCCTGCCTGCCGGAACGCGAATTACGCTGAGCATGGATTCCGAGATCAGCTCAAAGCGGGCCTCCTTCAACGACACGTTCACATCGACAGTGATCCAACCCATACGGGACGGAAATGCCGTTCTGCTCCCGTATGGAACTGTGATCGAGGGACGGGTAATCCGCGTGGAACGTCCGCGATTAGGCCGTCAGAACGGCCGGTTGGATGTGCAGTTTGAGAGCATTCAGTTTCCGAATCGGCCATGGAGATCGATGCAGGGCAGTCTGGTCAGAGAATTGACGCCGGACGCGAGCGCTTCCGCCACGGCGATCTCGTCACTGGCCGGAACAGCGGCGGGAGGATTGATCGGTGCGGCAATCGGGGCTGAGACAGGCGCCCTGATCGGTGCAGGGATAGGCGCTGGCGCGGGGGCCGCGATTGGTCTGTTGAGGAAAGGCAAAGACGTCTTTATTAAGACGAACGAGAAATTCGAGATCGTGTTGAATGCCGATCTCCCGCTCCCGGTGAGCGAATATTAGTATCTAAAAAAGATTGGTCGTAGTTCGATTGATCGACGGCCATGAACGAAAAAGCCTGATGTGAAGGGGAGAGCACGTCGGGTTTTTTCTTTTTCATGCAATTAAGGCTGTAGTCCTAGATGGAAGGCTCTTACGGCAAAGTAAAGCTGAAATACTATAGGGGCGCTACCCTTTTTGCCGCGGCGACAAGTTCCCTAACCTCTCGTGCAAGTGTCGGTGCGTGAAACGGAACACCGTCGCGGATCGTCCATTCGATGCCGCCGGACCTGACCTCTTTGCCGTTGCGGATCTCGCCAACGCCGAGGGGCGAAAGCACCTTGAAATTCTCAAGCGGATTTCCGTTGACTACGATAAGATCGGCTTTGTAACCAACCCGAATACGGCCGATTGTATCTTCCTTTCCGAGAATTCGTGCACCATTGCTGGTCGCATGCTGCACCACGGTCAGGGGATGAAATCCCGCTTCCTGATGCAGCTCGAGCTCGCGGATCAACCCGAAACCGTAAACCTGATAGATGAATCCGGCGTCTTCGCCGGTACCGATCAGCCCGCCACGGCGGCCAAACTCGTTCAATGCCTTCATCCAGATCCGATAGTTCTCTTTCCAGAAAGTCTCGTCAGTCGTTGACCAGCCGATGAAATAAGAGCCGTGATTCGCCGGGTTCGGTCGAAAAAATTCTTCCAGAACTGGATGCAGATACTCGGCAAATGCCGGATTGGTTTGCGCCCGCTGAAGGTCTCGCGAGGCTTCGTATATGACCAGTGTCGGGTCCCATGCAACATTCGCCTCGACCATCCCGTCAAGCACCTTCATCAGCCGGTCCCAGTTTGCCTCGCGCCACAGACGTCCAGCGTATCTGAACCGATGTACCTCATCGTTGTAATTGTAGTAACTCGGAAAATTCTGTCGTCCCGATTCGATAGCCGCGTCGGGAATGCCGTACCAGTGTTCGATCGAGGTGGTGCCGAGCCTTATGTCGTCCCATGCGTTCGTCTCCTCGACTCCTGTATGGTGCATTACCCGCATACCCTGTGCTTTCGCTTCGGCCATCATCGCGTTCATTAGATCGCGGTCCATTGTGTAAAGCTTGATGCCGTCGTAACCCGCGGTTTTCAATTCGCGCACCCGCTGACGAACCTGATCCGCCGTGTTCAGATTAGGGGCCGGAAAGCCGCCATAGGCAAAGATCCGAGGGCCGACAAGGGTCCCCGCGGCGATGCGGTTGCGATACTCAAGTATTCGTGCATTTGCCCATGCGTCGCGGACCGTGGTGATGCCGCACGCCAGCCAGAGCTTTGTTACATACTCAACGGGAAATGGCTTCCCCGCGCGACCATCGTGCGTGTGCCCGTGAAGATTTATCAGCCCGGGAAGAACATACTTGCCGGTTGCATCGATGTCGAGATCACCTTTCTCTGGGCGCCTGGCCCTCCCTTCAGCCGCGGCGACCGGATCGATCCCGACGATCTGCCGTATCACGTCATCCTCTATAACGATGTCGTAGGGCCCGGCAGCCGGCTTTCCGCTTCCGTCAACCACCATCGCGCCGCGAACCACAACACGCTTAAGGCGCTTGCCGGACAAGCCTGTGCCGGCGGCCGGTGTCTGCGATGCTGCTGGGATCGAGGACAGTATTACGGTCAGAGCGATAGTGACAAGGTAGAGAGAATGAAACATAAGTCTCCTGTTTGTGATCGGCAAATGAAATGTAGCATTCCCCCTTCCTGCTAGCCAAGCCGACTCTCCCCATCGAACGGAAGACTTCGCTCTATGCCTTACTCAACCCTGCGAACGAATATCTCCTTAACCTGCCTGACAAATCTTCCATGCCGTTTATCACCTTCGACGATCACCTGGAAAGGGCCCGCGTCTTCTGAGAGCGCTTTTCCGTTCTTCTGATCCGCCAAAATGATCCTCTGGTCTCGAAAACCGGTGTCCACCTCTGCGATACCAAATACTCCCTTATAATCGTCGCGAGCCGTGACTACTACATAAAAGGCCAGATTTTTCCCGCGCAATTCACTCCCGAGCTTGGCCCCGGCCGCGGTAAGCAATTCGCGCAGTTCCACTCCCGAATATTCCGCCTCCGCGCCTTGGTGATCTTTGACTTTTAGGGTCACTCTTGGCAGCTTCTTAAATTCTGGTAGCAAGATGGTCAATTCTTTTGCACCATCAACCTTTATCCGAACAGACTGCTCAACCGGCTGGCCCGGCTGTGCATTTCCCGTTTGGCTCTCGGCCTCGAAAATTAGAAGAAAAAGAAGTAAAGCCAGAATTACTATGTTTCTCATATAGCTGTCGTCTCCAGGTTTAGATCAAGTTATATCGTATCCAATGTTTGCAATGATGACTTAATTTATTCGAGCTAAACATGATTATGGTCATAAGGACACATCTGCCCGGGATCTTTGACCCCGATGCTAGCACCTGCCGCTGGCGGACCGTATAACCCTCATAAATTGCCGTTTACCAGCGGATATGACAGAATAGCTTTTTTATTTCGATCACTTAATTTAATTGGAAGGTATAAGAATGGCTGTTGGAAGGAACAAGGTCACGGTCGTTGGCGCGGGAAATGTAGGAGCGACCGCGGCTCATTGGATCGCCGCAAAGGAACTTGCGGACGTAGTTTTGGTTGATATTGTCGAAGGCACGCCGCAAGGCAAGTCGCTCGACCTGGCCCAGGCGGCCCCGATCGACGGGTTTGACGTGAAGCTGGTCGGCGCAAACAGTTATGAGGAAACGGCAAATTCAGATGTGGTCATCATTACGGCCGGCCTGCCTCGTAAACCCGGCATGAGCCGCGATGATCTGCTTAAGACGAATTCCGATATCGTATCGGCCGTTACTGATGAGGTAGCGAAATATTCGCCGAACGCCTTTATCATCGTTGTCTCCAATCCGTTGGATGCAATGACGCAGGTGGCCTTCCGCAGATCGGGCTTCCCGAAAAACCGCGTCATGGGTATGGCAGGCGTGCTAGATGCCGCTCGTATGCGGTGCTTTCTTGCAGATGCCCTAAATGTTTCTGTCGAGAATGTGACCGCGTTCGTTCTTGGCGGCCACGGCGACACGATGGTACCGCTGCCGCGATATTCCACCTGTGCCGGCATTCCGATCACCGAGCTCCTCCCGAAGGATCAGATCGACGCCATCGTTGATCGAACTGCCAATGGAGGCGCTGAGATCGTCGGCCTGTTAAAAACGGGTTCCGCCTATTATGCTCCATCTCTCGGTGCGGTTGAGATGGCCGAGGCAATACTCAAAGACAAGAAAAAGATACTTCCTTGTGCCGTTTTCCTCGAAGGAGAATACGGCATCTCCAACCTCTTCGTGGGCGTTCCGGTCAAGCTTGGCAAGAACGGCGTCGAGCAGATAATCGAGATCTCTTTGACAAACGATGAACGGGCTGCGCTTCATAAGAGCGCCGCCGCGGTGCAGGAGCTTGTCGATATACTCGAGATCTGAGGTATTTGGAGCTTAGATCGCGGCAATGTTGTTGACCGAATGGCCCGCGATCATGAGCCTGGTCATTTTCATTCATCTGTCTTGGGCATGAACTGTTTCGGTTCCTGCCCAATCTTTTTGCCTTTTACGAAACATGCGGCTTTTTGCGAGGGTGCGACAACAAATTCAATAGCCTGATCCCGAAGCTCTGAATTCCCTGATCCTCTGTCAATTTGACGTTAAAGACCGGTCAACCTGACCGAATAGGTGAGTAAGAAGTCAACTTCAGTTCGTGTTAATCCTTTTATTTTTAATATTTTAGCCTTTGGCACAGGCCTTGTTAATGGTAGGTTCGGCGGCAAAGCGCCGTCTATTGTCCGATTTGAAGGAGTCAGTCAATGAACTTGCCAAATAAAAAACCCTCGCTACTCAGAAGCGCACTTACCCTGGTGCTGCTGTATACGTTCGTCCTAACGAACGTTGCGGCAGTAGGGGTGTTCGCTTACGACAGGTACGAAACCCTATCCAATGCCTCTGCTATCGCAAGATATACCACCGATTTGACGCAGCTTGGCCGTGATGGAAGATTGCGTGAAAACCTAAACCTTGAAAATGAGACGGTCCGTCTTATGAAGGTGTTAGTTGGTGGCGGCCCGCGACAGCCGGTTATTCTTGACGAAAAGGAAGAGAACCAGGATTTTGTCGTTGAGCAGCTTGCGATCCGCATTGCAAATGCATCGTCGGACGAAAGGCTGAGCGGTTATTCGATACTTAAGCTTGAGACCAAGAATATATTCTCGGCATCGGGCGACCCTTCGCCCAGGATCGAAGCGGTACTCGATGAGATCGTTGCCACCAACCGCCAAGTGATCTTGTTTGTTGACGAACTCGCCAACGTGCTTGAAACGGGAAAGGCCGGAGCTAGGCTGATCCAGTACGTCTCTGAGGGCAAGCTCAGGATCATCGGCGGAAGCTCAAAGGCCGCCTTTGACGCGAAGATCAGCCCGAATACAGAGATCGCCGACCTTTTTGCTTCCATCCTTGTGAGCGATCGATCGGCCGCAGGGGCTGTCGCTCAGTCCGGTTCGAGCAAGAACAGCGGCTATCGGGGCGACAATGTTTCGCCCGATATCCGGGAGATGCTCGAAAAGGATCCTTCCGGAACGTCTAGGGTCGATGTGATCCTTCAGGCGAAAGATGCTGACAATGCCGCACTTCGAGCACTTCTCAAGGACGGAACAGCCCGGATTATCGACCGTATTGGGAAGGATGACACGCTTGTGGTGAATCTTCCGCTAATAACGGTGCAGACGCTTTCAACAAGCGGCCTGATCAACTATGTTTCGCCGGATCGCCCAATGCGCGGTGCCGGACACGTTGAAGACACGACCGGTGCAACCGTCATGCGTTCGCAGCCCGCTTTGAACGGCCGCGCCGCTTACACTCTTGACGGATCGAACATCGGCATCGCCGTCGTTGACTCCGGGATCCAGGCCGCGCACAACGGCTTCAAGACAGGCTCGGTCAACCGCGTCGTCGCGAATGTAAACTTCACAAATTCGAATCTTAACGACACCGCTGACGTTTATGGACACGGTACGCACGTTGCCGGTCTCGCGGCAGGAAATTCCGGCGTGAACTCGAACGCCTATCGCGGCGTTGCGATCAATGCGAAGATCATCAGCGTAAAGGTTCTGAACAATCAGGGCATCGGCAACACTTCGTGGCTGCTGAACGGCCTGCAGTGGATCCTCGACAATCGAACGACCCACAATATCAAGGTGGTCAACCTCAGCCTCGGCACAACGGCCATTGACACCTATACGAATGATCCAGTTTGCCTCAAGGTCAAACAGCTTACCGAAGCAGGAATAGTCGTTATCGCCGCAGCCGGAAACCTTGGAAAGAATGCTCAGGGCCAGAAGGTCTATGGGCAGATCCATAGCCCGGGCAACAGTCCTCATGCTATAACCGTGGGTGCCAGCAACTCCTTCGGTACCGCCAGCCGCGCTGACGACGCGATCGCCAGCTTCAGCTCGCGCGGCCCGACGAGAAGCTTTTTCCGCACGTCGAACGGCTCTACCGTTTATGACAACATCATCAAGCCCGACATCGTTGCTCCCGGAAACCGCCTCGTCTCATACAAGGCCCCGAACAACAAGATGTCGGTGGACAATCCGCTGCTCAATCTCGATCTGACGAACAATAACGATTCGATGATGTACATGAGCGGCACTTCGATGTCGGCACCGGTAGTGGCCGGGGCTGCTGCTCTTCTATTGCAGGTGAACCCGAATCTCACGCCGAACATGGTCCGTATGCTTATGCAGTACACGGCACAGCCGATCGCTGGAGCGAACACGTTCGAGCAGGGTGCAGGCCAACTCAATCTCGAAGGGGCCGTTCGTCTTGCACGAATGATGAGGTCAGACCTCGATTTCCAGACAGCGACAAAGGGCACATCTACCGTTGTCAGCGGATGGACGATGCCCGCTACAACAACCTCGATCGGCGGTCACACATTCAGCTGGTCTCAGATGATGCTTGGCAAGCACACTTCGATCAGCGGGCAGAACCTGGTCTCGCAGTTCCAGACCGTTTACAAGCGCGAGCACCTGATCGGAGCCGGTGTGAATTTCAGCAACGGCAACTTCTCGCTCAATACCGGTACTTATTTCACGACCGGATTGACTGTGGACCGCCACATGCGGACGAGCAATGGTGCGCCGCTTGGGGCCGGTACCAACTATCTGTCCTACGGAGTGTTGGTAGGTGATGGCGTGCTGGTCGGAGATGGCGTACTCGTCGGTGACGGCGTCTTGGTCGGCGATGGAGTGCTCGTCGGTGACGGAGTGCTGGTCGGCGACGGAGTGCTCGTTGGCGATGGCGTGCTCATCGGTGACGGTGTGCTGATCGGCGACGGAGTTTTAATTGGCGACTCAGTGTTGATGGGCGACGAAGGCCCCTCAATGCAGTAGTTGTTTTTCAACCAACAGGAGAATAGGAGGAAGAAAAACAATGAGACGACAATCGAAACAACTTAAACACGAGTCGATCTTTAGAAAATTCGAACAGCCCTTCTTCGGAATGGTTCCGGACATGAGCAAGGTTTCCTGCCTGAGCGAAGCCGACCGTGACGAAGTGCTTGCCTTCCTTTCAGAACGCCCCGTCCATACCGTTGTGATGACAAGCTTTATCAACGACAACGGAATGGTAAGCGACCTCAACCGCGGCAAGTTTTACGGATACCGCGGGACGAAGGGAGAACTTGAGGGCGTGGCTTTGATCGGACATTCAACGCTGGTTGAAGCACGCACGGAAAATGCCCTGACCGCCCTGGCGCTAACGGCACGAACCGCTGAAACGCCGATACATCTGGTCATGTCGAGCGGAGATTCCGCCCAGCATTTCTGGAACCGGCTGACTGACGGTCTGTCGGAGCCTAGGCTGACCTGTACAGAACTTCTCTTCGAGCTGAATTTTCCCTTCATGGTACAGAACTGCGAGTGGGACATCCGGCCCGCAAGGCCTGAGGAACTAATGCAGGTGGCAGAAGCTCACGCCGAGGTTGCCGAGATCGAATGCGGAGTCAACCCGATGATCAAGGACCGAGAAGGATACTTGAAGAGGGTATTGCGTCGCATCGAGCAGGGCCGGGTCTTCGTGGCCTTCGACGGTGACACGCTGGTCTTCAAGGCCGACATCATCGCTGAAACGCCTGAAACCATTTATCTTGAGGGGGTTTACACGGGCCGGGAATACCGAGGTAAAGGCATCGGATCTCGGTGTCTGGCTGCCCTTGCCCTTGAGCTTGTTTCACGTGTGCCCAATATCTGCATGCTGAGCAATGTGGATTTTGAATATGCTCACAAAAGCTTCGCAAAGGCGGGTTTCAAGACAACGGACAAATGCACGACGCTCTTTGTTTAACTAAAGAAAACAATAGACAAAAACGCTTGCCATTTGGCATAATAGGGTGGGGTTTCACGGCCCCGCCCTTTTTTCGTTCCTCACACGGAAACGTTCCCGCCAGCATGCTTGTGCGAATCTGCCGTATCGGCACGAGCCTCACATCTGGCCTCGACTGCTTTCTAGCCCCCAAATGTATTTCGAAAAGCTGACAGAACACTATATGAGGGCCGTTGTCGTTTGCGGCCTCGTGTGCATTGCTGCAGCTGCCTATTGGTTTCCCTTTGAGCGGATCGACCTCAATTTTCTCATCCTCTTCTGCCTGACCATCTTCGTCGGCTCGCGAGTTACTGTTCAGATACCGAAGTTCAAGTCGCACATCGCGGTCTCCGATACATTTATTTTTCTGGCACTCCTGATGTACGGGGGAGAGGTGGCGATCATACTTTCCGCCGTGGAGGCATTCTTCTCGTCGTGGCGATTCTGCAATCGAAAGCTCACGATCTTCTTCAATTCTGCCGCAGTCGCGATCTCAACGGGCATCGTCTATGTGATCCTTCGCGCTACCGGCCTTTACTCGACCTGGCTCGATCTCAACAGTGATAGCTACTTTCAGGATCTGGCCATCGCCCTATCCGCGATCGCACTCGTTCAGTTCATGGCGAACACGGTCCTTGCCTCGGCTCACGATTCGATCAAGAACGGGATCCCGCTTTGGGAAACCTGGAAGAACAAGTATGTTTGGAGTTTTTTGACCTATTTCGTTGGGGCACTAAGCGCGGGCATTCTTTACCTTTTTAATCACTCGGTAGGCTTTGGTGTGATCGTGGCCACCTTTCCGGTCATCTTCTTCGTCTTTCTTGCCTATCGAATGTATTTGAAGAACGTCGAGATGTCTATGCAGCAGGCCGAGCAGGCCTCTCAGTACGCCAAGATCCTTGAGGACCAGGCAGCCGCGCTTCGAGAGTCGGAAGAGCGTTTCCGCAGCGCATTTAATTACGCACCTATCGGCATCGCGCTTGTCTCTGCGAACGGAACGTGGCTGAAGGTGAACCACGCTCTTTGCGACCTCCTCGGTTATACGAAGGAAGAGTTTCTCGCCACGGACTTTCAATCGATGATCTTTCCCGAAGATCTCGGCAAGACGCTGGTCAAGATCCACGAACTTGTTTCAGGAAAGGAACCGAACTGCCAGATGGAGCAGCGCTACCTGCACAGATCCGGCCGGACGGTCTGGGCACTGTGGAGCGTTTCTGCGGCGAGCGACATTAAATCTACAGTACCGAACCTGATCTTCCAGATCCAGGACATTACCGGCAAGAAGCTAGCCGAAGAGAAGCTGCAGCACGAGGCCACGCACGACGCTCTGACCGGCCTGCCGAACCGCAAGCTTTTCATGACCCGTCTGGGTGAGGCGCTGGTTTCGAAACGGCAAAACCGAAACTATCGCGTAAGTATTCTGTTCATTGATCTTGATAGGTTCAAATATGTGAACGATTCGCTTGGTCACCTGATCGGCGACCAGCTTCTTATCAACATAGCGGAGCGGCTGCGTGAATGCATGCGCCCTTCAGATATCGTGGCCCGCTTGGGCGGTGACGAGTTCACTATACTCGTTGAAGGAAATTACGATGAGCAAGAGGTGATCCGCATCGCCGAACGGATCCAGAAAAAATTCAGCGTTCCCTTCGACCTCGAGGGACACGAGGTCTTCAGTTCTGCAAGTATCGGCATTCTGCACGCATCAGATAACCACCTGACCTCTGAAGAAATGATGCGCGATGCCGACACCGCAATGTATCAGGCGAAGCGAGCCGGCAAGGCCCGGCACGAAGTATTTGACGAGCAGATGTTCCTTGCTGCAAAGGAGACGCTTCTTATCGAAACCGATCTGCGGCGGGCCATTGATAACAACGAGATATTCTTCCTTTACCAACCGATCTTTTCGCTTGAGCATCAGCAGATAAGGGGCTTTGAGGCGCTGACCCGATGGATGCATCCAAAACTCGGCGAGATCTCACCGGCCAGATTCATCAGTATCGCCGAAGAGATAGGAATGATCGATCGGCTAGGTGCTTATATACTCGAACAAACCTGCCGCGAAATGGGCCCTATAATCAAAGCTTCAGCGAACGACACCAATTTGAAGCTGAGTGTAAACTTGTCTTGCCGCCAATTCGGCCAGCGAACATTCGTACGAAATATCACCGATCTACTTTCAGCCGCAGACTTTCCGGCCCCGCGTCTAAAACTTGAAATAACCGAATCGATATTTTTTCAGTATCAGGAACATGCGATAGATCTGCTCAAGGAGATCAGGGAATTAGGGATCGAGATAGACATCGACGATTTCGGAACGGGATATTCGAACCTCGGCTATCTTATTCGGCTTCCGATCTCGACCTTAAAGATCGATCGATCTTTTGTAAGCCCTATCGACAGCGACGGAAACAATACCGAGATCGTCAGGACCGTGCTCTCACTGGCAAGGAATCTAGGGGTTAAGACCGTCGCGGAAGGGATCGAGACAGAACACCAGTTCAAATCGCTTAAAGAACTCGGCTGCGACGGCGGGCAAGGCTATTATTTTGCAAAACCGATGCGTGTAGAAGAAGTGGAAACATACTTGGAGGACCTGTCCGATACCGTCCTGATCAAACCGCCGCTCGACAACGTTCCTGTGATCCCAACGCTGCAGTAACTCTGGCCTTCACCCGCTTCCCGCCCCAGATTTCCGTTACTTTTTCAACCAACCAAAAAGGGCGTTCACGGTAACGTCTCGGTTCGTTTCGTAGATCGCCTTGGTAAGAGGTATGTTCATCGGGCAGACCTGTACGCAGTTTTGCGCGTTGCCGCAATTCCCTATGCCGTCGTCTCCGACCAACCCCTCCAAGCGCTCGTCGATATCCATTTTCCCTACCGGATGCATATTGAATAGCCGTGCCTGAGCAATGGCTTGCGGGCCGATATATCTATCGTCGCCGTATTGCGGACAGGCTTCTAGGCAGCAGCCGCACGTCATACAGCGGGAAAGCTCGTATCGATCCTGCGCGATATCGTTTGACATTTGCGGCCCGGGGCCAAGAGCATAGCTGCCGTCAAGCTCGACCCATGCCTTGACCTGCTTCAAATGCTCGAACATTTTCGACCTATCTACCTTCAGGTCACGGATATTCGGAAACTTTGACATTGGCTGCAGCGTGATGGTGTCCGTTCCAGACTCGAGCAGCAGATCGTCGATCAATGCTGAGCAGGATTGCCTGACCCGTCCATCGATCACCATCGTGCAGATGCCGCAAACCTGTTCAAGGCACGACATATCCCAGACCGGCGGGGTTGTTTGTTTCCCTTCCACCGTAACAGGATCCTTCCTCACTTCCATCAACGCCGAGATCACGTTCAGATTCCGTCTATACTGCAGCTCAAATGTTTCAAACGTGGCCGATGCACCTTCCCGCTCACGCCGCTGAATCTTTAGCCTAAAGCGCGCCGGCGGATCTTCAAGTCTTTTCTTCTCTTTGTGGCCGTTCATTTTTTTTGAACTCTAATTGGCAACTACGAATGAGCGATCAAGTTGCTAAGCAGTAACTACTTCTTACTTTTTGAATAATCCCGCTTCCTCGGCTCGACCAGGGAGACGTCGACCGGTTCGTAGCTGAAGACCGGGGCTTCAGCTGAGTATTCGGCGATGGTCGTCTTTAGCCATTCTTCATCGTTGCGGTCAGGAAACTCGGGCTTAAAATGAGCCCCACGCGACTCGTTCCGATTCAAGGCGCCGAGCGTTATAACACGAGCGAGTTCGAGCATATTACTCAACTGACGAGCATGTGGAATAGCCTGTGTTGCCCATAGATTTGAATCGTTGATCGAGATATTGCCGAGTCTTTCCTGCAGTTCGCGGATCTTGTCATCTGTAGCTTTCAATCTTTCGTTGTAGCGGACAACGGTCACATTGTCTGTCATCTCCCGCCCAAGTTCTTCGTGCAGTTTGTATTGGTTCTCACCGCCTTCGCTCTTAATTATCTCGTCGTTGAGCTGCTGTTGACGTTTCAGTTCAGCGTCATAGATGCCGTTTGTTTCAGTCTCGCCGCGTTCGACATTCTGTGCATACTCGATCGCAGCCGGGGCTGCCACAAACCCGCCGTAAACACATGAAACAAGCGAGTTGGCTCCCAATCGGTTCGCTCCGTGGATGGAATAATCGCATTCACCCGCCGCGAGCAGGCCGGGAATGTTCGTCCGCTGATCGTAATCCACCCAAAGCCCACCCATGGAATAATGCACCCCGGGAAATATCCGCATCGGAACGTGCCGCGGATCGTCGCCGACGAACATCTCGTAAATTTCGAGGATCGCGCCCAGCTTTCTCGTAAGCGTTTCGGCAGGAATATGCGTCAGGTCCAGATAGACCTGATTCTCACCGCCGACGCCGTGCCCGTCAATGCAGACCTGAAAGATCTCGCGGGTGGCGATGTCGCGGGGAACCAGGTTTCCGTATGCTGGATACTTCTCTTCGAGGAAATACCAACGTTCATTTTCCGGAATGTCTTTCGGGTCGCGCTTGTCTCCGTCGTTTCGCGGTACCCAAACCCGGCCGCCCTCGCCGCGTGCTGACTCAGACATCAGCCGAAGCTTGTCCTCTCCAGGGATCGATGTAGGATGCACCTGGATGAACTCGCCGTTCGCATAGCGGGCGCCCTGCTGGTAACATGCCGAGACGGCCGAGCCAGTGCAAGTCATAGAATTTGTCGACTTGCCGAATATCAATCCGGGGCCGCCGGTCGCCATTATCACCGCGTCAGCTCTGAAAGCCTTTAGTTCCAGCGATCGCAGGTCCATCGCGATCACCCCTCGGCAAACCTGATGTTCGTCAAGTACAAGCGAGAGCATCTCCCAGCCCTCAAATTTCCTGACCTTGCCGGCAACTTCGAATTTCCGTACTTGTTCATCCAAGGCGTAAAGGAGTTGTTGTCCGGTGGAGGCTCCGGCAAACGCCGTTCGATGATGCAGCGTGCCGCCGAAGCGGCGAAAATCCAGCAACCCTTCTTTTGTCCTCGAGAACGGAACGCCCATCCTGTCGAACAAATAGATGATCTCGGGAGCCATATCGGTCATCCGTTTGACCGGCGGCTGGTTTGCAAGAAAATCGCCGCCGTAGACCGTGTCGTCGAGATGCTTGGCAGGGGAATCTCCTTCGCCCTTAGTATTCACGGCACCATTGATGCCGCCTTGTGCACACACAGAGTGTGAGCGTTTTACGGGCACAACGGAGATCAAATCGACCTCATGCCCTGCTTCCGCGATCTTCATCGCTGCTGCCAATCCGGCAAGCCCGCCCCCGACGATCGCGATCTTCAAACCATTTGATCCCATAATCTAAAGAAAACTGAGAACTGAGAACTCTCTCCCGCTTCTGAATACTCCCGTTCCGCGTACACGGCACGCAAGCTTACTGAGATCAAAAGCGCACTGGCGCAGCCGGGCTAACTGCCTTCGGCTTTTCACAAAAAACCTCGGGCAGGAGCCCGCAAGGCCTCACAAAAGCAACGGCAGCATTCGTCCCGACCGCGAACAAGCCGAACGCCAGAATTGCACATCCATAAAGAGCGTATCTTTGTGCCCTCTCACCTATGACAATTCCCCAATCGACAGCAAAAAGCCAAAAACCGTAAGCCAAGTGCCATGCAGTTGCGGCGATACCCGCAACATAAAGGGCCATCACCCACGGAATGGAAAACTCCGCAGAGATAATGTCGTAGGCCAGGTGGGCGTTTCCGGCAACCGGCGTCATATTTAGACCCGGCATCAGCCCGAACCTCAGGTTAAGCACATGAAAAAGTATGAAAAAGAAGAGAAATATGCCGGTCACCCTCTGCAAAAGATAAAACCAATTGCGGGAATAGCCATATGCCAAAACATTCGGCCGAGCCTCGCCGGAAATGATCACCCCGTATATAGAATGAAAAAGCAGCGGTATAAAGATCCCGAATACCTCGAGGAACAGCAGGTACGGGATATCATGAATATCCTGCACAGCCTTTTCAAAGCTCGCTTCGCCATTCAGAGCCTTCGAGTTCGTGAACATATGCACGAAAAAGAAAAGCCCGAGGGGCACGATGCCCGTCAGTTGATGCAGCTTTCGTAATATGAAGGTCCTACCTGGTCGAATGGCCATCGATCCGTTGTCAGGGTCCCGTTTGTGTCGTTAGAACCCTAAAATTCTATTATCTAAATCTGTATTCGGCAATTCCACGAATTTGGAGGTAAGTTTAACCGTTTTTATTTATAAGTTAAAATGAATTCATTTGTACGCATTTTTAAGATAAACTCATTATTAGGTTATGCACATCGAGACATTAAAGGTATTTTGCGATCTCGTTGACCTTCAAAGCTTTTCTCTTGCTGCCGAACGCAATTTCATCACTCAGTCGGCCGTAAGCCAGCAGATAAGGACGCTCGAAGAAAAATTCAAACGCAGATTTTTGGAACGTGTGCGTGGAAAGCGTGAGATCAAACTAACGCCGGCCGGTGAAGTCTTTCACCGCGAGGCAAAGAACGTCCTCGCTGCATACGATCAGATGCACGAGAGTTTACGCGGCCTGGTGGGAAAGATCGGCGGCACGGTCAAGATCTCGACGACTTACAGCGTAGGGCTGCACGAAATGCCCGCAAAGGTAGGCGAATTCATGTCGAAATTCCCTTCGGCCAAGATCGATCTTGAATATTCCCGCACGACAAAGGTCGTCCGTGATGTGCTGAACGGATCGGTTGAACTCGGCGTTCTCGCGTTTCCCGAACCGCGTCGCGGCCTGTCGATCGTATCAATGCCCTCGCACCGGCTCGTACTTGTATGCCCGCCAGACCACAAATTCTCGAAGCGTTCCCAGGTCCGCGCCAAGGACCTTGACGGCATGGGGCTGGTTCTCTTTGAGCGGGACACACCAACCCGCAAGGCGACTGACCGGATCTTGAAGGGCCACGGCGTTGAAGTAAAAAAGGTTGCCGAGTTCGACAACATCGAAACGATCAAGCGCGCCGTCCAGGTCGGTTTCGGGATGGCTATTCTTCCGCAGCCGTCAGTAATCGACGAACTGCGCAGCGGCCAGCTCGCAGTCGTAAAGCTGGCTGAAAAAGACTGGGTACGCCCGGTCGGCGTCATTTTCCGAAGCGACCGAAACCTGTCGCTTGCAGCAAAGAAATTTGTGAATTTGCTCGAGTGCGGGCGGGAATGAATAGGTCATTTAACCGCGATCATCGTTAGATTCGAGGTCGGCGTCATATCGTTAAGGGCTATTCTAAGGCAGGTTTCGAGGCCTTCTGCTTCCATATATTCTCGGCCAAGCAGCTTGCGGAATCTTTTTTCCTTGGCCTCGCCCCGAAGTTCCTTAAGCATCCCTCGGAAAAATGCTGTCACTATCTCAGGCGCAAATTGTTTTCCAGCGTTCCTTTGAAGGTCGTCGAAAACCTCATTTGCCGGCCGCCGCCGCCGATACGGACGGTCTGTGGTCATCGCATCAAACGAATCGGCAAGATTAACTATTTTTGCGATATAGGGTATTTGTCGATCGTATAGCCCATCAGGATACCCGTGTCCATCCAGCCGCTCGTGATGATATTTGGCCGCAAGAGGGACATCGGCATAAGGATGGTGGATCGGGGCGAGGATCTCAAAACCGACCGACGGATGCTTGTTCAATTCGGCTGATTCCTTCGCGTTTATTCGATACGGGGCATTGATGATCTTTCGTTCAACCGTCAGCTTCCCGACATCGTGGAGATAACCGGCGACCGCCGCCCCTTCAACTTCTTCCGTGCTCCAGCCGAGCTCGGCCCCGATGATCTCGGAGTATCTTCCAACGCGGACTGAATGGCCTTCCGTATATTTGTCCTTGCAGTCGATAGCGGCGGCGAATGCCTTGACCGTGTCTGAATAGGTCATCTTCAGATCATCATATAATCGGCGGTTCTCATCCGAACGCCGCTCTATCTCTGCGAGAAGGTTTCGCTGCGCGATCGCACTCGCAATGTGCCGGCCCATTGCACAGACGATCTCTTTGTCATACCCGGAATAAGGCTCTCCGGAAGCCTTTTCTCCCAGAAATATCGCACCCACGGTTTCGTCCTGTATCACGAGCGGAAGGAATAATTCAAGACGGGTAGCACTAAAGGTCCGGTCGTAAATCTGGAAGAACGGCAGGACCGCTGCCTGCGAAACCTCGATCGGGACGAGGCCGTTGGTCAGAAATTGCCTTTCATCTTCATAACATAGCTCCAGGCTGAGAGGGAACGAATCCCCCAGTCCGCGGACCGCAACCATGTTCAGTTCGTGTTCAAAACGAGAATACCGGGCGACCCCGCCGCGCATTATTCCGAGGCTGCCTAAGATAAGGTGGAGCGATGTTCTGATCGTATCCTGAAAATTGCTGCGGCTTGCGACCTCGTGGCCCAGCTCGGCAAGCGCACCGAACGTATGGACCAATTTGCTGCGGCTCTCGGCCGTATCTCTAAGGTTCCCGAACTGAATGTCTTCAATGTTCAAAATTTTGTCGAGGGGCATCAGGATCGTCAGATCGCTGTTGCTATGTCAAAAAGCCGCGTCTCTCATCAGAAGACCCGGCATCAAAGAGCCGGATCGCGGCCGACGACTTCAGCATGGCGGCTAACGCCGAGCATATCAAAGAGTTCAGCAGTTGATTCGTTAACTTCTGAAAATACGACCTTTGCGCCCGCATTTGCAGCAGAGTCTATGACCCCGAGCAGAATGCTGACGCCAATGCTATTCACAACATCTGTTTGCGAAAGATCAAGCACGAGTTCCGTACATCCTTCGTCCAGCCGAGACCGGCATTCACGTTCGATACGCTCGCCGGCTAGTTTGTTAAGGTAATCCGCAGCCAGAATGACCGCGGTCTTTTCGCTTACCGTTCCTTCAGGAACGGTTTGTGATTCCATGGCGTCCTAATTGTCTTTCCTTGTAATAATTGAGATATCCAAGCGGATAAATTAAGTTAAGTTTCTATCACAATCGGTAAAATAAAACAACCGGAATTTCCGCTAACACCCGGTGGAGAGGCTGAAATGGCGACCTCAGGCCGGCACTTCGTCCCGGTGCAGATACTTCACCATTGAGATCGAGGTACCGTCATCGGTCTGTTCTACTTTCACCTCGTCCATCAGCTTCTCTATAAGCTTCATGCCCCAGCCGCGCCGGATCGTCCGGTCCGTATCTGCCGTTCTCGGTTCGGCAGACGTTTGTTCGCGGTCCACCAGCCTAAGCCCGCGATTGGAAACATTAATTACAAAGCGGTCTTCCTCTACCCGAAACTTCTGCCTTATGCGGCGGTCTGGACTGAGGCTGTGTTCGGCAGCATTTATTGAGGCTTCCAGAAGCGCGGTCTTCAATTGATTGATCGCCTTTCCTGGTACGTTATGACGGCGTGCTATGTCCTCGAGCGCATTTGCGGCGATCATCTCGCTTTCATCGTCCATAGGTATCACCACCTCGTATTCTTCAAGCGTCCCGGGGGCTTGAAGTTCGTGGTCGGGTTCAAGGAATCGCCGCAGGAATGAGATCTGCCTGCGACTGGAGCCAAAAGCTCCTCGCTCGCGGAGAAGTTCCATCGCGTCATTGGTAAATCCCTCGGGCGAGATCATCCAGATCCGATATTCAGGAAAACCGCACATCAGGGCGACCATTTCCAGCCTGTCGCACCAGAATTCCGCCGTGTCTTTTGGCGCCTCGAGCTTTGAATCGATCTCTGCAGCGACCCAAACCACTTCATCGTTATCGTTGTAAAGCCCTTCCTGAAAGCCCAGTGCGACTGCGGATCGGTCGGTGCCCGTCAGTCTGCCTATAGGATCGTACAGATCGGCGGCGTTGGCGGTATACACGATCTGGGGCAGGCGGACCTCGGGCTCGTCGGCTCTCAAGCCGGTCATTATCTCGTCGTCAGGAAGGCCCTTGTAATGATCGGCGAAAACGCCATGGTCGATAGCTGCCAATGGCACCTGCTGGAGCGAGAACAAGGAAAGCAGCTCTCTCAGGCCAAGCGCTGCCTTCTTTCTATAGTGAGCAGCCATTATTACGGGCGCGCGTTTTAAGTAATCGCTTACGGCTCGTCCGAACAATGCTCCACGGCTTTCCGTACCCGCCCCCAATCGAACACGAACCCCAGCATAATCGGTTAGAACATTATCGATAAAATTCGGCTCAATACGGCCGTCCGATCTACTGATCACCTCTTCTATGTTGAGCCTTTCCAAGACTGCTTCCAAGACAACACTGTTTGGTACGGCCTTTTTCAGCCAGTTCTCTATCGAGATCTGCTTTGAACCCGAGGTCGATGCCCTATCTAGAAGGTTTACTATATTCTTCTGAATAATAGGATCATCGGAGATCATATCGAACATCGAATCCATCTCGTGCTTGATCCGGCCTCCAAAGATCTCGTGAGCATAAACCTTTTGTACATTGGGATAGCTGTCCAGGCCTGTTCCCATTTCAACCGCAGACCGGCAAATGTAATCGAAATACCGAAGACGGCAACTGACCTGATTCATTAACAGATCTCGGCATTCATCATTCATTTCCGTCCCCGCTGCCTTTGCCATGCCCTCCGCAACCGCAGCCGCATCGTTAAAGGTTAGGTTGTCGATGATCATCCGAGCTGCGGTAGGCAAGCCTATTTCAAAACGCCGGCGGGCCGCCATCACAAAGGGTACATCGTTGCCTGCACTGGCTTCCTTAATGCCGGCAAGGATCCGTTCGGCACTGGCAGAATAGGCCGCGGCCTGACAGTTATCAATGATCACGCAGCATCTCGCACCTGCCGCCGCAGCGCGAACGGGCGCTCCGAAACACGTGGACAGTTGGCGATCTTCATCCTCCTCGTCTCGATCATTGTTCAACGAGTGAATTATCCGGTCGATCCAATGGCCGTCGGATGGCGGAGCGATCTCCGAGAGCTCTGCCAGATCTGGCCGCCATCGAAGCATGGTCGGGTCCCGCCTGCGAAAAGCCACGGTATGAAGCAGAAACTGATAGACAAATCGCCGCGCAGCACGAACAGCCGGAACAACATCGAATGGAAGAGCGAAATAAAATGGAATGATCCGCGCCTGGCGATAGAAAAGGCTGTCGTGAAGATGCTTGAGCAGTTCGGAGATTCCCGAGCCTGGCGGCCCCGCAACGATCAAAGGCCCGGCAACCTCCTCGCCCGTTGCATAAGCAAAAAGACGCTCTAGTTCCACGGACCGCCCCGCAAAGTCGGCAGCCTCGCGGTCGGCCAGGATTTTGGAGTAACCGGGCTCCTGCATTTGATCAGTGTATGTTGCCGTTTAACGAATCGCCCCAGGCATTGAAGACCTGGACGTTGTTTCTCCCGTTGTTTTTAGCAGCGTAGAGAGCGACATCCGCGGCCGATATAAGGTCCCGAGTTGTCTCCACTTCGTTTGAGCAGCTTGCGATACCGATGCTTACAGTAACGCCCCTTTCCGGGAATTCCGTCCGCTCGATCCTCTTGCGAATGCGCTCTGCGATCTGCGCCGCCTCATCTGAAGAGGTTTGCGGCAGCAATATCGCAAACTCTTCTCCGCCGTAGCGTGCCGCCACATCGGCCCCCCTCAGGGTCTCTTTCAAGATGTCCGCAACAATTCGCAAAGCAGAATCACCGGCTGGGTGGCCAAAGGTATCGTTATAGGCTTTGAAATCGTCCACATCCAGCATCATTAGACTTAGCGAAAACCGGTGACGCTTTGACCTTGTTATTTCTTCAGTGATCCGCTCTTCGAGATACCGGCGGTTGAGCAGCCCGGTCAGCGGATCGGTTACCGAGAGCTGTTCGTACTCGCCGGCCTTGTCTTTAAGTGCAGTTCGGTCGATAGCTACCGCGATCTGCGGCGCGATCGCCTGCAACAGTTCAAGGTCAGCTTTGGTGAACGCCCTGCCACCGGCCTTGTCGGTAAAATTCAGTACGCCGATCCGCCGGCCGTCGATGATAATGGGATAACTCAGGAATGAGGGTGTCTTATAGCTCCACTCGGCAGGAGCCGACTCGATCCCTACCCCGCGAATATCGGATACAACCACAGGTGACCCGATCTCAAGGATCTTGCCGGCGACCCTCGTACCTACGATGGGTTCCGACAGCAGATTGATCCGCGAACCAATAGCGGCCTTTGCCTGAAGTCCGTTGGCTTTTTCGTTTCGGATAAGTATGGACGCACGTTCGGCACTAAGCAGCTCGGCAGACACCTGCGTAAGCCGGAGCCAGAAATCCTCGGCATCTATACGCCGCAGGTTCTCGTTGAACTTGATCACCGCCCGGGCGAGACAATCGCGGCGCGCCACCTCGTCGCGAAGCCTGAGTATCTCTAGCTGAGACGCCAGCGTTTGGGCAAATCTAGATATCACCCGACGGCGCTCGCCGTCGTCGATACGTGAATTTATACCGATCGCCGCTCTAACCTCTCCGCCTATCGTAACCGGGAAAAGCAACAACGTTCGTTCCGTCTCGACCCCGTTTGCCGTTTTTCGCTCTCGGAACTCGACCGGCCGCTCCTTTCGTGCGGCATCCACAAGGCGTTCGTTGTTCGCGTCAATACCGATGTTCAGCGTCTTGTCGGCAAGATCTCCTGTTGCGACCAACTTTTCGAGACGTTCACCTCGGCGTTCAAGCCAGACTAGAGAACCGAAGGCATAACGTTCCTGAAGGTAAGAAAGCACCGCCTGACAGGCTGCACGATATTCGAGCTTCATTAGCGACCCGAATAATGATCTCCACTCCCCGGCCGCACGCCTGTCCTGCTGGACGTCAAATGATACAGCCGCCTCAAGCTCATCTGCTGCCTTTTCTGTCTCTGCCTTGAACCGCTCGATAAGTTGGTTGATCTCGCGCGGATCCGGCGCCGCGGCCGTTTCATCAGGCTCTTCTGCCGGCCCGGCAACATCAAGCCTTTCCAACTCAAGGACCTCGCTGCGTTCTCTATCGCTGAACTTCTCCAATCTTCCAGCGACCTTATCTATGTTCTGGCTGGTTCCGGAGATCAGGACGTTTTCAAAGAACTCTGTCGGTTTGAACCTGCGCCATTCTCCCGAGATGGCGTTTTCGGTAGCCACCCGGTAATTTTCCGCTTTTAGAAAAGTACGACCTACAATGGCAACAAAGGGCGTACCGCGTTCCCAAACCGGCACAGCTTTGCACGTTAACCCGGCGAAACACTCGTATTCGATTGTCTCGCCCGCCTCCGCCGCCTTTGCGAATGCCGAGCCGCAAAATTTTGCACATTCCCGCCCGAACTCGTCTGATCCAGCGAGGCTTCGGCACATAGAATTATTGTTCGCCGCATAGGCTTCAACCCCCTCCTCATCGAGAACAACGATAGCTACACCGTTTTCTTCAGCCAGGCGGTCAAGAAGCTTTTCCTTTTTTGCTGGGGCGACCTTCATCGTAAAAAGCCCTGACCGTGGGCGTTTACCTCTAACGGCAGATATTGAACGCTCCACGGGCATTGTTCAGTTGCTTAATAGGCTCAATCAGCGGGTGTTTTCAACAAAATCGCGGTGTCGATCTTTCCCTAACCCCAAGATTATCGCACAACTCTCCGTGCGTTCTGTAATCCGGATTACATCAGGGCGAATTCTGCATTGATTTGATCCGCGTATGTTCGGATCGCGTCCGCTATTTATTGTGGCTGGTGCCCTAAACCCATGAATTATTGATAAATACTCTATTGGCACGCCGATTGATTACGTATATGTCGTTCATATCGAACTGTATTTATTTTGATCTTTTAGCAAGGAGGTCCAGAAAAATGGCAAGAGAAAAAATAGAAATGGGTACTTCACCCCGAGACGACGTTTCGGGTTCGAGGAAAACAATGTCTAACGACGAGGTGATATCGACCCTGAACGGCCTCATCGAGACGTGCAGGGACGGACAGGAGGGTTTCAAAACGGCGGCCGAGGGTGTTGAAAGCTCGGACATGAAGGCCCTGTTCTACGAATTCTCACAGCAGCGCTCCCAGTTCTGCGGCGAGCTTCAGTCACTCGTTCAAAGTCTTGGAGGTGATCCGGAGAGCTCGGGCAGCATTGCCGGAAGCCTGCATAGAGGATGGATGAACATTCGTACAGCCGTCAGCGGAAATGATGAAGCCGCAATACTGAACGAATGTGAACGCGGCGAGGATTCGGCCAAGAACGCCTATGAAGAGGCGTTGGAAAATGTTCTCCCGGCACATGTTCTTGATAGCGTCCAAAGTCAATATGCATCGATCAAATCGGCGCACGACCGCATCAAAGCACTTCGCGACAATGCTGATCGTGCAAGAACCTCTTCCGCCACGACCGGATTCTGATCGGTGTTGGATCAAACGTTCTGGCTCGGTCAGGAAATTACTTGACCTGAATGATAGCTCCAGCCTTTTGTCTCGCGACGGACACGGGCTGGAGCAAACTACAGTTTCAGAGACTACTGCTGCGACTGCCGGTCCGTGTTCATATCGATATCAGGCCGCTCGGGAGAGATTCTTGAACATGCAGCGAAATGACGCGGCCGTATCTCGATAAGGGCGGGTTCGGTCTCCCTGCACTGCGGCACCGCATAATTGCATCGCGTATGAAAACGACAGCCAGTTGGCGGATCGGAGGGCGAAGGAAGATCACCGCTTAGGACGATCCGCTCGCGTTTGGCCTCAACCAACGGATCGGGAATCGGGACCGCGGAGACCAGGGCTTTTGTATATGGCATAAGCGGACCTGCATAAAGCTCGTCCGCGGGCGCGATCTCGACGATCCGGCCAAGATACATCACGGCGATCCGATGGGATATCTGCCTCACTGCGCGAAGATCGTGAGATATGAACAGATATGCCAGGCCGCGCTCGGCCTGTACTCGCTCCATCAGATTTAAGATCTGCGCCTGAATGGAGACGTCGAGAGCTGATACGGGTTCGTCTGCGACGATCAGATCGGGCTCTGCGGCCAATGCGCGGGCTATCCCTATACGTTGTCGCTGCCCGCCCGAAAACTGTCTGGGAAACCGGTTTGCGGCCCGTCTGCCGAGCCCGACCGTGTCGAGCAATTCCGCTACCTTGAGATCAATTCTGTCCTTCTTGTCCGAGGAGAAGGCTCTTATGGGCTCGCTTATGATCTCGCCGGCAGTCATTCTCGGATTTAGTGAATTATAAGGATCCTGAAAGATCATCTGCAGCCGCTTGCGATGCTTACGCATCGCTGTCCGGGACAGCCCGGTCAGATCCGTACCCTCCAGAAATATCTTTCCCTGTTCGATTTCGATCAATCGCAGCACCGCCTTACCGAAGGTCGATTTTCCGCAGCCCGATTCACCAACCAGCCCCAGAGTTTCATTCCTGTCTATCTCCAGAGAAACGCCATCCACGGCCCGAACTTCCCTCCTTCCTCCCCAAAGCAGGCCCTCGGTACGATATCGCACATGAAGATCTCTTATCGAAATTAGCGGTTGTTGTGTCATCTAACCGATCGAGCGGCAGAGCCGATCAATTTAACGGAGGTTCTATAGAAACGGGCACAGAATGTTCATAGATTATGGTCATCTTTTTAAGATTACCTGTCCTGTAAACGGCTTCGACCTTCACGGGGAGGCCGCTGTCCATGGCTACCCACAGCTTTGAATCATTTTCGCCGCCCGCAACCTCTGGGATCTTGTTATGGTATGTGTATGTGTAGGCCGGACGTCCATCAAGATCCTCAATGCCGGTGTATCTGACGTCGCCGATCCACTTCATTCCTTCTTCATCGAAGGTTGCCCTCATATCGGTGATAGTAGAATCGAGTGCGACCGGCATCTTTCGCCAACTCCCGCCGACCTTAAGGTATGTGGTCTTACCGATGACTATGGTTTCAACTCCCTGTTCGGTTCGAAAGCGATAGCGGTCGGGTGCGACGAATTCCAACACCGCATTCATCGGCATTTCTCCCTCGCCGTCCATCTTTGCTCTGAATGACTCAAGCTTAAGGAATCTTTCCGCCATCTTCTTGATGTCGGCTGCTGCCTCTCCGCTCGGTGCAAATTCGCCCGTCGGAACGCCGTCAGGATTGGTATTGGCTGCAATGTTGGCGTTCGCGTTAATTGGTTCATGAGAACTTCTCGAAAACTCTGCAAACCTAGAACAGCCGAGGGCAGACAGGAGAAGCAGTGCAAATGAAAGTAGTAGTTCTTTTCTCATCGACTTAGTTCCTTACTTCTACCGGAGGACAGCCGCTATCATGCTTTTTGCGTCTCGCCTGCAAAATGACAAAGCGAGCCGTGTTCCGGATCGATCATAACAAACGGCGGCGGGTCGGTGCTGCAGATGCTCTCAGCCCGCTCGCACCGGGGAGCGAAAGGGCAGCCGGCCGGCATCTCTGCCGGATCGGGCGGTGACCCTTTTATTTGGTAAAGCGGCACACCGCGAGGTTTCGTAACATCGGGCATACTTCTAAGAAGTGCCTTAGTGTAGGGATTATCGGGTTTTGTGAAGAGCACAGACGTTCGTGCCTTTTCAAATATCCTTCCAGCATACATAACCAGTACCTTGTCGGTTGTTCCCGCAACGACCCCCAGGTCATGGGTAATCAATAGCATACTCGTGCCAGTTCGTGTCCTTAATTCTTCAAAAAGTTCAATAATCTGTGCCTGGATGGTTACATCAAGCGCCGTCGTCGGTTCATCCGCTACCAAAAGTTCAGGCCCGCAGCTCAGTGCCATAGCGATCATAGCCCGCTGGCGCATACCGCCGGAAAATTGGTGCGGGTACTCATCAATCCGTTCGGCGGCGTCAGGAATTCCGACGAGCTTCAGCATTTCGATCGCATGGGTACGTGCTTCACGCCTCGAATGTCCGAGATGAAGACGGCTGATCTCGGTCAGTTGGGAAGAGATGCGAAGATACGGATTCAAAGATGCCATCGGGTCCTGGAAAACCATCGCGATACTTCGCCCGCGAAGCTTTCGCATTTCGGCGGCGGATATTTTGAGGAGATCTCGACCACCAAATACCACCTCACCTTGAACCACCTCGCCGGGGTGCTCTATCAGGCCCATCAGGGAAAGCCCCAGCGCAGATTTTCCCGATCCCGATTCGCCAACAATACCGATCGTCTCGCCCTTTTCGAGGTCGAATGAAACCCCGTTCACCGCGTAGATCGGCACCCCACCGGCGACGAACCGGGTATGCAGGTCTCTTACGGTGAGGATTGTTTGGTACTGATCGGACACTTGAAGATCTGAAAGAGGGCGCCCGCCTCGGGACCTAGTTTACCGTTGGAGCCCAATCCGTGTCGATCGACACATTAGCAAGCATTATCACATCCAGGCTGTTCATATCGAAGCCCGTGACGTAGGGCTTTACAAGCGAATACGACATAGGAAAGTACAGCGGGATCGCACGAAGCTCATGCATCGCTTCTTCTTCTGTCAGCAAAATTTCCGAAGTTGGGCTCATTGTATCAGTCGAATTAGAAGCCTGCTGCTGTAGGCCGGGTTCTTTCGGATTTCCCGGTCTAACGAGAGTGGGGGATGTCGTTGTCTCCGGGAGTGGGGGACGGACCTGATCGAATATCGTCCTAAGATTGACCGCGTCAGCCGACGTTGGGAATACCGCACCGCGGCGTATAACGTCGTAGTCTCCTGCTTCTCTCGCTTTTTCTATGTCCTGAAGTTCCCGGACGACTATCTCGGTCTCAATGTTTAGATTTTCCTTCCACATCCGCGCTACCGAGCGCGCCACCTTCTGCTGGGTATCATTACGGTTCACTACAAGACGAATGATCGGAAACCCTTGACCGTCCGGAAAACCTGCCCTTTCAAGCAGTTCACGAGCTTTCGCTTTATCCTGCGAAAGCTTTGCGTTCAAGGTGCCTCCGAAAGGAAGAAAACCGAATGCCGGCCTAGTGATCCCATCCGTGTCGCTCTCGGCAAGCCTTTCGCGTTCCACCGCGTTCGAAAGAGCCTCGCGAACTCGCCGATCCGAAAATGGGGCTTTCACGGTATTTACTTCATAGAAATTCAAAGCGCTGTGGGTTGTGGTCCGCAGATCGTCATAAGGCGTAAGCAGCTTCAGGGTAAGAGATGAGAATCGTGTATTCGTGATCGCGTCAAGTTCGCCATTGCGATAGGCGGCAAGGGCGTCTTCGGGAGAATCTGCTGAAATGAACCAAACGCGCTCAAGCCTCACCTCGTCACGGTTCCAATAGGTTTCCGATCTTTCAATTCGAACTCCCTTGTTCGTTATCTCCGCTATCCTAAATGCCCCGTTCGTCTTGGTAGGACGCTCGATCGCTCCCCCGTCGGTCTCAATGTCAGAAACATGCCTCGGGCTGAATATCGGGTGGGCAGCAACCTTCGGAAAATCTTTATCAGGCGCGATCAAATTTACTTGGAAGGTCAGGTCATCAACCGCAACAAAACCCGGAGTCGGGGCCATTTCAGCCAATGGCGACGGCGATGGTCTGGAAGCAGCCGGCGGAGCCACGAAAATTGTAGGGCCGGGTTCCGGCGGATCATTGACGCCCGGTTGGGGCTGCCGAACCGTTCCCCGCGACCGCGAGACTGACCTTTGATCGGTCAGTGACGAGTTTTGTCTTATGCCCGGTGTTGCCGACGGATCAACGGCCTGGATCCTTGGCATGCCAGCGATGTTCGCCAGCAAGTTCCTGTGGACCGCCTTATCACCGATGACGGCAAGTCGTTTCCATGCCCTCTCAAAATCATACGCCGTCACCTGTGTGCCATCTGACCACCGGGCGTCGCGGCGTAAGTTGAATGTCCAAACTCGAAAGTCCTCGTTCGGAGTCCAGGTTTCAGCGACTCCAGGAACAGCATTCAGCGTGCGCGGATCCGTTTCCGTCAGTCCCTCAAATACCGCCCGAACAATGTCGGTCTCCGGAGGCGCGACGGCTCGCGCCGGATCCAGGCTCGCAGGGAGGCCACCGTTATTCCATCGCAATTCTTGCTTTTGCGGAGGCAGTGTGTCTGAAAAATATGGTTGGGAAACAGGCCGGCTAAGCTTCTCGCAGCCGATCGTAGTTGCCGCGACTGCCAGCAAGGCGCCTGACAAAAACGCTCGCAGGAAGAACCAGCCGCCATTTTCGCCGGCATTAGGATGCAGATCGCGTGCGGGCTTTGTTTCCATCTTTGGGGGGCGATCCGGCCGTCTCGATACCTTAAATGATCAGTGGACGAGACCTTTCAGCTTTTGAAATACCGATTCGATCTGACGGCGCGTATCTTCAAATCCTTTAGATGTATCGATCAAATGATCCGCGTACCGCTTCTTTTCGTTTTGAGGCATTTGCGAGGATATACGCTGTCGGGCTTCGGCTTCGGTCAAGCCGTCACGCGACGTCAGCCGCTGGAATTGTATCTCAGGTTCGCACCACACCACAATCAACTGGTCAAACCGCTTGTATCCGCCTGATTCGATCATCAGTGCGGCATCGACGATGGCGATCCCGTTCGGGTCCTCCGATCCCCGATCGGAAAGCCATTTATTCTGAGCCTCAAAAACTAGCGGGTGAACTATCGAATTCAGGGTCAGCCGTTTACTCTTATCGGCAAAGACGATCTCAGCCATTCGTCTGCGATCGAGTTCGCCTTCCGATGTCACCACATCGTTGCCAAACTCCGCGACGATACGGGACAGGCCGATGGTCCCGGGCCCGACCACCTCGCGGGCGGTCTGGTCTGCATCCAGCACGTGGCAGCCAAGCTCGCGAAAGACACTGCCCACGAATGACTTACCGACGGCGATGGAGCCTGTCAGGCCGACTCTGAGCATTCCTATTTGCCGTGACGTTTAGCGAGCTTGTTCACATTGAATGCAGCAATCTCGTCTAGCGTAAGGCCAAGCTCGTCCGCGCAAGCGGAGATGTACCAAAGCACGTCTCCGAGTTCATCTCGAAGCTTCGCACGAACCTCGTCTGTCAGCACGCCTTCGTTATCGCGCTGGATCTTCTTTACGATGTTCGCCACTTCGCCCGCCTCGCCTGCTAAGCCAAGTGTCGGATACTCGAGATTGTTCCTTCGTCGTGGATAAAGGGCCGTCGTCCCGGCAGCCGCCTGGTATTCTTCAAAGGTCATATTTACTGGTTCACCTTATCTCTCTTCTCAACATTGCCGCCTTGATCGTATTTTTCATCAACATCGCTACGGTAAGAAGGCCGACCCCGCCGGGCACAGGCGTGAATGCCCCGGCCTTTTCCATTGCATCTTTTTGATTGACGTCACCCACAAGCGTAAAGCCACGACTTTCAATAGCTTTCAACCTTTTCTCCAACTGCTCAGGCGGAAAAATTTCGACTGCGCGTTCAGCTTTGTTGAAATTGTTAATGCCTACGTCGATGACGGTCGATCCTTCCTTGATATAGCTGCCGCTGATGAACGCCGGCCGTCCGATCGCGGCAATGAGAATATCGCCTTGTCGCGTGACAGATGGCAGGTCGGCCGTTCTTGAATGGCAAATGGTCACCGTCGCATTTTCCCGAAGCAAGAGCATTGCCATTGGTTTGCCGACGATGTTGCTTCGCCCCACAACGACCGCGTGCTGGCCCGCGATCGGTATGTCCGCTCTTTTCAACAGTTCAATGATGCCGCCCGGGGTACAAGGTGCGAACGCTTCTTCACCCAAGCTAAGTCGGCCGACATTTACCGGGTGAAATCCATCAACGTCTTTCGCAGGGTCGATCTCTTCCAAAACCCTTGACGCATCAATATGCCCGGGTAACGGCAGCTGCACCAAGATGCCGTCGACATCGTCGCGGCGATTAAGTTCATGAACCCTATTTAGCAGATCTTCCTGCGACGTATCCGAAGGCAGATGGATATGTTCCGAAACAATGCCCAGTTCTTCCGAGGTCTTGACCTTGCTCTGCACATAAACCGCTGATGCCGGGTCCTCGCCGACACGTACAAGCGCGAGGCACGGCCGAAGCCCGCACCGTGCTGAAAGGTGATTTATGCTCGCCTGAACCTCTGCCTTGATAGCGTCTGCTATAGGCCTTCCGCTTATAAGTTTGGCCGCCATCACTTAAAGGTTTAGATTCTACAGGATTCAGACCGTAATAGTCACAACGACGGACCTGCTTTGGAGCATCGAGGGCTCGGATCTCGCTTCGCCGAGCATCCTCGGACTATCGCATTTCCCAACGCGGGCAGTCAATTTATAGAATTGTACTATGAGGTCCGCTTTCACCTTTGCCGCAACTGCGGCGGCCTGCATCATATTAATTCTTGAATGTCCAGCAGCGGAGCCAGTTACGGAAACCTATCAAAAGGTCACCCGGGCAATTGAGAATCGCCGCTATGATGAGGCCATCGCCGAGCTGACGAGGCTCGAAGATGAGAATACCGACCTTTTTGTTGCGAACAACTTTGATTATCTCCTCGGCCGATTGTATGAGTGGTCTGGTGATCCCGCATCCGCACTTAGAAGATATTCGGCTGTTGTGGCCCGGCGTACCGTCCTTTCTGAGTTTGCTCTCAGGCGGTCAGCTTCGATAGCACGCTCGACCGGAAACTTGTTTGCCGAGCGCATTTATTTGCGCGAACTGGAAACGCTATCGGAGGACCGATATATTTCGGAATACGCAGCCATCAGGCTGGCACGGAGCACCTTTGAATCCGGAGATCACACCAGGGCAGAGGTGCTGCTCGATGGAATGCGGTCACCAAGCGGTACAAAGATGTTTGACCGCTCTGACAAGGGTACTGTAGAGCGCGAAAACAAGCTGCTGCTCGCTCGTGCACGCCTTTACACAGGTAAGATCGACGCCGGCATCCCTCTACTGCGCTCGCTGATCGAAACGAGCAGCGACCGATCTTTGCCAGACGACGTCACCCTGGCGGCAATTCGTGAACTGGATAGCGTCGAATTTGAAGGCGGGGGGCCGCAAGGAGCGTCTTCCCTTTCTGACCAGGAGCATTTGCAGCGGGCCGCCTCGTACCAATTCAACCGTGAGTTCAGGAGGGCCCGTCTTCATCTCGAAGCTCTCATAAGAGACCACTCGAACAGTCCTCTTGTCCCGCAGGCCATCTTCAGAACAGGACAAACACTTTCCCAGGAAGCCAGTTTTTCGGAAGCTATTCGGTGGTTCGAACGCTTACTGGAACAGTATCCTGACAATGAATTTGCTCCAGACGCCTTGCTCCAGGCTGCCGCAGCCTATTCGCGGGTCGGAAAATCCCGCGAATCCGTTCGCCGATATCAAGAATTCATATCGAGGTTTCCCGAGCACCCACGCCTTGACAGGGCGTATCTGAATATCGTTGACGTGATGCGCGATTCTGCCGAAGAAACTGAGGCTCTGAAATGGGCAGCCCGCGCTCAGGATAGGTTTCGAGGAAAAGTTGCAGAGGCACAAGCGACATTTGCGGAGGCGAGGATCCACATAGCCCGAAACAACTGGGACGAGGCCTTGGGATCGCTTGACCGGCTCGCCTCAATGCCCGATTTAGGCGGAGCCGCGGTTCCCGGAGGAACCAGCCGTCTCGAGATCAGCTTTCTCAGGGGGTTTGTCCTTGAGCAAAAACGAGAGTTCGCCGAGGCTGTTGAGGTATACCTTGCGATCCCTGACGGAAGGAACGAATACTACGGCTGGCGGGCCACCGAACGGCTCCGTAGTCTTTCTGAGAATGAGCAGGCTGGCCCCGCGATCGTCGCTAAACTGGGCAAACTTGTGGCCGAATCTTCAGGCCGCGACCCAAACCTGAACCGGCAGAACCTCCAAGCAGGGATCCGGTTGTCGACAAACAAAGAACTTCGCGCAAGGCTGTTGGGCTCACTCAGGCGGGCCTATTCCTCGATCCCCGCCTACAGGAAGGTGCCTGGCTTTGTGCTAAAGCTGCCAAAAGCCAGGAACGTCATCTCTCAAATACCCATTGGAGGTAGTAAGAGCAGCTCCGGCACCGCCCTCTCTGAACTCCTCTTCCTCATGCTCTTCGACGAAGCTGCAACGAGGTTTGAGGCACAGCGGGAAACGAGTGACTCTCGGTCCGCAGATCTCAACTATACGATCGCGTGGCTAAACTCCCGAGGTGATCGGGCCTTCCGGTCGATACCGTTTGCCGAAACGGTCTGGAAAGAACTTCCCGCCGATTATCAGATCGAGCTCATCCCCTCTGATTCTCGAGAACTGCTTTATCCAGTGCCTTTCGCGGAGACCTTCACCCGCTATGCCTCCGGTACGAGTACAGATGCTCATCTGCTGCTGGCGATCGGACGCCAGGAATCGGGCTTTCGTCCTGAAGTGAGGTCCAGTGCGGCTGCACGAGGGATGATGCAGTTCATCTCAACGACTTCAGACAAGATCGCGGCGGAACTCGGCCGGCCAGACCTTGACCGCGAACTGCTCTATGACCCATCAACGGCGATACTTTTCAGTGCTCGATATACTGCAAACCTTTTCAGGCTTTTCCCGAACCAGCCGGCGGCCGTAGTTGCGAGCTACAATGGCGGCGAAGACAACATGAGACGGTGGCTGAACCGTTCGCGATCTGATCTTGCGGAACGATATGTTCCGGAAATTGCGTTCGCTCAAACCAAAGATTATGTTTATAAGGTAATGTCGAACTACAGGCTTTATCGGCTTTTCTACGACGATGGACTTGCTCCAGTACCATAGACAAATTGCGATACTTGATGATCGCAGGCAAGCCCAAGATGCGGTTTTCAGCATGTCCGCCGAAATTTATACTAATGTCTCCCGATCACTATGCATGGCGGCTAGAATATGAAACTTTCTCAGAAAGTAAGGTTATGCGTTATTTTGTTCTTCTTTTTGTTTTGATGTCATCCTTCGCCTGCCAGCGGCACGATCAGCACGCCGCCTCTGGCGAACTTAAACGCTATCCATTAAAAGGGAAGGTGATCTCGGTCGATAAGGAAAAGAAAAGGGCAGAGATCGATCACGAAGCCATCCCCGGTTTTATGCCGCGGATGACCATGAAATTCCCTATCAAGGAAGACTGGGTATGGGAAAATCTGCTTCCGGGTGTCGAGGTACAGGCCGAACTTGTCGTGGACGAAACGGCCGACGAACCGTACTGGCTCGAAAAGATCGGGATAGTTGCCCTGCCGTTGCCGGGCCAGGCGGACGTACCCATCAATGAGAACTTTGCTCAGATCGGAAAAGAGGTGCCGGCCTTCACACTTACAGATCAGGATGGCAAGAAGTTCAGCCTCGGCGATTATCGCGGCAAGGCCCTTGCCATTACATTCATTTACCGCGAATGCCCGCTCCCGGAATTTTGCATAAAGATGTCGCGCCATTTCAGCGATATGGCAAATCAGATAGCAGCCGATCCGGAAGGTCGCAAAAAGGTCCGTCTGCTATCGATCTCGTTCGATCCAGACCGCGACACTCCGGAAAAACTGAAGCAATACGGCCTCGGCTACTTGGGTAAGGACGCCAAGGACGATTTCACAGTTTGGCGGCTCGCCGTCGGCCCCGACAAGGACGTGCGCAAGATCGCAGATTTCTTCGGTCTCCGGTACGAAACAGATGAGAACGACAAGACGCAGATCAACCATTCGCTCATAACGGCTGTCATCGCTCCCGACGGAAAAGTGACCCGGATCTTCAAGGGCGGCGACTGGACACCTGAGCAGGTGCTTGCGGCATTGGACGGAGCCGCTTACAATGCTGAGAAAAAACCGGACAGCCCATAGCCATCGGCCTTTGATCTGCTCTACTCAAATCCAGGCCGGCAGGATGAAAAAGTATGCAAAGAAAGATTGCTCGATTCGCCCTCATACTCCTCCTTTTTTCACTGTCGGTCCCGGCGCAGAAACGCTCGATAACTGAAACCGATCTTTTCGATTTCGCGTGGGTCGGCGATCCCCAGGTCTCGCCCGATGGCTCCAAGGTGGCCTTCGTCAAGGTAACAGTCAATTCAGCACGAACTAATTACGACACGTCCATTTGGACCGTATCGACAGGCGGAAACGAACAGCCCATCCGCCTGACCAGCGGCAGCCGCGACACATCGCCGCGCTGGTCGCCGGATGGTCGATTCCTCGCGTTTGTAAGGTCGGGCGAAACACCCGGAACTGCTTCGACGCCGCAGATTTATTTGTTACCGATGGCCGGAGGAGAGGCTTTTCAATTGACCAATGTTCCGCGCGGAGCCGGCGGTCCGATATGGTCGCCTGACGGGAATTGGATAGCCTTCGGAAGCAGTGCAAACGCCGAGGACATAGCCCGCCAGGGACGGCCGCCGACTCCCGGCCAGCGCGACTCAGACGTGCGCGTTATTACTCGGGCGGTGTACCGATCGGACGGAGGCGGCTATCTCGACCCGACCCGCCCGAGTCATTTATGGATCATTGCTACGCCCGTCGCCAACGGCGTCCGCTCAGCGCCGAAACAGCTCACTAGCGGGCCTTTCAGCGAGGGTAACTTTGTGTGGGCGGCTGACGGTTCCCGGATCTATTTCACCACCAACCGCGACCCAGAACCATATTACAGCACGCCTAAGACCGAGATATTTTCGATCTCGCCGAACGGCGGGTCGCCGGAACTGTTGACCAGGATCGACATGGGTGTCGGTGCTCTCAGCCTCAGCCCTGACGGAAAGCGATTCGCCTTCGTCGCTTCTGTCGTTCATCGGCCAGTCAAGTCATACTCGCAGCCTGATCTTTGGGTGATGGACGTCGCACCTAACGCCTCGCCCCGCAACCTTACCGCGACCTTCGACTTCGACATCGCCGCCGGATTGACCGGTGACCAGGCATCCCCCCGTGCGGGAGGCGGCAATGCACCGATGTGGTCGGCAGACGGGCGTCATATCATCGAACGTTTTGCTCGTGAGGGCCGTTCGAATCTAGCCTCGTTCGACGCAGCAACCGGCCGTGTGGCCGAGATAACTAAAGGCGACCAAGCCGTTATGAATTATCGGGCGACGCGCGACGGTACGAAGCTGATCTACACTATATCGACACCGACTCGAATAGGTGACCTTTTCATATCGGACCGGCAAGGCACTAATGTCCGGCAGTTGACCCGCGTCAACGATGATCTCTTTGCTAAACTCAACCTGACCGAGCCGGACGACGTTTGGTACACAACATTTGACGGAAAACGCGTCCAGACCTGGGTCCAAAAACCACCCGATTTTGATCCAAACAAGAAGTATCCGCTCATATTGAACATCCACGGTGGGCCTCATGCGGCCTACGGCTATATCTTCTCGCACGAATTTCAATGGATGGCGGCAAAAGGTTACGTTGTCGTTTACCCGAACCCGCGTGGCTCGACAAGCTACGGGCAGGATTTTGGCAACATTATCCAGCACGCTTACCCGGGTGACGATCACAAAGATCTGATGATCGCGGTTGACGAGGTGATAAAGCGCGGCTATATCGACACGGCCAAACTGGCCATCACCGGCGGATCGGGCGGCGGCGTGCTGACGAATTATGCGGTTACCCAGACAGACCGTTTCGCGGCGGCCGTCTCTCAACGCGATATTTCGGACTGGGCAAATTGGTGGTACACGGCGGATTTTGCCCAATTCCAGCCGAGTTGGTTCAAAGGCGCACCTTTTGAAGACGTAGAAGGGTTTCGCGAACGATCAGCGATCACCCACGTAGCGAAGATCAAAACGCCGATGATGTTCATTCTTGGCGAGGCCGATTGGCGTACGCCTCCGGCGGCCGGCGGCGAGGGGCTATTCCGTGCTCTGAAATACCGGCGAGTGCCGACCGTGATGGTCCGCTTTCCAAATGCGAATCACGACCTATCGCGAACCGGAAACCCATGGCACCGCATCGAACGGCTGCAGCATATCGTCGGCTGGTTCGACAAATGGTTGTTGGGCATTTCAAAACCCGAATATGAAATCGGCTTGGCCCCCTGACTCCGTTCGCAGGCTAGCCGCGTCCGAAACCGAAGATCTGTGATCCGCCATCCAGCAGCCGGCAAAACTCAAGGCGGCCGCCGTCACGTTCTTGGGGTAAATTTATGAGCGAGATCGATTGCGGCCAGGTTCACGGATCCATCGAAGAGGCTATCGTCCACGCACGTAAGAACCTCGGGGCTCGTGCCACCGGAGCACACGGCGTGCTTGATGTTGAACCCTATTGGGGCACCATGGGCAGTACGAATGTCGGATGGGTCGTGGGATACAAGATCTCGTCGCGAAAACGATGGCGGCTCGATTTCGATCCCGATCCGTTCAAACTGGTCCACGTCAACGAAGAAAATTTCGAACAGCCTAAGCACCAGCAAAAAGTGATCCACCGGGTGAGGCCTTCCAAATTCGACGAGCGCGGCCAGCCGCTGGACAACGACACGCAGGTTCGGCTTTATTGGCGGAAATGGACCACGCGATATGGATTCCCCGGTGCCGGCATACTTTGCCCTACGTGCCGCGTCTTACATGATATCGGCCGATGCCCTTTTCCCTAAGTCATGAACAGGACAGCGATAAACTTCCTTTCCCGCGACGATCGTCAGGACGACATCCCTTGCGTTTGAAGCAAATACAAGCGTTGCATACACATCATTAACGGGCCATTGCGCCATTGCATCGAGCGAGACAACGCTGATATCCGCCTGCTTCCCTTCTTCGAGGGAGCCGATCTCCGTATCCAGCCTCAAAGCTCTAGCCCCGCCGAGTGTCGCCGCTTCAAGGACCTCCGCAGCCGAAACAGATCGGAGCGAACCCGCCCGATTCCGAGCCGCCAAAGCCGCAAACCGGGCCTCCTCGAGAATGTCGCAAACATTGTTGCTCGCAACCGAATCGCTGCCAAGCCCGCAAGCTATTCCGGTGTCGAGGAATCTCTCGAATGGGGCATAGCCGTGGCCAAACTTCGCATTTGATTTCGGGCAATGCGCTATCGAAGCCCGGTTCGAGGCGATGCGGGCGATGTCGCTCTCAGATACCGTGACGCAATGTGCCAGCAAGGGCCGGGCCGATAAGACGCCAAGCCGTTCGAGATATTCGATGGGCGTACAATTCGGAGAATTCCAATCGAGGCCAAAGCTTTCGTACAGATCGCTGAAAAACCCGCTGCCGCCCGTCAGCAGGTCATGCTCGTCGGCCGATTCTGACGCGTGGATCGATAACGGGATGCGGTTGATGATCGCGTACTGAGCGATCAGTTCGAACAACCGCGAGCCGACTGTGTAAGGAGAATGCGGTGACAACCCGACCCTTACCAGGCCTGTTTCTTCTTTTTTCAGCTTCTCGAACTTCTCACCCAGCTTGCGAAAATCATCGTCCGCGGTCTGGTTGTCCGGCGAAAACTCGGTCTCCTGAAACACGATCCCTCGCAGCCCGGTTTGCTTCAAAGCGGTAAGGCCGGCATGGCCGAACCGGCCAACATCACCAAAACACGTAACACCGGCCGCGGCCCCTTCCTGTGCCCCGATGACTGCAGCCTGAACGATGTCGTCGTCACTCATCTCGGCGCGTAGTTCATTGATCTTGAGCAACCAAACCCGGAAATCGTGCTCGACGTCATCAAGCGCCCCTCGCATTGCCGTCAGTTCCAAATGAGAATGGCAGTTCACAAACCCGGGCAGGATCGCCGCGTTTCCATGATCCTCTACCGACGCTCCGGGAAATCGGGCTTTTAGATCATTCGCATCACCTGCCGCGGCGATCAGGTCGCCATCGATAGCGACGGCGCCATTTCGTATCGGCGGTGACGAGATCGGCAGCATATGTTCGGCAAGTAACAGCTTCATTTTGTTTGAGACCTCGAACGGTCGGCCGACTCAAGGCCCCGGTACCGCTCCAGTATCGAGGAAACATATGCTCGCGTAGATGGAATGCCGATGCGGGAGATGAACTCTGTTTCGCTTAGGACTTGAACATCGGTATCTCGCGTCCATTCCTCAACCCGGCTCGGCCCGGCGTTATAGGCAGCAAGCGTCATTGCGGTTTCGGCGGGCCTTCCGCGATATCGTTCGCGAAGACGCTCGAAGTACCAGCAGCCGATCTGGATGTTTCGCTGAGGATCGCTCAGCAATGCAACTACGTTCTCAGATGCCTGGCGTTCAAATTCGGTCAACCCGGTTTCTTTGGCCCATTCGCGGGCGACGGTGGGAGTCACCTGCATCAGCCCAACCTCTCCGACAGACCCAATGGTCCATGCGCGAAACCACGTTTCTTCGTAAATGATGCTCCAAACAAGCCGCTCGTCAATGTTGAAAACACGTGAATGACGAGCTATAAGCTCGTCGTATCGATGTTCCCAATGATCCCGAAAAAAGAAATATCCGCTGGGCCCGGCTACAGCGAGTATGATAAGGATTGAGATCAGATACCGATACATTTGCTTGATCCAGGGTGACGAAGGGAAAGGCCTGGCGAGCCGTATTCAATTTAATCAGCACGACGAAAGATTAACAAGCCGCTTACCCGGCTGCACCGACCTTTCCAGCCCCGCGGGAATAGTGGGACCAAATGCACCTTAGGGTCTTTTCCGAGTTCGTTTCGGCGGCTTTTCGGAAGCTGCTTCAGATCTCTCACCGGCCACCCCGTCGTACATTGAGTGTGTGCTTCGGCTTCCGGACTTTCGACCGGACCTCACGAGTTCTGCAAACAGATCGGTATCGTAATCCGCCTCGCGGGCCATCTCTTCGCGGATCTGAATTAACATTTCTAGGAATCTAGGGCGCCGGTACATTACGTTTGTGACCTAAATGTTGGACGCACGGTGCAGACAAAGTCAAGACAGGGTCGCGAGCGTGTTAGTTGTGGACAAGAAACTCGGGGGTAACGATCGTCGGTGAAAAGAATCCGGCGGCCGTGTTAAACATCCTGACTCGGGCCTGCTTTCTGACATTTGCCAGATGCCCGAAATTCCACGTCACAAGATAGTCGATCTTATGAAAAGAGGCGAGCGCCATATGAAGCGCATCGGCTATGAACTTACGGTGAAATATGCCGCGAGAGATATATCCTTCTGCGAGAATGGCCGCTTCTTCAGCAAGCTCCAAACGCCTTAAGCCTTTGTTTATCTTCAAGAAACCGGTCCTATGTGGTTCGCTTATCCGCTCAAGCTCCCGTTGAACCAAGATAGACGTGAATGCATCATATTCGGCCAGCTCATGCTCAAACCATCGTATCGTAAGATCCCGCCGAAACGGATCTCCGTTATCCAGATATGCTCCGATCACCGATGTCTCAAGATAGATGCTAAGTTTCATTTGAAGCGTTCTAGCCGACGACGCGATCATTGATCGACGTTGTTTGGAAAGAACGTCACTCGCGAGTTTCGAAAGTCGAATGTCATTCGAAAATTCTTGAGAAAGTTCCCGCCGAGAATGCCGGCCTGCTGAAAGCCGGAGGCTTCGTTGATGATGTTAAGGTCGAGGGCGATGGCCGTAATATCCTTCTGTTTATGTGCCCCAAAGGAAAGACTGGGAAGTTGGAACGATTTGACCCCTTCCGTAACACCGGCCGAACCTATCACTCGCATTCGCTGCTCGGTGGCGTGGGGACTGACGGCATCAAGGCTCGCGACCTCGTCAGAAATAACCGAAACACTTGCTCCCGTATCCACAATAAAATTCAATGGGGCATCAACTCCCGCAAGCTGGACTTCCCCGCTTAGGAAGCCGCTCGACGTGAGCCGCAAAGGCAAAGCAATGCTCTCGTCAAACTCGGTCGCAGCCATCGGCGAGCGGGAAAGCGAAAAGGTCTCCGCACCATAATCAAGCGTCGTAATGAACTTTGAAATAAGGGAGAGTCCGATATAGCCGTCAACGGTCTGTCCCTCCGAGTGAAACTGACGAATATAAACCGGAACATTTCTTATGATGACATCGCCGATCTTTACCTCGCGCAGAAAACCGTAAACGATCTCGAAACGGCCATTGCCGCCGATACCTTTTGCAAAACCGCCGCGAGTTATCGGGGTGATCTTCAGACGCTTGGCTGTCTGCTCCGAGATCACTGAAATGCCCGAACCGGTATCAAGTACGAAGCTCAAAGGATCGGGGCGATTATTTATGCGAAGCGAGATCAGCGGTCTGTTTCCGGAAACCCTGATCTGTACCGTCGTCTTGTCCGATCCCGCGATGTCGTATAGCGATTGCCGGTCACCGAGAAAGTTCAGAAAGTTGATCAGGCCCTTGATGCGTGCCCTACGCTCATCGTCGGTGTCCCGAGACAGATCCAAAAAACGATGATAAGCCTCCGCCGCGGCCTTGTAGCGTTCGCTTCGGGCCGAGACTTGTGCGAGAGAAAAAACATAGTCTGGCTCGTTGGGCGCAAGGAAAACGGCTTCCCTTAAATTGTTTAGGCTCTGATCGACTCGGTTCTCGTAGAATTCGAGCATTCCGAATCCGTGCCAGGCATAGGCGAGTTTTCTATCGAGGGTGAGGGCATTAAAGAAAAGGGCCCGGGCGTCCTGAAACCGCCCAACGCCGAGCATCGTTGCACCCACAACCGCAAATGCGTATGCATTCTTCGGGTCTTGTTTTGCGATCGGGAATGCAATGTCGTAGGCATCGGTCAGGTTCCTTCCCTTTACGTACAATTGAGCAAGCCTGAGTCTTGGAAACGGATCCTCGCCTGCAGTTTCTATTGCTAGCTTAAGAAGGCGTTCACCTTCCTCCACGTTGCCCCTGCGAAGGGCACGTTCAGCATCAGAGATAAGCTTCCTGGTCGCTCGCGCATCGGCCAAGGGCTTCTGCACTTCCGCGGGTTCCTGAGCATACGTTAAAAATGACAAGGGCGGCGAAAGGAGAACCAGCAACAGAACAAACGTATATCGATAGAAGCATTCGAGAGGGTTTCGAATTTCGAGAGATAAACCCATCATCGGTTCTGATAAACGGCGAGGCAGCTCTCTTTAGATAATGACGCGCCGCCTACTTTAATACCTCGCCCGTCTTCAACGACCACAGGACAAGATCCAGTTCGTCAAAATCTATCCGAGCGGTTTCAGCAAGTTGCCTGAGCTTTTCTTCTAAAATTAGATACCGCGATCGGCTGTTTGGTGGCTTCGGATCGTCTATGACCCCCAGCTCGTGCAGGCACCTGAGCACGTGCTTGTCCAGGATCGCATATCCGGCAAAGCCTACGTTCCTTAGGAAATGACTCGCTTCTTTGTAGCCAAGCCCCTTAATACCTTTCTCGTTTGCCAACCAGTCTCGACGGGCCAGATCGCAGCTAAAGCTTTCGAGTTTTTCCCGCAGTCTCATACGACAATGCCGATGCAGGAAATCCCGTGACTCAACAATATAACGTGATCGTGCATTCGGATATCGATGGACGCCAGTTAACGCCTTAGCCAGCTCGGGTTGCCCTGCGTCAGAGATCATATCCCGCACCGCTTCAATGGAACGTAACCCCATCTTCGCCGAACATCCGCCCGTGAAAAAACAGTAAACCATTTCTTCCCAAAGCTTCTCGTCCGTACCGTTCTTCCTGACCGTACCAAACTCGGCCAAACGGCCCCTGATCTCGCGCTTACGGGAAAGATACGCCTTTTTTATCTGCTCGATATTTACCGTGATCGTCTTTTTCGGTGGCATTGCCGTTTCACAATTTTAGAAGCCGCTGTTGGCAGTGTCAATGAAATTATTCTCAGCCCCGTCCGCAAAAAATGCTGTTAACTTTGGTCAATTCGATGTATAAGAAAGGTAGATGTTAACCATAAGATCGGATTATTTGATTAGCATCGAAAATGGCTGAAATGACATCGAACAGGTTGCCCGAATATTTCGTAAAGCGATCGGGAAAAGGAAGTGGGTTGATAATGGGGACGGGTCTCGTGTTATACTTGTAAAAGCCTTTCCGGCCCATTGGGCTAACAGAGACCGCCGTAGTACCCTTAGCAAACATTGAACAGATGAAGCGTTTGAACGAAAAACTCGGCATATGGCCTTTTGCACTCGTCTTCACGGTCGCCTTGGCGTCCGCGGGAATGGGCCAGACATCTGCCCAACCGTTCCTTGAGGACATCCGGGTTCAAACGGAAACTGCCCCGCAGCCATCTGGTACCCCGCTCATCAGAAGGACCGGAAGTTCGGCCCCGGCAGCAGCTCCGTCCGGCCGTGCCGTTCGGACCTCAATACCCGTTCTTGCAGAAGCATTGATCCCGGGCAATTCAGGGGTATTAGTAGAAACGCTTGAAGGAAACCTGGTAGTCGAGAGCGGTTCGGATCTTGCGTTCAATCCTGCGTCAAATGTAAAGATCGCGACGGCCTACGCTATCCTGAAAACGTTCGGCCCGGACTATCGCTTTCCTACGAATGTGTGGACTGACGGTAGTTACGAAGAATCAACCGGAACCATTCACGGCAATCTCTACGTCTCAGGCAGAGACCCTGTCTTTGTTTCAGAACATGGCGTGCTGCTCGCAAGCGAGCTCAACCGGATGGGAATTCGGGTCGTTAAAGGCGACCTCGTAGTGACCGACAACTTTTCGATAAATTATTCGACGTCGCCGCTGCGGTCGGCGCAGGGCCTATTTGCGATCCTCGATTCAAACAAGAGACCTGCTGCAGCGTCTCGAGCGTGGTCGAATTTCCTCATCAATTCGGGAAGGCTGAACCTGGAATCCGCCGTGCCGAGTGTGACGTTCACCGGCGGCGTGTACGTTCAGCCAATGCCGGGCAATGTCAACCTGCTTTTTTCTCATGAATCGCCCGCGATGCGTGATGTTCTTAAGGCGACTCTCTGTTATTCCAACAATTTTCTTTCCGAACGATTAGGTGATATGGTTGGGGGCCCGTACGGAGTGGCCCGGCTGGTACACCAGCATGCGGGCGTCGCTCCGCAGGAGTTTTCGATCCAGACTTCCAGCGGGCTTGGTATCAACCGCGTCACACCGTCGGCTATGATGAAACTCCTCCGCGTTCTGCGACGCGACCTCAGCTCCTATAAAATGACCTTCGCCGACATTATGCCCGTTGCCGGCATCGATCGGGGCACGCTAGAAAATCGCTTTAAGTCGGACTTCTCGCTGGGAAGCGTGGTAGGCAAGACGGGCACGCTCGGGAATACGGATGGCGGCGTCAGTGCCCTGGCTGGAGAAATAAATACTCGAGGGGGCAAGCTTCTCTTCGTTATTTTCAATCAAAGAGGAAGCGTCCAGCGTTTTCGGACTTTCCAGAACAACTATGTGTCGCTCATTCAAGGCCAATTCGGCGGAGCTTCGGCCCTCTCATACGCCGAAATACCCCTGAACGCTCGGCTGGCAAAGGTTCGTATAACCTATCCCGACGGACGTCGGCCAAACGAAGATTGACCCCGAAAACCTTCCAGTAGCTATTTAAGGAAGCGGTGTGCCGCTTCCTTTTTGTTTTTCTACGCTCGGAAAGATTAAGATATTTGGGTTTGTGAGTTCGTTCTCATCTCTGATCAGATCTGAATGATTGATCCCAACAACGGTCGCAGCGACACTGGGAATCCTGAGATACTGGCCGAACCGGTGGATGCAGCCCAACTGGCAGGGCAAAGGTCGGAGGGGCGGAATGTAGCTCGCTCAGCAGGTGTCGTTTCGATTGCGGTCCTTTTCTCCCGCCTTCTTGGTCTCGTCCGCGAAACCGTTTTCGCAAGGTTCTTCGGAGCCGGATATCTTTACGACGCATTTGTCGTGGCGTTCAAGATACCCAACATTCTTCGCGATCTATTCGCCGAAGGCGCGCTTTCTGCAGCATTTGTCAAAGTCTTCACCGATTATCAGATACGAAAGAATGAAATAGAAGCTTGGCGTCTTGCCTCGCTTATCTTCAACGTGTTGGCGGTCGTGATGAGCGTCATAACCGTGGTGGGCATGCTCGTTGCACCGTGGGTCGTTCCGCTCCTGGCCCGAGGCTTTCCCCCGGAAAAGGCCGCCCTCGCCGTCACGCTGACGCAGATAATGTTCCCGTTCATACTGCTTGTTGCGCTGGCTGCTCTGGCAATGGGCGTGCTCAATACCAAAGGACGCTTCGGCATTCCTGCATCGGCATCGACAGCCTTCAATGTATTTTCCATCGTTGCCGGACTATCTTTTGCGTATTGGCTAAGCGGCGGCGGATGGGAATTCTCACCCGATAAGAATACGGTCCCTAGCGAAGCGGCTCAGTGGGCAATAATCGGCATGGCGATCGGGACACTTATCGGAGGGGCCGCACAGCTCTTGATCCAGGTGCCGTCGCTTCTGAAGGTCGGCTTTCGATTTTCCCCGATTCTTGATCTATTCGATCCGGGTGTGAAACGAGTGATGCGGCTGATGGGGCCGGCCATCATCGGGACATCGGCCGTCCAGATCAAGGTTTTGGTCGATGTATTTGTGGTCTCAGGGATCGAGGGTGGCCAATCGTGGCTCAGTTTTGCATTCAGGCTGATGCAGTTCCCGATAGGGGTATTTGGCGTCGCGATCGGGACGGCGGCCATCCCGGCACTTTCCCGATTGGCTTCTGAGGAGAAAATAGTCGGATTCCGATCTACCTTGTCCGACTCGATGAAACTGGTGTTCTTGATGACAGTTCCCGCCGCCTGCGGGCTTATCGTGCTTGGCGAGCCTATCATCAGGCTGATATACGAAGGCGGCCGATTTGGCTCCATTGATACGAATATGACCGCTTGGGCGCTGGCCGCTTACTCCATCGGCCTTGCCGGTTATGCGGCAATTAAGGTTTTGTCGCCGTCATTCTATGCTCTTGACGATGCAAAAACACCGATGTGGGTCAGCATCGGCTCGATCGCCGTCCACGTACCGATGAGCTTTGGAATGATGTACTATCTTTCGACCGTCGGGGTCTCGCCGGAGCGGCCGAACGGCTTTGGTCACGTAGGCGTCGCTCTCGCCACTTCCACTGTCGCCCTTGTCAATTTTCTCGCTCTTTCTGTCTTGATGCGCCGTCGCATCAGGCGGCTGAACGGCCGCGACATCATAGCATCGCTCGCAAAAGTGATCGCCGCATCGGCGGCGATGTCGGCCGTGGCCTATTTCAGCTATCACTGGCTTTCCGGGGTTTTCATTAATAAGAGTTTGGTCGCGCTTCTCATCGAGGCCTTTGTTCCGATAGGCCTGGCCGGCCTGACATTTCTGGCGGCGGCAAAGCTTTTGCGGATAGAACAGCTCGAAACGCTGCTCTCGCTGCTTCGCAACAAATTCCTACGCGCGTAAATTATGATCGCTTCATTCAAGGATCGTCATCCAAAGATACATCAGACCGCCTTCATTGCGCCCGATGTTTCGATAATCGGCGACGTGACCATCGGCCGCAACGCCAGCGTCTGGTTCGGTTCGATCATTCGCGGCGACGTTAATCATGTCCGCATTGGCGACCGCACGAACATCCAGGATGCGACCGTGATCCATGTCAGCTCGAAAGACCACCCCACGGTTCTTGAGAACGACATTACGGTCGGCCATCGCGCGACACTTCACGGATGCTTTATCGAGACCGGATGCTTGATCGGCATCGGCGCAGTCCTGCTGGATGGCGTGCGTGTAGGCAGAAACTCCCTTGTCGGTGCGGGAAGCCTGTTAACACCGGGCACTGTCATCCCGCCGGGCTCGCTTGTACTAGGAAGCCCTGCCCGCGTAAGGAGGCCGTTGACCGACGAAGAGATAAGGGGCATCGAGAACAACGTCGCTGCGTACGTCGAGCTTTCGTCCATCTATCTCAAAGCCGCAGGTTCCTGAAGCAGTAACCCGTTTCAAACGCATCATTAGCGGCTATTGGAACCGGCCGCATCTTCATTCGGTTCGCCATTTTTTGTAGATTTTTCGCTGGGGTGCTGCCAAATCCCGCTTCTGCGTTTACATTGCCTTGGAATAGGCGTACAATCCCGAATCGTTTGCCGTCCCGGCAAAATTATTTATGAAGATCTTCACGGGTTTGGTACTTATAACGCTATTTGCTGCACAATGTGCCCCTGCCCAAACCGAAGAGCCCGGGAAGAACGAGGTGATGGTCTGGGGCGGCATCTCGCCGGTCGTCAGATCGTTTGACGGCGTCACGCGAAATTGGGAAGGACAGCATGGTTTGGCGGCAATCCGCTATTCGCGACGATGGGACACCAGCGACTGGGTGAACATCAAATACACCGTCGATGCTATCCCGGCTGCGTTTCTTCGGTATCCGGACACCGTCGCCACGGTGACGGGCCCCGGCACGGTTCGCATCGATCGGGTAAAAAGGAGCCGATTCGCATTCGGTGCTTCTCCCTTCGGCCTACAGTTCAATTTTCGCCCGCGAAAGAAGGTCCAGCCCTTCGTCGGCATTAGCCTCAGCGCGCTCGTTTTCAGCGAGAGAACGCCGAACGAACTTGGCACAAAACTCAACTTCGCCAGTGAGGGCGGTGCCGGAATCGAGTACCGCCTTGCCGACAAAAAGGCGATCACTTTTGGCTATAAGTGGTACCACATCTCGAACGCGGGACGAGGCACGGTCAATCCCGGCTTCGACGCCCAGCTTTTTTATCTCGGTTACACGTTCTGGGGAAAGTAACTCCTGACTACCGCAACCTGAACGGATGAGAAGATCACCATTAGTGGATCTGGAGAAATTCGTTGCCAAGTCCTTTCTGCGGTAAACTAGCCCGTTATGTCAAAGACAAACCCCGCCAGGGGTATGCGAGATTTCCTTCCCGCCGATGTTCGAAAACGTGAGTACGTGATCGGCATCATCAAAGAGGTTTACGAAAGCTACGGCTTCGAACCGCTCGAAACCCCCGCCGTCGAAAACCTCGATACACTGATGGGAAAGTATGGCGAGGAAGGAAATCAGCTTATCTTCAAGATCCTAAAACGCGGTGAGAAATTAGACGAAGGTTTGGAATCAATTATCCAAGCCGCAAATTTGGAATCTAAGATTCACAACGCAACTCTTGAGGGAAAACTTTTTCCGAGGTTTGTAGATCCCGTCGCAGACTTAGCTCTCCGCTACGATTTGACGGTTCCCCTCGCTCGCGTAGTCGCCCATCACAAAAACGACCTTCCAAAATTCTTCAAACGCTATCAGATCCAACCCGTCTGGCGCGCCGACCGACCGGCAAAAGGAAGATTTCGCGAATTTTACCAATGCGATGTTGACGCGATCGGGTCGAATTCGATGGTCGTCGAAGCCGAGCAAATATCAGCCGTTTGCTCCATTTTGGAGCGGTTAGGGTTCACTGACTTTGTCGTTCGTGTCAATCACCGGCAGCTCCTTACGAAGGTCGTCCATGATGCAGGGATCGCAAATGAGTCCGACGCGTTGATCGCTCTCGACAAGCTCGACAAGATCGGCGATGAAGGCGTTCGCAAGGAACTTATGGAACGAGGTATAAGCGAGGCATCGGCCGATCGTTTCTTAGGCCTTGTTAAGCGAGGTGTCCCAAGCGACGACCTTGACCGTATATTTGGACTATGTAAAGGCCTCCCGGTTCGACTCGACCCTACGCTTGCCCGCGGCCTTTCGTACTATACGGGCGCGATCTTCGAGATAAATGTTCCCGACCTGGCTGGTTCACTCGGCGGGGGTGGGCGCTATGACGGCCTGATCGGGATGTTTGGCAAGGAGCAGATCCCGGCGTGCGGATTCTCGCTCGGGCTAGAGCGCATCCTCGTTGTGATGGAAGAACGCGGGATGTTCCCGCCGGAGATTTCCGGATCGACGCCTGCCGACGTAATGGTGACAATTTGGAGCGACGACACGATCGGCGAATCGCTAAGATTCGCCGGCGAACTCCGCTCCGCCGGCCTCCGCGTTACCGTTTACCCCGAAACAGACAAGATCGGCAAGCAGCTCAAATACGCCGACCAGATCCGCGTACCTTACGTCTGCGTATTGGGCGAGAGCGAACTTGCCGAAGGTAAGGTAACGATCAAGAATATGAACGCGGGCGAACAAATATTGATTCACCGCAGCAACGCCGGCGAGTTCCTCAAAAATGCATCGAATCAACTATGATGTCTGCAGTTGAGAACTTTCTTAAGGATGTCCTCGAGTCTTTTCGAAGCTACAAGCGGCTTGCGGAGCGGGCTTTGGAGCAGGCTAGCGACAAGGAGTTTTTTGCGCAGATAGACGACGAGTCAAATTCGCTTGCGGTCATCGTAAAACACATTGCCGGAAATCAGCGGTCGCGTTGGCGCGACTTTTTGACCGCCGACGGCGAAAAGCCTGACCGGAATCGGGATACCGAGTTTGAGATAATAGGAGATACGCGAGAGTCGCTAATGGAATATTGGGAGTCCGGCTGGCGAACACTTTTCGACGCTCTCGGATCGCTCAAGCCAGCCGATCTAGAAAGGACCGTCACCATCCGCGGTGAACCGCACACGGTTGTTGAGGCTATCAACCGTCAGCTTACGCACTATTCCTATCACATCGGACAGATCGTCTTTCTTGCAAAACACCTAAAGTCGAGCGATTGGAAAACGCTCAGCGTTCCGCGCAGCCGTTCTGCTGAGTTCAATCAGTTTCTGGCAGATAAGCAGGGAGAAGGCGTTGATAAGCTCGATCGGCTCGATGCCCCGCTGGAATTCATCAATCTTGCGAAGAACAAAGATAACCGGTCGTGAGAAGGCGTTCAGGGGAGAGCTTTTCCACGTTTAGCGGATCCTCACGCGATGGAGCACCTGCGTATGGACACGTCCGTTAGGCAGATGCGTCACGCGGATCGTTTCGCGATACGTGCGGAACCATCGCCGGACGATACGGGTCGTCACATACGAGTATGGCCTTCCCCTGTTCCATCTGCGGTCGTTCCAGCGTCGGTCATTGCTTCGGCGGTCATTCCACCGATCCCGCTGCGGCTGCTCCCATTGGTACCGTGCTGCCGCCGACGTTTCTGTCTTTGCCTCAATAAACGGTGCCCCAAAAGCGATCGAGGACCAGATAACGGCCAGACTTAGTAGTTTTTTCATAGCATTTCTCCTAAACTTAAAAAGATCTGCCTTGCCAGTTGGGGATAGATACTTGCGGCAGTATGGGACGGAACGCAAGTAAACATGGTCCCCGAACGGGACGCATGAACGTGGAATGCACCTCTTTTTGTTGGCAACTAGCGTGCCGCAACCTTCCTCGATATGATAATCTGAATCTCGCCGCGGCATATGAGATCCCTATCCATCCTTGGTTCAACCGGTTCCATTGGGCGAAACACGCTAAGGGTCGTCGAACATCTAGGTGACCTGCGTGTCGCGGCTATGTCTGCGGGGCGCAATATGGAGCTTTTCGCTGACCAGATCGCAAGATTTAAACCCGATTTGGTGTCCTGCGACGATGCGGTCTGTGCGGACGAACTGGAGCGGTTGCTCCATCAGAAAGACGTGCGGCCTCCGAAGATCCTGTTGAATTCTGAGGGCCTTATCGAGGTCGCGACATGCGCGCAGGCAGATACGGTTGTCTCAGCCACCGTAGGTTCGATAGGGTTTCTGCCGACATTGAAAGCCGTCGAAGCCGGCAAACGCATTGCGTTGGCAAATAAGGAAACTCTTGTAATGGGCGGCGAGTTGATGACGTCCGCGGCAATGAGGTCGGGGGCCGAAATACTTCCGGTCGATAGCGAACACAACGCGATTCACCAGTGCCTGCGAGGCAACAACGAAAACGAGGTTCGTCGGCTTATACTGACGGCTTCCGGCGGACCTTTTCGAACAAAACGGCAGGATGAGATCGACAACGCAACAGTCGAGCAGGCCCTCGATCATCCGAATTGGAAGATGGGCGAAAAGATCACGATCGATTCTGCGACGCTTATGAACAAGGGCCTTGAAGTGATCGAGGCGAAATGGCTATTCGGCTTTGATGCGGACCGGATCGCGGTCGTCGTCCATCCTCAATCGGTGGTGCATTCGATGGTCGAGTTTGTTGACGGCTCCGTTATCGCACAGCTTGGCGTGACCGATATGAAGCACCCTATCCAATATGCACTGACCTATCCGGAGCGAAAAACGAACTGTCTGGAGCCGCTTGACCTATCGAAACTCGGCCAACTGACCTTTGAAGAACCGGACACTGAACGCTTTCCATGCCTTCGTCTCGCTTATGACGCCATTAGGGCGGGCGGAACGATGCCCGCCGTTTTGAATGCGGCAAACGAGATAGCCGTTCAGGCGTTTTTGGACGGAATCATTCGGCTGAGCGAGATCGCCGTGGTTATCGAGGCCGTAATGAATGAGCATCAACCGCAGCCTGCATCTTCTCTTGAAGAAGTGCTCGCGGCAAATGAATGGTCGCGTTCGCGCGCTATAATAAGGCTTGGAAAGAAAGCGTCGGCGATTTGATTGCAACGCCGCCAGCAGCGATATGCTCTAATTCAGTGCTGTATTAGCTTCTTATAAATTTATGCCGGATATTCTGATAGTCATTCTCGCAGTTATTTTTGTCCTCGGTATTGCGATAAATATCCATGAATTTGGGCACTTCATTGTTGCCAAGTGGTTCGGGATGCGTATTGAGGCGTATTCGTTCTTCGGCCTCGGCCCGCGTATCTGGGGTTTTAAGGTTGGCCATACTGATTACAGGATCAGCGCGATCCCCCTCGGAGCTTATGTAAAGCTTTACGGCGACGATGTGACGGCTCCGCTCGAAGGCGGATCGTCGGATGAAGAACGCGTCCCCGATTCTGAGCTTTATGAACTCAGGCCCCGATGGCAGAAATTCCTCGTAATGCTCGGGGGGCCGTTCATGAACATTATGCTTGCCCTCGCGATCCCGTTCTTTGGCGCCCTCCTTTACGGAGTTCCCTCGATGCCGGCGCCGATCGTTGGGATCGTGAATGCGGGCGGGGCTGCAGAAACTGCGGGGATAAAGGCCGGCGACCGGATCATAGAGATTAATGGCATCGAGAACCCCACATGGGAAAAGGTGCGGGACGAGGCCCTGATATCTCCCGATACCCCGCTTCCGATGACTGTCGATCGCGGAGGGCAAAAGATCGCTTTGGTCGTCACGCCGGCAAAAACGAATATGGACGGCAACAGCGTCGGCGACATCGGAATGCTGCCTGACGTAGGGGTTGAACCTGTCGAGGTAGGCACCATCTCTCCGGGGTCCCCGGCGGCCGAATCGGGCCTCCAGCCGGGCGACCGCGTTATAGCATTCAACGGCCAAACCGTCAGAAATAGCCAGGAACTAAGCAATCAGATCCGAGCCAATAAAGATGCGCCCGCACGTCTGACAATAGAAAGAAACGGACAGCGAAATGACGTCACCACCGCTGCCCGTATAGATGATGACGGGATATACCGCATCGGTATCGGCTTTTCCGCGGTCAGTATAACTACCCGCGTACCCGTAGGCTTCAGTGGAGCAGCTTCATTTGCCGTCGAGACCAACCTCCGCATCCTTCGATTGACGGGCCGCGTTTTCGGCCAGCTGTTTTCCGGCGAGCGTTCGGTAAAGGATGCCGGTCTTGCAGGGCCGGTCGGTATCGTCCAGATCATTTCAAAAGTGGTTACGGACTTTGGTTTCGCAGGACTTTTCAGCATCCTCGCCGTCATCAGCCTTAATCTCGGCATCTTCAATCTTCTGCCCATCCCGCTGCTCGATGGCGGGCAGATAATGATGCTAGGCATTGAGAAGGTAATGTCATGGTTCGGCAAGACTTTATCTGTAGCCATTAGAGAAAAGATACAAATGGCCGGGCTTGCCGTGATCTTGCTCTTGATGGTCTTTACTTTGTTTTTGGATATTTCGAGGTTTTTCTAGCAGGCTAAGCCGAGGATTCACAGAGAGCACTGAGCGTTGCAAAGCAAGCACTGCTTCCCACTGTACTCTCTGTTTTCTGCTGTTTTGATCAGGTATGAAACGAGTTTCAAAAGCGGTGATGGTCCGCGACATTCAGATCGGCGGCGGAGCTCCCGTTTCGGTCCAGTCGATGACCAAGACCGACACGGCCGACGTTGATGGGACGATCCGCCAGATCGAGCAGATGGTCGAGGCCGGCTGCGAGATCGTTCGCATCGCGGTGCCTGACGACGACGCCGCCGCGGCAATGTACGAGATCCGCAAACGAACGAACGTGCCGATCGTCGCGGATATCCATTTCCACTACAAACTCGCCCTCAAAGCACTCGACGCCGGCATCGACAAGCTCCGCATAAACCCGGGCAACATCGGCAATATAGACCGCGTCCGCGAGGTCGTGCGCGCTGCCGAAGCCCAAAAAGTACCGATTCGCATAGGCGTCAACGGCGGCTCGCTTGAAAAGGACCTGCTCAAGAAGTACGGTACAGCCACGCCCGAAGCGATGGTCGAATCGGGCATGCGTCACGTCCGCATCCTTGAAGATCTCGGCTTTTCAGACATCATAATTTCGCTCAAGGCGTCAGACGTAAATCGAATGGTCGAAGCATATCGGCTGATGGCTAAACAGGTCGATTACCCGCTTCATCTAGGTGTGACCGAAGCCGGAACCCCCTTTGGCGGAACCATTAAGTCAGCAATTGGCCTCGGCATTCTCCTGCACGAAGGCATCGGCGACACCATTCGTGTTTCGCTTGCCGCCGAACCCCACGAAGAGGTTCGTGTCGGATGGGAGATCCTAAAATCGCTCGAACTTAGAAAACGCGGTGTAACGGTCGTCGCCTGTCCGACCTGCGGACGTCTCGACATCGACAACTTTGTCGAGATCGTCACCGAGGTTGAACGGCGCTTGGCACACGTCGAAGAACCGCTGCATCTTTCCATCATGGGCTGCGCCGTTAACGGCCCTGGCGAAGCGCACGATTCTCAGCTCGGCATCACGTTCGGCCGAAACGTAGGAATGATATTCAAGGACGGTGTTCCTTTCAGGCGAGTGTCCGGCGAAGACATAATCGAAGAGTTTGTGAAAGAGGTCGAGATCCTGCGGAAAGAAGGATCATCGGCAAAGTCTTTGTTAGACGAAAAACCGCTCGTTCAGATCACGTAGATCAGATCCGGTTGTTCCTATTATTTCGAAAGCGATCTTTCCCGCTTGTCCGAGAACCGGACGTTGTTGCGGGGGACGCTTTGCCCGCTCCTTCAGGTTTCCGGGCGAAATTAGCTAGGGAAACAACAGAGTGAACGGATAGTACGGAAGGTTCCGGAGCACCCCAAATACAAGAAGTACGGCCAGCAGCCCGATCAGAATTGGCGGCGAAGCTGACCACCCGACTAGTCCCTTCCCGCGGACCGCGATAGAAAGAAGCGAAAGGACAATGAACACCAGGGCGAGAGCGAAAAGCGGGATCAGCGCATTGTGATCGAGAGCAGTAACGACATCCCCGTGAAACAAGGCGTGAAAACCTCGCGTCAATCCGCATCCCGGGCAAGCATATCCCGTCAGCGAATAAAGAGCGCAGGCGGGGAAAAAGTTTGATCTTACAGGATCGAAATACCAGACGGCTGCACCCGCCGCAGCAATACCCGCCAGCCCCGCGGCCGCAGATGCGCGGCCGGCTACCGGCATTTGCGGCTTTTGTGACAACGCTGCATCCACTACTGGATCCTGATATTCCTTAAATTCTGGGCTGCGGAAACAAGCATCTGCCGACTTTCGTTCGTTCCGTCCGAAGCTCGGGCCTGATCGACAAGTTTGTACATACCGTCGATCAACGATCGATTTATACCCGACGGTGCGGTCCTCGCCAGAAACTCGATCTCCGTAAGGTTCTGTCCAATTCTGGCATCGTCTAGAACCTCCGCTACAAATATGCCAAGCGCTGTTCCAACGCGGAAATGCCATTCATTTCGCGGTTCGGCAGCAAGCTTCGTTAACATGCTCTGTTGCAATCGACGAATGGCTTCCAAGGATTCGGGCGTCAGCTTGCCGGAGCTGGCCCTATCAGTAGTGCCCCCTGCCGTGCCCACCACTGTGAACTTGCTCGGGTCATACTTTCGTTCCTGCGTAGCAGGTGCTTTTGCATACGATGGATCCGTTATTACAGGCAATTCGAAAACAAGCCGCTCGAGCATTGCCCGTTCATCCGACCAGGCCTCAGGAAGCCTTGATGCGATCAGGTTCACATTTGCATATGGCCATATCGCCCCGGTCTTTTCGGCATAGGCAATGTCGTAGCCGATCGAAGCCAGCGTAGTAACGCCCACAAAGTTATAAACGATAACGCCCGAGACCCTTACCGGTGTGCCCGAAAGAAGCGTCGGAGCAAACACGGCTCCTTTCGCGGCCTCGGCCGCAGCAGCTCGTAGCAGAGGATGTCCGGAAACGGCGGACGCGGATTCAACTCTGCCGTCCTCTCCGATCAATACCTGCACGCTCACAGCACCCTCCGCATTCACTGCCCTTGCGGCAGGCGGATAAACCGGCTTTGGCAGGCTAACTGCCTTTCCGTTTAACACGCCGCCCGAGATCGATCTCGCTTCTTTGACGGGAGACGAACTAGTTTCGCCCTGAGCAACTGTGTTCAGTGAAAACGAAAGCACGGCGACAAAAACTGTTGCAAGCAATCTCATAGATCGAATCTCCTTTTTGGATAATGATAACAAACCTTTCCTTCTACTTTGACACCAACCGTAGCGAAATGTTCCCAAAATTTATGAGCTCGCCGGTAGGAGGGTTGTCCCTGCTAACGAAGATACGGCCCGAGGTTTCGTGTAAGGCCCCCGATCTCAGCCCTCAGTTCCCGCTCTGGCATTTCCATTGACACTTCGTACCTCGAAATGGTGCGGAGTTCGTCGAGAAGCTCTTTAGAAACTTCCTCCGGAGCCTTATCGATCACCGGCGCCAGATCGCTGATCGACTTTTGCAGCTTTGGCCTGTCCACGGGACCGCCAACCAATTGCCAGAACGTGACTCGTCTTAACGCCAACCCAAGATCGAACAGCCATCGCTCGGTCCCTTCAAGCTTAGCCCGAACGGCTGAACCCACCTCCATCAGCACCTTTTGACGCGTTTCGTACGTTGTGCCCTTCTCATCCAGCGAAAGCAGGCTCGTTCTCTCTTTCGAGTGATCATCCGAAAGCATTTGGGCAACGGGTCCGAGCGAGATATTGTCGAACAGGCGTGTGGATTCGAGCGCCGTCGCAAACCGGAACCAATCGACCCGCTTTACCACGAAGGTGTACATTAGGGTCCCCTGATACTTGATCGGGCGGCCGTCCTTTACGAGTTTCTTAAAACGTGAGGTCATCGCGGCCAATTCAGCCGCGTCCTTGAGCATCGGATGGCACCCGCCAATACAGACTGCAGAGATCGGCGATCCGTTCTCATCCACGATCACCCGTAGGTTAACTACCGATCCATCGGCATCTGCCGCCACGGCCGTGGCCGGAAAGGCTGGTTTGACCAAAGTTATCGCCAATGCGTTTATGTCGGGCACCGTGACCGGCGGAGTCTCCGCCGAAGCAGGGGTTTGGGCCGCTATCGCTGCTGCCAGCATCATAATCATCGAGATGATCTTCATTTTCTTAACTCCTTCCGCTCTTACGCTGCCATTCTAACAAAAAGCGCGTCGGTCGCGATTCTGAGGTTCACGTTCACCGCTAGCTGTTTACGCAGCTCCTGTATGTCTTCAAGCCAATCCGAAACCTCAGCCGGCGAGGCATTGCTTGAAAATTTCGATAACACTTCTAATAGATCCGAATTAACGATCAGGTCGGATGGCCCGCCAGATCCGACCATCCAAACGTCGCGTAACAGCGATTCAAGGATATCGAGGTTTGATTCGAATCGGTCCTTATTCTTCGCATCCGTCAGTTCTTCGCTAATGCGAAGCACCTCTGCAAAGTTAGCTTGGACCGTCGCGTTCTCTAATACGGAAACGAGTCTTTCCCGACGTGCTCGAAATTCTCCAAGATCCATCGCAAATGCCCTTCCGACACTGCCGCCCGAGAGCCTTGCCGCAAGTGCCGCATCGGCAGCCGAAAACCCTCGCCGCTCAACCAGCACCCGCTCGATCTCTGCCGCCCGCAGGGGAGCAAAACGCACGATCTGGCAGCGCGAGCGAATGGTCGGAAGCAACCTCTCGGCTCGGGAAGTGATAAGGCAGATATGGGTGGTCGGGGCGGGCTCTTCCAGTGTTTTGAGAAGGGCGTTCGACGCTGCCTCGTTCATCTTGTCGGCCTCGTCGATGATAAACAACCGCGCCCGCCCTTCGAACGGGCGAAAGCGGCCTTGCGCTTCGAGATCGCGGATCGCATCGACCAGAATGAACCTGCGATAAGGGGCAACCAGCCCGATGTCACCATGCTCGCCGAAGACGACCTTTTCGAATCGGGCTTTATTTCTGTCGATCGGTTCGGGCAATTCGATCGGCCCTACCCTTCGGCATGCCGGACAGCTTCCGCAGGCCTCGCGATCGGCCAGCCGCTGGCATGCGAACATTCGACCTATCTCAAAAGCAAATTGCCGCTTTCCGACGCCATCGGGCCCGGCAAACACCATCGCATTCGGCATTCGGCCGCTCACCGCAAAGCGGCGAATAAGCGATACGACTTCGGCGTTTCCTACCAGACCGTCAAACATTCGAGATCCTTTTGAATTTCTACCCGCGACAATCGGTTTCTTATTCTGCCTGAACATTCGATCCGCCATCGGAACTTTATACCGAAGGCATTCTCGCAGACCTCTGTTTCCCGTATTCAGGTATTTCAGGGCGTAATTGCAGAGTTCTTAGCTCTTGGGTTCGGTGGAAGGGATCCACCGCGAATGCGTAATGCTCGAGTGCGTCTGCATCAGCCTGCGGCGCCGCCCTCGGCCGCCTGCGTTTCGATGAACGGCATCACGATGTCGATCACTCGGGAATGGATCTCCTCGACCGACACGTTTCCGTCGATCACGCGAAATCGATCTGGTTCCGTTTCGGCGATATTCAGATAAGCCTCTCGAACCTTCCCGTAAAACTCAGCGGTCTCGACATCCATCCGATTCACGCGCTCGCCGGCTTCGCTTCGCGACTGCATTCGCATAATGGCCGTTTCCACGGTAATGTCGAAGAACAGCGTGAGGTCCGGCTTCAGCCCTCCGGTCGCAAGCTTGATTATGTCGCTGACCGTTGCCTCCGGAAAACCCCTGCCGGCTCCCTGATAAGCAACCGTTGCATCAGCATAGCGGTCCGAAATCACGATGCGGCCTTCTTCCAAGGCAGGTTTGATCAGAAGCTCGACGTGCTGCGCGCGGTCGGCGGCAAACAACAGCAGTTCTGCAAGAGGGGCCACGGTTTCCTCCGTCTCGAGAAAAGCCTCGCGCAGCCGCCGCCCGAGCGGCGTGCCGCCCGGTTCGCAGGTGGTTATAACGTCAACGGACCGCTGCCTGAGCTCGCCCGCGAGCATTCTTAATTGGGTGGATTTTCCGCTGCCGTCGATCCCTTCGAAGGTTATGAATTTTCCGCGCAAGATCTTATTGAGCCGACTCTGCCTTTCGTTCCTGAGAAATGGTGGAGATCGAGTGCTTAAATATCAAAACATCCTGTCCGCCTACATCCAGCATGACCGAAAACTTATCGAAACTCTTGATCCTTCCCGAAAGAGTAGAACCTTGAAGCAAATGGACCACCACACCGACCTTTTCCCGTCTGGTCGAGTTTAAAAAGGCATCCTGAATGTTTTGGGCAGTTTGTTTTTCCATAACATTTCGAGTCGTCGGGGCCTGAGATGATGATTACGTTTCAGGATTATAGCAGATTTGCTTGCCCAAACAAGCACTTTATTGCGAAATGAACGAAATTCATACGTTCATAAACGTTAATTTCAAACGTCTTACGTACTTTCCTCCTTATCCGCTGCCTTGGCCACCAATGACTCGGCCGTTTTCGGTGCCGTACCGAATGTGGGAAGCCAGATGGCCGATGGCTCGCTCCGAAACCAAGTGAGCTGCCGCTTTGCATAATTTCGTACGTCCTGCTTGGTCTTTTCGATAGCTTTGACAAGTGTTCTTTCTCCGCGCAGATATTCGCAAACGCGCCTGTACCCGTGCGAACCGAGGGCATTGGTAGAATCCCTCAATCCCGCCATGCGCAGCCTTTTCACTTCATCGACCAATCCGCCGGCAAAATGCCTTTCTGTCCGCTCGTTGATCAGCCGGTAAAGCGTTTCCCGCGGAGGATCGAGGACAAATATCCTTACGCGGCCCGCGAATTCCGGCCTCGGCAGCCGGTCGGCCTGCCGAGAGGAAAGCCGCTCGCCCGTCTGAAAAAAAACCTCGAGCGCTCTGATCACTCGTACGTGGTCTCGCGGAAACAGCTCCGCGGCCATTTCGCCATCAACCCTCGCCAGCATCCGATGCAGATGAGCCGGCCCTTTCTTGTCCCTTATTGCGTGCAGCCGGCCGCGAAGTTCTTCGTCAGTTTTTGGACTCTCAAAAAGCGGATTAAGCAGCGTTCGCAAATAAAATCCGGTACCTCCCACCATCACCACTGTCCTTCTTCGCGACTCGATCTCTTCGATCTTCTCCTCCGCATCGCGGGCCCAATCCGCCGCTGTGTAATTCACCCGCGGATCGACGTAATCGATCAAATGATGCGGGATGCCCTGCATCTCTTCGGGCGTCGGCTTTGCAGTCGCGATCTTTATTTCCCGATAGATCTGCACCGAATCGAAATTCACCACCTCTCCGTTGACGCGTTTCGCCAGCTCGACCGCAAGCGCCGTCTTCCCCGACGCAGTCGGCCCCGCTATGGCATAGATCAGTCTTTTATCGCTCACCTTCTGTATATTCTCATCAAGGAAATTAAGCCGAATCGATTTTCCGGCTTACAACTAGAAGCTAAGAACTACCAGCTTAACGCCAAACTCATATGCGAATATCCTGAATCACCCGCGTCATTATCCCGACTTTGCTACTCGGGCAATCAATGCTCGATGCCAACGCCCAGCCCGCTCACAACTATATTCGATATGTGGACCCGTTTATCGGCAGGAAATGGGGCACACGTTCCCCGTTTCAAGAAAGCCGTTAGGGCCGGTCCAGCATTCGCTCGGCATCTCTATCATAAAGACCGCGCGTGTAAGGATGAAAAACGGAAAAGTTATTGAGATCGAGGCTCGGAACAGGATGAGAAGAAGTTTTATGTCCTAAGCATTGCCGTCAACGGCGGCAAGATCCTCTTCCAGATGTCCGCAACGCCAGGCGGTTAGAGAAGATACTTTAAGGATATGGCGGCGAGCACGAGAAGCAGCAAAATGACGGCGCCGACTATCTGTTCTTTCGAAAATCGCATAAAACCCGGCTGCGAAATAAAGATGCGTTCACCGACTTTTCCGAAACGAATTCACCCGAACCTTCGGCTCAAAACCACGGCCGGGCCGCTCGTCAGGCCCGATCGGGGAACCTGAATTATTATCTTACTAAACTATACGAGATTGTGCTTGATTCGATCACGGGCCAGGAATATTATCAAGCAGTGGAACGTATAATCAATAGTTATTTGCCTTCAACCAGTCGCACTTTCACAAGAATCCAAAATGGAAATCACTATCGAAACAACGGTCGATGCCTCAATCGAACGCGTGTGGGCGGCTTGGGTAACTCCTGCGGACATCACTCAATGGAATTTTGCATCAGAAGATTGGTGTTGCCCGAAAGCAAACATCGACCTGGTTGTTGGCGGCAACTTCAACTACCGAATGGAAGCCAAAGACGGCTCGATGGGATTCGACTTCGAAGGCACCTTTAGTTCTATCAATCCTCCAATCGCGATCGAATACGCCCTCGCCGATGATCGGAAAGTTAAGATCCGGTTTGAACAAACTTCATCAGGCGTTCGAGTCATCGAGACTTACGAAACGGAAGACGAGCACTCGGCCGATTTACAACGGCAAGGATGGCAGTGTATTTTGGAAAACTTCAAACGCCATGTCGAACACGGCAAATAACAAGGCGGTGCACCGGAGCGGGCGAACAAGCCGGTTTTGAAATGGAACGTCACCCGCGCCCGCCTGGTGCTTGTAAAACGACGTTGGCGATCGAGGTAGGGCATCAACTAGAGGGCTCAGGTGTGACCTGCTCCGTGATCGATCTGGATTGGCTGTGTTGGGTGCATGTCAGTACTGCTTCTCGCTGTGCGCGGCTGATGTGGAAGCGTTATATGAAAGGAGAAAAATGGAAATATCAGAGTTGAACCCGGGAACCAAGATTCTATATGAGGAACGCAGCCTTCTCCCTACTATGGACGAGGAAGCATACGAAAGGAAAAAGGAGTTTCTGACAGAGGAGGCATTTGCTTCTGCTTATGCCAAGTCACCCGGAGGGTATCTTCTTCCCAGTAAGTATTCACTTGAATGGGTTGATCCCAACAATCCACAACGTCGAGTCGTGCTGGGCGCCATATTCCAAGTGAAGAATGACTTGATATATCTGAGCGAAGATGGTCCCGCTTTGTCAGCTTCTGATGTCTTGGAAGTACTTCCCGACGGCTGGACTATCGACATCTAAATTCCGCATCAACCCGGACTGGCAATCCCGCTATGCTCCATTGCCATCCGGTTATGCTCGGTCGTTAAAAAATAAGTATGGCTGGGTTGAGTTTGAACTGCAGCATATTCGCCGTTTCGCGGCCGCCGTCGCCGCCTTTCCGCTGCATCGTGATGCGGCCGATCTTGAGGTTGCCGGCGCGGGTAATTTCTACTGGCCCTTCGCTGTAGAACTTGATGGCGTAGTCGATGCTGCGGAGAACCCATCGAGGCTTCTCTGCCGACTTTAGTGCGACAAGTATCCACCCGGCGCTGAACTCGCCATCGCCCTTCAATAGATCTGAAATTATCTCTGCTTTATTTGCCGTAAAAAATTCGACCAACCGCTTTTGCCGTTCCGCCGGCAGTTCGTTTAGGAACATCCGACGCGGGTCACGCGAGGGCCGGTTCGGTTTCGTCTCGCCGGTAAAAAGCCTCAGTGTCTCGATCAGATCATCCGGCATCTTCCACATTGCTGCGTATTGACGAAGCCAGCGCTTATCGATCTGATTGAATCCGGTGGCGGTGCTCACAAGCTTGATCGACACGCCATCGCTCTTCTCACCGGCCGCAGTCCGCACCCGCACGACAATGTCGGCCTTTTCGCCGTGCGGCTTCCTCGCCGCGACGTCAATGATGTCCCCCTTCTTATGGCCCATGAACGCTAGCCACACGGCCGCTTCGGCATCCGTCCGCCACGCGTTGAACTTAGCCGCGATCTCATCCTCATTCCTAAAACCGCCTTTCGCGGTTTGCGCACCCTTTTCGGCCGCCGCCGTTTGGGCACAGACCGGCAGCAACGCTAGCAGAACAAACGCGGCAAAACTGACGTACCTTGAAAAGCGGATCATGGGATCGACCGGCTTGATAATACGAGATCGATTCCCTATTATCAACGGACACATCATATCGAGATGCGGACCAAAGGCGTCGATGCCACGCTTCTTCGACCGTTTGCATATCATAAGAATGAGAACATTAACTACCCTTGCCGTTTTGATCGTCTTTTCTGCCGCCGCATTCCCGCAACCGCAGGACCGGCGTCAGTTCATCCGCACCGAAGCTCCGGTCATTGCTCTCAATAACGCCCGAATCATTGATGGGACCGGTGCCGCTCCGCTTGAAAACCAAACGCTGGTGATTCGCGGTGGAAAGATAGAACTGATCGGCCCGACTGCCGCCACCACGATCCCGGCGGGTGCCGAGAACATCGACCTCACCGGCTATACCGTGATGCCCGGGCTGGTCGGGATGCACAATCATCTGTTTTTTCCAATGGGCGGCTCGCCGCCGATCTATTCCGACATGGCCATCAGCTTCCCGCGGCTGTATCTCGCTCTCGGCGTTACGACCATCCGAACAACCGGCAGCGTCGCGCCTTACACCGATCTCGAAACAAAACGCCTGATCGACGCCGGCCGTATGATCGGGCCAAAGATGCACATAACCGCTCCGTATCTGGAAGGCAAAGGTGCGTTCACGCCGGTTATGCGCGAGCTGACCGGCGTAGAGGATGCCCGTCGGATGGTAAATTTCTGGGCCGATCAGGGTGCAACGTCGTTCAAGGCCTATATGAACATCAGCCGCGCCGAACTGCGGGCCGTCGTCGAAGAAGCAAAGAAGCGTAACCTCAAGGTCACCGGCCATCTCTGCTCGGTCACGTATAAGGAAGCGGCAGAGATCGGCATCGACAACCTAGAACACGGCTTGCTCGCAAGCACGGATTTTGTCGCCGAAAAAAAACCGGACGTATGCCCGCAGGGAGCAAACCAAAGCCTGCTCAATTTGGACATCGGCAGCGCTGCGGTTCAGGAAACGATCAAGAAGCTCGTAGAGAAGAAAGTTGCCGTCACATCTACGCTTCCGGTTTTCGAAGCCATGGCGCCGCTCGCGCAGAACGGCATCGGTGCCGCGCGGGCCGTGCTCGATCCGCGAATGCTCGCCACCATGTCGGCTGACGCAAGGGATCGATTTCTTCAATCACGCGCACGCACCCCGGCCAATTCGCCGGTAGCCGGCCTCATTCGAAGATCGATGGATTTCGAGCGTGCGTTCGTAAAGGCAGGCGGGCTTTTGGTCACGGGCCTCGACCCGACCGGCAACGGCGGTATCGTCGCCGGATTCGGCGATCTTCGCGGCGTAGAACTGCTTGTCGAAGCGGGTTTTACGCCCCTGGAAGCGATCCGCATCGCAACGCTGAATGGCGCGATACTGCTGGGTGAAGAAGCGCGGATAGGTTCGGTAACCTCTGGCAAGGCCGCCGATCTGATGGTCGTTCGTGGAAATCCGGCACAAAGGATAGCCGATATCAACAATGTGGAATTTGTATTCAAGGATGGCGTCGCCTGGGACACTGAAAAGCTGATCCGATCGGTCCAGGGCCTCGTCGGCGTCCGCTAGTACATCTTTGTAACTTCGGCACCGGTGTAATAATGGCGGATGATATCCTCAGCCCTGACGCCCATTCGGCCAAGCCCGTAAGCACCGTACTGACACATTCCAACGCCGTGGCCCCAGCCGCGCCCGGTAAATGTGTAACTTGTTACGGTATTTCCCGAATATCGTTTATCGATAACGAAAAGCTGCTCGCGAAGCCGCAATGCCGAGCGTATCTTCCCGCCTTTCAGCGTCTTAACGCCGTTCGAACCGATTATTTCAAGCTCCACCGCACGTCGCGAATATCCGCGGGTCTTTACATTCACGTCGTAAAGTGTGCCGATGCCGCGAACGTAACGCGACAGCCGTGCCTGCACCGCGGAAGCACCGAGCGTTGTTGTCCAGTTCGTGAACGGCGACATATTTTCCGCCACCGTCGGCGTGGTGGTCGGGTCGATCTCGAGATACCAGACCGCTCCCGCCGCATCCGTTTGAAAACGCACATTCTCACCGCCGACAAGCGCCGCCTCGCTCACCGGATACATTTCTCCGCCGAATTTTCGAAACAGGAACACGTCCGGCCTGATCGCCACCTGCCGCTCCGTTCGCCCCGATCTCAGCACGAGCTTCCCATCGACCGATGGCCGCGTCGTTCCGGTTTGCAGGGTCGGCATCCACTTTCGCTTCTCATAGATCTGGCGGACCAGCCGCAGTATCTTTGCCCGAGTATAGGGCCGGTTCGGCTTCAGTGTCAGATCGGCATTCAGCGAAAAATAGCCGTCGCGAAGGAGCATCGCCATCTCTGCACGGCTTGCGGGAGGTATCTCGGCCGCATCGTCGAATGAGAGATGGTAGTTTATGTCTGAATCGCTCAGCAGTGTATCGGCCGCTCCCGGCGTATAGATCATGCCGGCCAGCACCCGCGCAAGCTCCACCGGTTTCGCCGTGTCCTTGTTCACGTTCGGGAAGGTCTTTCCAAACTTCGACGCAAGATTGTTCAGCCAGTTCGAGAGCTCGCCCTGCGACGGCACTTCGTCGAACCAATCGTCCGTCATCTGCGCGGTAGTCAATGAGAAACCGTTTACTGCCAGAAGCGACATCAGGCGAGCCATCTCGACATTCGAATCGTCTCGCAATTTGGCGGGTTGGCGGACGGTCCTCACCATAAACGGGTTAAAATGGCTGCGGCCTTCCAGCGAACATTCCACGCCGCGAAGGTACGGTTCGGCATGGTCGAATATGTTCTCTGAGTTCTCGGTCCGGCCGCCGCATGTCGATGTAAAGTAAGCCATTATCGGCTTACCACCGTAGGTCGCGACCAGCCCTGCGGTCTCGCGGACCGCCTGTGTTCCCATCCTGGATTCGATCGAGACGCCCTTGTAAACCTGTGACCAAACGGTCGGTACCATATCGAAACCCTGTGCACCATAGCCGCCGATGTTCGCGATCGCGTAGGTACGGGCGGCGATCGCCTGTGCTTTCTGCGCTTCCAGATTGGGCAGCGAAAGCTCTGCCGGCACCACGCCGAGCAGATAGTCTTCGATCGGTACTGCGTTTACCACCGTCAGCGTTCCGCGTGCGTTCACAAAAACCTCGATGCGTCCGCGATAGGCCTTTCCGTTGAATCTGACCGGCACAGCCCGCTCGTTCATCGACCCGAACGACACCGCTTTTAGCGAGGCATAACGTGCCGGCTCGCTCGGCCCGTTTACGATCACTTCCCGCAGGTTCGCATCGATCGACGTCGTGCCGGCAACCGGCTGCGACTCGCCGGTCGGCCTTATCAGGCTTCGCACCTGCGATCGCCCTGCGTTTCGGACCTGCTGTGAGAGAGCGACCGCATCCTGGCTGACGACGGTCTTTCGCTCGGTCACCCGTACCAGGTCTTCGAAGCCCTTCTCGGCCATTGCGGCCGCAAACGCATCTGCTTCTTCAGGAGTTTCGAACACCCCGCCGATCCAAACCTTCCACGTATTCGAAGCCGGATCGATGCTCACCATCGCGGTCTCGCCCGTCGATTCCCGAACGTCTTTTGCGATCTCGTCCGCCTCGCCAGATGTCGGAATATTCTGGATCTCGAACCTGTAGGTATCTATCTCCGGCGGGCGATATGCCCTTGCCGCCACCGAGACGCGGTTGGTCGCAAGGTATCTCGCAGGCTCCTCGGGTGAGTAGGCCACCAGTTGCGAATCGGTGGTTGTGATCGAAACGGACGTCGCGTTCGTCGCAAGCCCGATCCTGATCACGGGCTCGCCCGGTAAGAGAAAATAGCCGCCGTCAAAACCGAATGGATGCGTTGAGAATATTGTGATCGCAGCGAGGGTTGCGAGACTTCGAACGAACATCTTTTCTATAATAACGCTTGTTTCGTCGATTTGGAACGAACATTTTCCGTCGTCGTTACTTCTCGAGAGCATTGAAAACGAATGGGAACGTACCGAATGTCTGGGCCCGGTGCTGCGGGCGAAAGGCGAACATCACTATCGTGCCCTTTCCGAATTCGGCCTCCACCATCGCGGCCTTGCCGTTAATCAGCTTTTCTCCGAGCATCCAGCCGGACATCAACGCGTCCTTTGCGGCGTAGCGGGCCACAACCGCGATGTTCCCGACGCCGGGCTGGTTGGCCAGCCTCCGCGTTTCGGTGTTCGTCGCTGTCACATCATACGCCGCGCTGTTCGCAAAGTAGGCCGGCGTCTCATCGAGAAGGCCGCGTGCCAGCGGATGCGGCGTGTAAACATCAAGCCTTACGATGGATCCGGGATTGTAAAACTCTCTTCGGTTCACACCGCTGACGACGTTCTTGATCGGCAGCCCGAAGCGTTTGATCACCATGTCGCACGAATCTTCAAAGCATATTATTTTCCCGCCGTCTTCCACATATTTCCTAAGGTTGGCGACGCCGCTTTCGCCGATTCCGCCCGAGATATTGTCAGGGTAACGCTCGGAGCTCAGCCCGTTGACAATAAAGTTCTCGCTGTCCGCCGGCAGCACGATCACATCGTACGGCAGTTCACCCGAACGTACCTGCGGCACCGTCACCGACCGAAATGGGATCTGGAACGTATCAAAAACGTATCGCGTCCAGCCCTCGTCCATTGAGCTTCCGTAACCCTTGAAAAGGCCGATCCGCGGTCCCGTTCTGATAGGGTTCCTGAATTTCGGGAATGGCCCGCCGCCCTTTGGAAGATCGAGAGCGTCGCGCACCATGTCCATTTGCTCCACCTTTTTCAGCGTGTTGCGATATCGTTCCAGCTCGCGAATCTCCCATATCTCGTAGGTTTCGACGCCCATTTGCAGCGGCAGCGTCCAGCCAGCAACGTCGTAAGGCGTATCAGGTTCGCCCGCTGCATTCACCCTGTTCGGATAAACCTGCCGTTCGAAAAGGGCGAGCACATTATTCTTTTGCGGCTGGTTCGTAAATACGATGAACCCGTTCAGCGGTATCTCATGAAAATCTTCGGTCTTCGAATGTTTCACCCAGAGTTCATGGGTCATGTGGTGCACCTCGATACCCTGCCACGTAAGTATCTCGATGAACCGCGACACAGTTTCGGCATACGGCTGGCCCGCCATTATTACGTATGCCTGCGGAACCTCCTCATCGATCGCGAGATTTGCCCGGTTAAGATCGTAGAAATTTCTCAGGTAACGGCTCCTGTATTTCGCCGCGAGCGAAAGCAGCGACCTGCTCGCAGACATCTCTAACTCTGCAATGTCGCGCGGCCGCCAGACCCCGCCTTTCCAAACTTGAGGATGCGCTATTGAGGTGGCCGCCGGCGAATCCAGCCCGCGTGCAGGCCGCGTCCTTCCTAATTGCTCGCTGGTGATCGTCACCGGAGACATCAGGTTCGCGCTCGCCGCTTCAGACAGTATCCCGATCGAATTGTGATAATAGGGTGCCGACCGAAATCCCCCGTGCCACCACATATCGAATGTCGTGTTCGTCGCCACTCCGGCAATTCCCTTCGCCTGCAGATCAGCCGCCATTTTGTAACCGGCAAGTCCGACCTCGCGAACGATCGTCGGGGCGATCCTCGGGTTCGGCGGATCAAAGAACGGCGGGATGATGAACCGCGCGCCGTTCTGCCCCATCTGATGAACGTCGTAAACGAACTGGGGGAACCATTCCTGCCAATAGAGCTTTGTGATGGCCTGTGTCTCCTTCAGGTTCAGCATGAACCAGTCGCGGTTGTTATCGTGCCCGGCGTAATGATGATAAAGCTCCGGCGGGGCCACCCCTTCAGATTTGGTGCCGAGGGTTTTTCGATACCAGTCAGCGACGATATCGATGCCGTCCGGGTTTGACGAAGGTATAAGCAGCAAGATCGTGTTGTCGAGGATCTCGAGCGTTTCCGCGTCCGCCGCAGTAGCCATTTCGTAGGCCAGGTTCATCGACATTTGCGATGCCACGATCTCCGTCGAATGTATCGAACACGAGATCGAAACTATCGCTTTCCCGTCCCTGACTAACTGGTCTCTTTCCGATTCGTTCGCAACGGTCCGCGGGTCAGCAAGCTTTGCGTTAATCGTGCGCAGCCGATCAAGGTCCCGAATATTCGCCGCTGAAGATATGAACGCCGCGATCATCGGCTTGCCGAGCGTTGTCCGCCCAAACTCTTTCACCGAAATACGGTCGCTTGCCCGGTCCAATTTCGCAAAGTAATCCGTGATCTGGCCCCAGTCCGCTATCGTCCTGTCGTCGGTCGGATGAAAGCCCAGCACCGAACGCGGCGTCGGCGGCTGTGCGACAATCGCGGCGGAAAACAGTAAGATTAGAACGCCGGCCCGAAAATGCAGCAGCGAACCCATTGCTTTCGAGCTTAACCGATGGACCAGACCGCGCCCGTACTTGAGCATAGTGAACCTACCTCCGCGTCGCCGAGAATCGGCGACGAATTTGAGCTTGCCTTGAGGGAGAATAAAAAACTGGCGTTTCCTGTCGAGAAGTCTAACAAATCCCCCATCCTCGGCAAACTTCGCTATTGGTGGTGCTGGGTCATAGCTTCCGCGCTGTTGCTTTTCGTTGGCCTCCCGGCACTTGTATTTCTTTGGCTTATCCGACGGCGGCTATGGCTTTATCCGCTTGCACTTTGGGGTGCAAAGGCCTGGCTGAATGCGTGCGGCGCAAAGGTAAAGGTGCACGGGCTAGAAAATCTTAAAGACGGCGAACAATACGTCTTTATCTCTAACCATCGGTCCTATCTGGACACGGCCGCGCTTTTTCGTTATGCGGGCAGGCGGATGGGACTCGTCGGAAAAAAGGAACTCTTAAAGGTGCCCGTCCTCGGCCAGGGAATGCACTTTGTGAACATCATCGCCATCGACCGCTCAAACCCCGAGCGCGCCCGTCAGTCAATGGAAAAGGCCCGCCGCGTGATGGAAGATGGCTATTCGTTCGGGGTGTTTGCCGAAGGAACCCGGGCAATGCCCGGTGAACTGCTGCCGTTCAAAAAAGGCGCCTTCCATCTTGCTGTTCAAACAGGACGCCCGATCATTCCGATCGCAATCAAAAACACAGACTGGATGATGGGAAAGAGAACCGGTGTCGCCTATTCAGGGATAATAGAAATGACCCTGCTGCCGCCGATTGAAACGACAGGGATCACGGACTCAGAGATCTCTAAGTTGCTGGAAAAAACAAGGGCGGCGATCGCCGCCGTCCTCAACCGTGACTGAAATTAAGATAAACACGGTTTAGGGTTTTCTTGGCGTCGGAGCAGGCGTCGGCGTGCTCTCGTCGATAACATCTTCTTCTGAAATTATCTTCACGTCCGTACGGCCAAGCCGATAATCTGTGTATCGAACCCGCATCCTGATCTTGACGACCTGTCCGTTATCAAAGACAAGCTCGTCGTCGGCCCGTGAATCGACTGGAAAGTAATACTTATTGTCGATCGGCTGTCGGATGGTTTCGACTATCGGAAAACGTTCCTTTCCTTCCGGCACCGCCTTTCCCCGAGACTTAACGATCATCAGCTCTTCATCCTCGACCCAGATGCGGCCCTGAAAAAACTTTGCAACGCCCTTTTTCCAGTCGGGTATAACCTTTGGCGTTACATCAAAAACGTAAAGATCCAGCTCGTCGATCCTCTCTTTTCCCAGAAGGGTAAAGCGATATTGGTCAACAACTCGCGGTTCGATCGCAAAGGGGTCAATCCCTCCCAGGTTCTCTATGTCGGCGGCCGTCACCGAGATCTCGGTAAGCGTAGATATAGGAGCGAAAAGGATGCGCTCGAAACGGTCTCCCGCTTCATTGAAAGTCATATACGAATCGCGTCGATAAGTTCCCGTAATCTGCCCGCCAAGGCCTATGGTAGATATCGTCGCGTACCGATTGAAGGCATAGACATTCAACGCTTGCCGGAAAAGCGCTTCGTTCCTGGTGAATTTCTTGATTATTTGATCGATCTCAGGCTGGCTGAGATCGACTCGTGAGATGTTCGACGGTCGCTGCCCGAAACCTGTCGCGATAGATAAAAAGACGACGATTCCGGTGAAAATTACGGATATTTTCATGTTTTTGGCTCCGCTCCGGCGGCTACCAAATAGATGCAGCAGGATCCTAAAAAGTTGACAGAGTTGTCGGCCCAACTTTATTGCTGCTGCCGCTGTCAGCCTATTCTACAAAGTCAACATCTACTGCTTTGGTAATTATCCCTCGGCGATGGCCTTCCTCTAGCAGCCTTCTTACTGCCTCGCGGCCCCGGTCGCCGTAGTCGAGCGTCAGGTCGTTCACCCACATCGCGACAAATCGGTCGGCAAGCTCCGGCGCCATCTCGCGGGCAAACTGCATCGCATACTGCAAAGCGTCCTCACGGTTTTCCATCGAGTAGATGATGCTTCGATGCAGATGGTGCGACACCTGCTTCATTAGCTCAGGCCCGAGATCGCGGCGGATCGCGTTGCCGCCCATCGGCAGCGGCAGGCCGGTTTTTTCATGCCACCATTCGCCAAGATCGAGCACTTTGTCCAGGCCAAGTTGTTTGTAGAACAGTTGCCCTTCATGGATCAAAAGTCCGGCGTCGTACGAGCCGTCGAGAACGGCGTCGATGATCTCGTCGAACGGCACAACGCCGTATTCGAATTCACTATTAAAGATACGCAATGCCAAAAACGCGCTGGTTAACTCGCCAGGAATGGCTATCCTCATCCCGCCGATCTCTTCGGGCTTGCGCGGTTCTTTTGTGACCAGGATCGGCCCGTACTTGTCGCCGATGCTCGCCCCGTGCGGCAGCAGCATATACTTGTCTGCCACATAAGCGTAAGCGTGAAATGAGATCGCGGTCACATCGAAAACGCCGTTCTTCGCATCTTCGTTCAGCGACTGGATGTCTTTAAGGGTGTGTTCAAATTTCAGTCCTTCAGTTTCCAGCTTGTTCGTGGCCAATCCGTAAAACATGAATGCGTCGTCCGAGTCGGGCGAATGGGCGACGGTGATGGTTTTCATCTGAGGTTTTGCTCCGAGGGTTGACATAGGATCAGATCTGCGAGTAGTACACCGTGGTGTTATAGAGTAGCTCTATCTTACCGTTTTCGGCGTGTTTGGCAAAAAGCTGAGCGAACTCGTTTTTCACATGTGGAAATCTTTCGTCTGTCTCATTTGGCATATATGACGACGAGACGATCCGGCCCAGCGCACCCTCAAGATCGAACACCTGCGAATTAGCAAATACAGCCCGCTCGAACGGTGCTCGAAAGAACTCTTTCAGGCGTTCCTGATCGATATTCTCATGCCGGACCTTTGCATAGTCGTTCGCGAATTTCAGAAGGAATTGTTCGTATTCGCGAAGAAATTCGTTCGTGTCCAACTGGCGTTCGTTCCAGATCAACGCAAGCCATCCGCCCGGCTTCAAAATTCTCAGAAACTCGGCCCGCGTCGGTTCGGGTTCGAACCAGTGAAACGCCTGAGCCGCTATCACGAGATCGCACGAATCATCGTCGAGCGTCGTGGCCGTCGATGTTCCGTCAACGCTCTCAAAGTCTGAAAAAGCTGAAAGATATTCTTCCGCCGCCGCACGCATTGCCGCGTTCGGTTCTACGCCAAAGACATTGCACCCCGCCTCCAAAAACGGCCTTGCCGAGAGCCCGGTGCCCGAACCCACATCCGCGACCACGGATCCAGCCCGCAGGCCCATCGTGTCACGAAACAACGCCATCATCTCCGGCGGATAGCCGGGCCTATATTTCGCGTAACTCTTCGCCCGATCCGAAAACCGACCTATCGTGTCTCTTCTCTCAGCCGTCACTTTCTATCTTTCAGCGATCCCCAAAAGATCCTCTAGTCGCCCGCCACGAAAAACGTCATCTTCCAAACTCCGCTTTTCTTCTCGAATCCGGCACGGTACCCGATCGGGCTGCGGATAAACTCCGTGTTCACCCACCCTGTCTTCCCGCCTAGCGTCTCGACCTTGTACCAAGTCGGCCGTTCATCGCGTCGCGTCGGGCCTCGCGATTCGATCAACTTCACCACGTTGTACGAAAGCCGTTCGAGCACCTCGCTGGTCATAGAAGGCGACGCCCGCAGGTTTACGTTGTTGCCAAAGATCAGTTGGTAGTCGAACGAATCCAGATCCTCCGGCCAATTGCTGAACGAAAACGGTGCGATGAACAGACCCATCTTGTTGCGTCCCTCGCCCGAGAACGACCCGCCGTTCTTGATCACCGGCAGGAATTCGTCCCAAAACCCCGAAACCTTCGACTCAGGCTTCCACATCTTCTTGAATTCGGCGATACCATCGTTGCCGCCAAAACCGTTCTTGATGTTGCGGTCCAGCACGGTATAGATGAACCGGGCGTCCTTTCGTTCGGCGGCCGCGATCAGCTTTGTCCGAAACGCCAAAAAGCTCTTATCCTTCGACGCCTCATCCACCGGCCTGACAAACCTCTCCTGTCCCGCGACGTTCAGCCCCGCAGCCGCCGACACAGCCACAACGGCCAACACCGCAAACGTACTCAAAACTTTTTTCAGCATTCCAAATTCACCATTCACCATTCTCTACTCTCCATTGTCCGCTATCCACTCGCCTCTTCTCCCGTCCATTGCGTCCGCTTCGAGTGTGGGATATCGAACTGATCCAGGATGCGGTAACAGAGATGATCGACCAGTTCAACAATACTCTCCGGGCGATGATAAAACCCCGGGCTTGCCGGCAGAATGCGAGCCCCGGCGTGTGAGAGCCGCAGCATATTTTCGAGGTGGATCGAGTTGTAGGGAGTCTCACGCGGCACCAGCACGAGCCGCCGGCCTTCTTTCAGAGTCACGTCGGCGGCCCGGTGGATCAAGTTCGTTCCTGCACCGCTCGCGATCGCTCCCAGCGTTCCCATCGAGCAAGGCACGATCATCATCCCTGCCTGCTTGTACGACCCCGACGAAGGCTTCGCCGCCAGATTGTCCAGCCGCCAAAACCGTATCAGTTTCGAGTCCTCATCCAGCCCCAGCCACGCGTTCAGCTTCGCCGCTGACGGGTCCTTCAGGTTTTCGCCCAGTTCGACCTGGGCCACTGTCGCCGCCGTGCCGGACATTATCAGGTTGATCGTCTCCACCGCGCCGCTCTCCGCCAAAAGCTGCAGCGTCCGCTTTGCATAGATCGCCCCCGACGCACCCGTTATCCCAAACGTCAGTTCCATATCCCGTTCCCGCCCCGTCTCTCGTCTCCCGTCAATTCTCTTCGGCTTCCTCGTCCCCGTCGTCCTCTTCCGGCATTATCCGGCTGCCGTGATGTGCGACGATCCGCCATTTCCCGCCGCGTTTCATCCAGACGTGGGTGCTGCGAAACTGGATATTTCGGACGCCCGAGACCGTCGAGCGGTGCGTCATTATCGCGATGTTCCCGTGGATCGTGATCTTGTATTCGTCCGATCTGACCATATCGGCATTCGGCACGACCGACGCCAGATACTTCGCCCTGTCTTCTAACTGGCCCCGCTGCGTCGTGCCCACATAATCCTCGGCCACCAGCTCGCCCGCCGCCCGCTTATCGCCCTTCAACTCGGCGAACGTCCACGCCCTGTCCAGCTCGATCAGCTTCTCCTCGACGCTCCCCTTTTTATACTGTCCCGCCGCGATCGACGATACGCCAACCAACACAACAACCACGTATAGGATCTGCCTCATAGCCTTTCCCCTCCCGAACATCCTGTTCGTGACAAAGCATACTCAACCCTCGAGCCCCGGTCAAAATTCTGCCAACGTCGCATCGCGAAGCTTGATTATAGCCGCGGTTCCTAACCCACGGAACGGGTTTCGATTTGTGAGATCATTACGCCGTCGCATCGCGACGACTGATTGTAGCCGTGGTTCCTAACCCATGGAACGGGTTGCGATTTGTGAGATCATTACGCCGTCGTATCGCGACGCCTGATTGTAGCCGTGGTTCTTAACCCACGGAACGAGTTTCGATTTGTAGGATCATTACGCCGTCGCATCGCGACGCCTGATTGTAGCCGTGGTTCCTAACCCACGGAACGAGTTTCGATTTGTAGGATCATTACGCCGTCGCATCGCGACGCCTGATTGTAGCCGTGGTTCCTAACCCACGGAACGGGTTTCAATTTATGAGATCATTACGCCGTCGTATCGCGACGCTTGATTATAGCCGCGGTTCCTAACCCACGGAACGGGTTTCGATTTGTGAGATCATTACGCCGTCGCTTAGCGACGCCTGATTGTAGCCGTGGGTTTCAACCCACGGAACGCGATACAACGAAACCCGCGTCGCGTTAGCGACGATTGCCGAAACGTCATCCCAACAAGAATCGCTCGTCGAAATCGATGTCATGCAGCCTCAATAACGAACGATATTCATCCTCGAACGACCGCTCGGCATGATGTTCTCGCTGGCGTTTGATGTAATCCACAACGTCAGGGATCGCAGACCTCGACACCGAAAACACCCCATACCCGTCCTGCCACGCAAAATCATGCAGTCTCGGAAATGTTTCGTGTATCCATCGGGATGAATCGCCTTTGATCACCTTTGCTGCCTGACTCGCCGAGACCGTTGTCGGCGTTCCGACTAAGACATGCGTGTGATCCTCGATACCGCCGATTTGTATCGGCGTCATCTCATGCCTCTTCGCAATGCCGCCCATGTACGCCCAAACGCGTTCTTCTATGTCTCGGTAAATAAGGGTATCTCGATTTTTCGTGCTAAAAACAATATGCAAATAGATCTGCGAATACGTGTTGGCCATATCGGGCTTCGACCGTCGCCTACGCGACTGGAAAGACTGGAAAGGTTTGGGGACATCATACCGTGGGTTCAAACCCACGGCTACATTCATCACATCGCTCCGCGATTCACCATTCGCCATTCACCGTTCACAATTCTCTCGTCACTCGTCACTCGTCACCCGTCACTCGTCCCTCTTCCACCCATTCCCCATTCACGAACTCCCATTCCCTTGCCCTGAAAGGGCGGCAGAAAATAGCCCCGGGTAAAACCCGGGGTCCGCATCCCCCATAAATCCAAAAGCCCGCTTAAGCGGGCGGCAGAATAGTCGTTTTTGGACTATTCCAAATCGGACTATACCTTTCCGTTAACAGAGAATCACCAATGGAAAAATCGATTTATACAAAGGAGTACTCGCTCTTTCTCGAACAGCTCCGAAAAGCCCGCGAGGAAAAGGGGTTAACGCAAACCGAAGTGGCAGAACGTCTCGGCCAAACACAGAGTTTCGTCAGCAAGGTCGAACGCGGCGAACGCCGTCTCGACATTGTTGAATTGCGGCACTTTTGCACGGCCCAGAACCTTCGTCACGGCAATCTATTAGTTGAGCAATCGGATCGTCGAACAAAGATTCTCCGGAATTGAATTCCTCTTGAGGATAGAAGCGCTTCGACTTCCATTGCATGGGAATCGGGCTGTTCCTCAGAATTCGAACCACACTTGGAACATACTTCTTGATCCTTAGGTAGGATGAAATCAAGAGCGCAATTACAATCCCAAAAGTCTGGGGTTAATTCAACGTCGCCGACCGTTTCAAGATTTAGGTTAATGATCATGTTCTCTCACCAGTTCATGCTTAGTGAATGATAGGAAATCTGCCTCGAAACTCTCGCATTTTTCTCCAACGTCAGAGCGTTGACTGGATCAAGAACAGGTGTCATCTTGGGAATCTCATCCAAATTGCTAACGACCACCAATCCGTAGCTTGCAGAATTTTCTTTCGCGCAAACAAATTCTCGTTCGGTGAAGCGTATGCTCCCATACGATGACCGAAGGCCCTTGATTTCCGCAAGAAAGAACTTTTCTCCAATCTGAATTTGGAAATCATAGCCATCACCAAACAGCCGGGCGTCTTCTAAAACGCCGTCGGCAAATAACTCAATCATTCGAAAATTATTGATGAAGTAGAGTTCAGCTTCGAGACCAGTTGTTTGCAATTGCTTGAATTTGCTTTTGACGATCGGGCTAACATTGCCCATTTCAAAAAGAGAAGAGTCGAACTTGCTTGCGATTGATAGTTTAACGACCGTGGAGAACGCTTTGACATCATAATCGCCAAAAAGCGAATCAATGAATTTCTTTCGGTGCAAATACGCGTTTCCTTTCTGCCACCAGCCCTTGCGATCGTTATCGAAGAATGGGTCGAAGAGATCCTGCCGGTTCTTAACCGTGCCCACGGTTTGAGCGACTCCACGTTCGACGATAGCTCTGAAAAAAGCCTGTTTCGTCGGGAAGCCAAGATTGTTTACGAACTCGATGCCAAATTTAGCAAGACCGTATCCGATCAAGTTCAATATCTCGTAATTCTCATGTTTGCTCGAAATCATTTAGTAGGTTTGAAGCAATATAACACAGTTGCATGTGCACATTTATGACTTTCCGTTCCGCTCGGTCAATTGCTCAATTCCTAGAAACTCGTCATCGCTCTCGATAACACAGATTAGTAAAACTTGTTCACGGTTGTTTCTGGCATCGACATCAAGGTTGTCGAGGTTGCACTACTCCCAAAACAAACCTTGATTACTGGCTACCGAAACTTGAGGGAAATGCCGAACGCGATAAGAGACACAAGAAGGCACTAGCTGAACTGGGATGGAAGGTGCTGATTGTCTGGGAGTGCGAAATACGAAACCGAGAAAGGCTGAAACGAAAGCTCTTGCGCTTCCTGAAATCGAGTGCGGCCTAGAAACCGGAACCAATCTTGGCTACAGATTGATCTGATACTGAATCCGTCTCGTCCGAATAATCTGCTCAAGTTCCGGCACCGAAAGAAGTGCATATGAAAGCGATTCGGTATTGAGACATACGAAGCAGAATCGAAACTTGTCACCCAGGCGCTCGCCGAAATCAAACTCGTTTTGCGTTGCGCCGAAGAAGAAGCCTTTAGGGTTGTTCGGCAGGAAAGCCCGGGTGCATTTGAGTTCGATTAGCGTTACCTCCTCGATGTGCGTTTCGATTGCTTCGATAGAAAGTTCTGCTCCAGCCAATCTCGGAACAAGAACCATATCGAAAGACCGCGAATAGTTCTTCGGTTGGCCCAGCAACTCAAGAATTCGCTTCCGCTCATCCTTGTTTACAAAAAAGAATCCTTGGTTCAGAGATTCCATATATTGAATCCCTTCTTTTTCAGTCGCGTTATTCTTGCGAGTGAGCGTGAACGATTGGTCGGCCATCAGCGTCCACCTCGCTTGATTTTGGAATCGAACAGCTCTGAGACGCTCATCTCAAACGTGGACGCGAACACGCCGATATTCGAAAGCGAAATGTTTCGCTCCCCGCGTTCGATCATGCCGATGTAGGTGCGGTGGAAGCCGGTGAGTTCGGCGAGTTTTTCCTGCGAGAGGCCGCGGGCGGTGCGCAGTTCGCGGATGCGCGTGCCAAAGTCCTTGAGGAGTTTCTTATTTACCGGATGGGCCACTTAAGGCTCAAACCTATACGCATTGTATGCAGCCGATCAACATACAATGCGTATCATCCGGCAGCGGCCGCCTTCCTCCATAGCACCGCAAACCGATCGTTTTCAGGGCGATCGATCAATACCGCCGTTATACCGTCTATAACATATATTCCCACAGATGGGACAACTGTGGTCTGATCAAAGCGGCTCCGGGCCAGTGCCTGAGCGGGTTGTTTGAAAATTTAGCGGCTGCTGAATCGGTAAAAAATGCCTCGTCCCCGCTTGGGGCACCCATTTAGAGTTTGTTTTTTGCAAAATCGATGGGACAAGCGTCGAAATTCGCGACAAAGCCAATTACCGTAATGGTTTGCGTGTCCCACAGATCGATGACTCCAGCGTGGGACAAGAGGGACAACCTGCCGCAAAAAACCCCGCTTCTGCCATTGCTAACATACGTTGGATCAGCATTTTACGGTGTTTCGACGGCAGCGGCGGCACGGTACCTTGTCCCGCGTGTGGTACTTCAAACCTTAGGGTTCGATCAGCACCAGCAGGCGGTCGGCCCAATCGGAACGCGCGGCCTTGAGTATCTCGTATTGGACGCGGGCCATATCAGTCTTGCCGAGTTTGACGTAGGTGCGGCCGAGATTGAAGCGGGCCTTTTCCAGGTCGGGGTTGTAGTTGACGGCGGTGTTGAATGCCTCGCTGGCCTCTTCGGCCCTGCCCAGTTCCCACAGGCTCTCGCCGATGTAGTTGTAGGTCTTTGCCTCGGGCTTGTAGATCTTTAGCTGCTCAAAGGCCGCCAGGGCGTCGCCGTACCGTTTGAGCTTTACATAGGCCAGCCCGAGCTTCTCCATAGCGTTGGCGTGGCCTGGATTCAATGCAAGGGCACGCCGGTATGCAAGGGCTTCCTCGTCGGTGCGGCCCAGCTTTTCGAGGCTCAGCCCCAGCCCATACTGGGTGTCGGCATTGTCGTCCTCAATGCGGATCGCCTGCCGATAAGCGTCGGCCGCCTCCTTGAACTGCCCTAGCGCAAAGCTGGACGCACCGATGTTCACATGGGCCTCGGCCCATTCGGGACGCAGCTTCGCGGCCTGCTTCGAGGCCTTAAGGGCCTCTGTGTGGCGTCCCAGCACCCCGTAAACGTAGCCGGCCTGATACCACGCCTCGGCGTAATTCGGATCAGCTTCGGACGCCCGTTCGAAAAAGGGCAAGGCACGAGAGAAGTCGTCCCGCGAGAGCAGCACGACGCCCTGGGAAAATGCCCGCTCGGCCGCCGCACGCTTGTCCCGCTGGGTCGCCGCCGCGTGGGACGAAACGGTCTGTAGGTCGGTCACACGCATCTGCAGGACGCGTTCAGCCGGGACAGCGAAATTCAGGCTCTGCCCCTCGGCCGCCTGAAGCGTCGCGACACCAACAACCTGGCCGAACATATTGACCACCGGCGAGCCGGAGGAGCCGGGGCTGATCGGTGCCGTTATTTGAATGATCTTGCCGTAGCCCGATATCTCCCGAACGGCCGAAACGATGCCGTTCGACACCGAGCCCTCGAGGCCGAAGGGGTTGCCGACCACAACGATCGATTCGCCCTCGAGCGGTACGGTCCGCGAGATCGGCAATGCCGGAGCCAATTGAGGCGGCAGATCGACCTGAAGCAGGGCAAGGTCACCTTCACCATCGACGGCGAGAATGCCCTTCACCGGAAACTTCTTGCCGTCCATCAAGTGGACTTCGACACGGTTTGAACGCTCTATGACATGGCGATTAGTGACAACGCGATTGGGCGAGATAAAGAAACCGCTGCCTCTCGAGACCGTGTTTCCCCGTGCGTCAAAGGTCTCGATAGCTACCGACGATGGCTTGATCCGCTTTACCAGCTCGGGAAGCAGGTCCTGGCCGGCGACAGGCAAAGACATTGCGAGCCAGATCGCCGTAAACACAACAATATGTCCGATCGGAAACTTCATCACCGAGGAAGGAACAAGCGACAAAACAGAATTATATGGTTTATGGCACGCTTAAACAATACCTTTCGCGAGCAGGCTCCACCGCAGCAAGTATGTGTGGCGGCTTTCTAGTGAAAGGCTGGCTGCAGATTTTGGGTTATGGACAAGACGGGATAGAATCTCGGCATATATGACACGAAAGATAGCTCTGGCGGCGGATCACGCCGGCTACGAAGAGAAAGAAAAGGTAAAAGCATGGCTGGCCGAGCTTGGCATCGAGTACGAAGATATGGGTACCACCTCAGCAGATTCCGTCGATTACCCTGACTTCGCCGTAAAGGTCGGTAACGCCGTTGCAAGCGGCCATGCCGACCAGGGCGTGCTGGTTTGCGGATCGGGCACCGGAATGGCGATCGCTGCAAACAAGGTCCGCGGCGTCAGGGCCGCCGTCGCATGGAGCCCCGACATCGCACGCCTCGCCCGCGAGCATAATGACGCGAACGTGCTCGCACTCCCGGCGCGTTTCCTCGACGACGACCAGGCAAAGGGCATTCTGCGGGCCTGGTTCGACGCCGATTTTGAGGGAGGCAGGCATCAGCGGCGAGTGGCTAAAATAACCGAGTTGGAAGCATCGGAAGGAAAATAGGGGATGACAAGCCTTAATGAGATCGGAATGAACTTACCGGCACTGCTCGCGGCAGCTTTGATGGCCGTATTGTTCATCCAATCCGGCCTCGACAAAGTATTCGACCGTAAGGGCAATCTGGAATGGCTGACCGGACACTTCTCAAAAACCATCCTCGGTCCGTTTGTTCCCTTTCTGCTCTTCATGATAACGCTGATGGAACTCGCCGCTGGTTTTCTCGCTGCTGCGGGCGTGGTTTATTTCTTGTTTTCATCGTCCACAGTTGTCATCTTTTGGTCGTCGGTGGCTGCAGCTCTGTCGCTGCTATCACTATTTTTCGGACAGAGGGTAGCAAAGGATTACCCGGGTGCGGCCGTCATCGTACCATATTTCATACTGGCCGGATTGCTGATGTACCTGACAAACCCGTTCCCCCGGGCTTGAGAGCATCTTTGATGGGTTCTCATCCACCGCGAGACGCTCCTGCAAGAAGATGGCCCGATTGTTAGTTTCACGACGAGATACATTTCATTATGACCGAAATTCCTGAGATACCGCTCGAGGCCTGGCGGCCGACCAAGAACACGCTTCACCTTTATTGCCAGATCGTCGGCAAGATACGCCTTGCTATGCACCCGCATCTGAACCATTGGTGGCACGTTCCGCTCTATGTGACCCCGCGCGGGCTCTCGACCCACACAATTCCTTACGACAGCGGAAATTTCGAGATCGAGTTCGATCTTTGTGATCACCGTCTGGTAATGAAGACGAATTCGGGTAGGCAAGAAGATTTTGCACTCTTCGACGGGCTGTCTGTCGCTGATTTTTATAGCAGCACGTTCGCCAATCTTGCCAAACTCGGTATCGAGCCCAAGATAAGGCCGATACCCTACGAAGCTCCGTCAACCATTCCGTTCCCTGAGGATACCGATAACAAGTCTTATGACAAGGAGTACATTTCTCGGGCACATCAAACGCTGGTAGCCGTAGATTCGATTCTCAACGAGTTCAGAGGGAGATTTTTAGGCAAATCGACGCCGGTTCATATGTTCTGGCACAGTTTTGACCTTGCTCTGACACGATTTTCCGGTAAGCGCGTTCCCGTGCGTGAAGGTGCAAATCGGGTCGAGAGCGAAGCATATTCCCACGAGGTCGTCAGCTTCGGTTTTTGGTTCGGGGACGATCGCGTTCCGGCGCCTGCCTTTTATTCCTATACTGCTCCCGAGCCCGACGGCCTTGCAGACGAACCGCTCTCGCCGCCTGCTGCGAAATGGGCCGAATCAAACGGGGCCCACCTTGCCCTCCTGATGTATGAAGATGTTCGCAAAACGGGAGATCCTCGCAAAATAGTGCTTGATTTCCTGGAATCTGCATACCTAGCGGGAGCAAAGCGAGCCGGATGGGACCTCAAGGAGTTTTCCGCTTAGTTTGGGACAAGAAGTATCTGTCTAAGTGCTGTGTTTACTCGGACAACGTATTCTTCCGTTGTCCACGAACGCTCTATGGTCAGCCGCTCCCAGCTTTCTATCGAGAGTATGGTCCACATTAGATCTACGGCTTCATCAAGCGTCCACTGGTGGGATAGAAGGCCTTCGTGTTCGATGGTCTCGATAGTTCTGCGGCATCCGTTTCTAACAGAATCCATTCTGTCTTTCCAGGCGGCCTCGGCGGCCTCGTCCTTGCCTCTAAGGGCCATCAGGGCCTTTGCCACACCGTAGATCTTAGGAACGTAGTTTCCCCAAAACTCAACGAATGCATCGAGTATTTCCGGCCCGGTCTGAGCCTCGCGAAATCGACGCACTTCCTCATCTAGCCCGTAAAAGCTATCCAAATATCGCACCGCGGCGATCATCAACTCTGCTCGTGATGGAAAGTGTAAATATACGGCCTGGCGCGAGACACCCGCGGCCGCAGCGATGTCCTCCATCCGCACGCCTTCGCCTTTGTTTTCCAGTAGCAGCCGGGCTGCGGACTCAAGTATGTTTAACTTCGTTTCCGAAAGGCTACTTGACATTTTGATTCATAATGACACAGTCTTTACATTATGTCACATTTACACGCTGTCAAGTCGTTGGTCGAAAATATGAGGTCTATACATATAGTTATTTTTGGGGCAAGCGGTAGTGTCGGCAGTGTTACTCTGAGACGAGCCGTCCAGCAGGGATATCACGTGACAGCATTCACCAGAGACACATCCCGAATTACTAATGAAGGCGAGGAGGTCCAGGCCTTCCGGGGAGATGTTCCTGACCCGACTGCGGTTGAGAATGCCGTACGTGGTCAGGATGGGGTTATCTGTATGCTCAGCGCCGGACGAAATGGACGGCTCAGATCGGCTGGCACATGCAACATTGTCGCAGCGATGCAGTTTGCGGGTGTAAAAAGGCTAATATGTCTGTCAAGTCTTGGGGTTGGTGAAAGTCGCCGGAATCTTAGCTTTTTCTGGAAACACCTAATGTTCGGCATTCTATTGCGAGAAGCATATAGGGACCACGTTTTACAGGAATAGATCGTTCGCGAGAGTGGGCTTGACTGGACGATATTACGACCGGCCGCTTTCACAGATGGCCCTCCTATCGGTTCTTCTAGACATGGCTTCGGCCCCGATGCTAAAGGGCTTCTTCTAAAGGTCTCACGTGCGGATGTGGCTGATTTTGTGTTAAAACAGTTGTCAGACACTAAGTACATACACATGGCGCCGGGCCTTTCCTACGGACCGTTTTCCGTTGCGAAGGCGGCCAGTCAAAATCGCCCGCCGTCGCATCGTTGAATTTAAAAGGAGGTCACTGTGAAAATAAAGTTAGTTTTCGGAATTTTTGTGTTTTTTGCGGGCATCGGTTACGGACAAACGCTCAAGGTGCCTACGCTAAGTCCAATTACGGAGGTAACGCAGGAGGTCGGGCTCACCGAAGTAAAGCTGAGCTATTCCCGCCCAAGTGCTAAAGGCAGAAAGATCTTTGGAGATCTAGTCCCGTTCGGTGAAATATGGAGGACCGGTGCCAACGCTTCTACTAAGCTTACCTTTTCCGAGGACGTAAAGATCGCAGGAAACGACCTTAAAGCGGGCACTTACGCTCTTTACACCATCCCAGGTGAAAAGGAATGGACTATCATCATTCACGGCAACACAAGGCATCGATCAATTGCAGGCGACGTATATAAGCCGGAAGAGGATGTTTTCCGCTTTAAGGTAAAACCGACAAGAACATCCGGATCTGTTGAAACCTTCACAATAGGCTTTACGGACATTACCTCGAAGTCAGCGAAGCTAATGATCGCTTGGGAGAACACGGAGATCAAGTTCCCCTTAGAATTTGATGTGGATGCACGAATAAACGAACAGATCAAGGCCTTGGCTGCATCCCCTGAAGGAATGAGTCACCAAAACTTATTTCTTGCGGCAGAGTACTATTTTCACAATGAAAAAGACTTGTCGAAAGCCGATGGCTGGATCGTCGAGGCTATGAACAAAAGCCCTAAGAATGCACGTTACGGGCTGCTGCGCGCCCGAATACTGGACAAGGCGGGTAAACGAACTGAAGCACTGAAGGTGATCGCCGAAGCTAATGCTTGGGCTACCGACGCCAAGAATGCAAATTACATTGAACAGACCAAACAGTTTTGGGATTCGATCATGAACTAATTCAAGAACCTTTCGGCGTGGCTAAACTGATGTTAAAGTTGCGGCCTGTCGACGAGATTCGAATACATAAGAGAATTCTGAAACTTAGGCAGCTTCATTTTGGTCGAAGCTGCCTGACGTAAAATATCTTCAATTCTGATGGACCAGCCTCCTTGGGCCACCGCTTTATTGTCTGACCGAGTGGTTAAAAGCCTTTCGTACCTTTATTTTGGCAGACGTTCTCTCCCCTTATAGATCCAGCCGTTCTTCATTACAAAGATTGTGCTTTCCATTCTACGTATGTCAACAAGGGGATCTCCGGGAACAGCCACGAGGTCGGCGATCTTGCCGGGAGTCAGGCTCCCATGGGTAGCATCAATACCAAGCAGCCTCGCACCATTTAGAGTCCCGGCGACGATCGCGTCGATCGGACGCATCCCTCCCCACTCGACCATAAGGGTGAATTCGCGGCCATTGGTCCCATGTGGGATCACTCCTGAATCAGTGCCAAGGGCAATAGGTACGCGGTTAGCGACCGCTATTTTTATTCCGTTCCGCATGGCCGCTGCGGCAGCGAGAGCTTTGTCAGAGCGGTTTCCCCTAAGGAATCCGGATCTCGACAATTTCTCAACCGCTTCCCCAGCCATTAGTGTCGGCACTAAGAAAGTATTACGCTCCGCCATAAGCCTTGCCCCCTGTTCATCGAGAAAGGAGCCATGTTCGATCGATGAGACGCCAGCTAGAACTGCGATCTTGATACCTTCGGTCCCGTGAGCGTGGGCTGCGACTTTACGACCTAATTTGTTCGCTTCGTCAACCATTGCCTTCAATTCTTCGAGGGTATATTGGGTCACTCCTACCGCTGCTGTGCCCTCTGAAAGTACTCCAGCCGTAGCGCAAGTCTTTATAAGATCGGCTCCATACTTGATCTGATACCTGACAGCAGCTGTTACCTGTTCAACTCCGTCGGCGATGCCGGTCCGAATGCTTCCATCGAACAACCCAGGCTTGTACCCGTTCTCATCACAATGTCCACCTGTTATGCCTAACGAATGCCCAGCCCCGAATATCCTAGGGCCAACTATCCACCCTTCATTTATTGCCTTCTTTAAAGCAAGATCTTCAAAATTACCGGCCCCTACGTTCCTAATGGTTGTAAAACCGGCCATCAAAGTATTCTCTGCATTGCGCACGCCGAGGATGGCACCAAATGAATCGTGATCCCTAACCCTGGAGTTCAGGCCATCAGGATCACCTAAGACGCGACCTACAATGTGCGTATGGGCGTCAATGAAACCCGGCATAAGCGTCGCATCACCAAGGTCAATAACCTGCGCGCCCGCCGGTATCCTTACACTTGATGCAGGACCTACCGCCGAGATCGTGTCGTCCTCTACGATGACCACCCCATTAATTATTGGGGCTTTGCCGCTTCCGTCGATCACCCGGGCCGCTTTGATGGCAACGGTTCCAACCCCGAGCCTCTCGCCCGGGGCACCCACTTCTTGCGGCCAAACAACAGAAGCAACAACAAGGAAAACTACCGACGGACGAAGGAAAAACTGAAATGTCTGCATTCGTGCACCTCACTAAGAACAGGCCTAGATTGGCCCCCTTTGGAAATCGCGATTATAGCCACGCATCGAACGGCGGAACAACGTGGCCTTACCGAATTTCGGAATAGAGCTAATTCGTGGCACAATTATCTTGCAAAGAGGAACATTGATCCTCCCTCCATCCTCTAGTGACCAGGCCGATCCTTTGAGTATTTCGCCAGACAGCCAGCATGGACCCAGCATCGAGAACTACAAGACCGCGTTGCTGTCGGCAATAGTCCAAGAGATCAAGGTGCGGCAAGCACATTCGTAGAAGCCAGGCCTGCTGAATTCCTTATCGATCATTCGCAAATGATCCTAAGTTTGAGATGAACACGGAAGAATTACGTAAGCTCTGCCTTTCTTTTCCGCATGCGACCGAAGACGTAAAGTGGGGTAAGGATCTTTGTTTTTCGGTGGGTGGGAAAATGTTTTGCGCGACTGGGCTAGATGCGGCCGCAAGCCAGACCTCGTTTAAGTGCACACCTGAGAAGTTCGCTGAACTTGTCGAACGGCCGGGGATCATTCCAGCACCTTACGTCGCAAGGTATCACTGGGTCGCTGTTGAGGACCCAAATGCTCTTGGCAAAGATGAGTTTGAAGACTTGATTTCACGCTCTTACTTGTTGGTCTTTGAAAACTTGCCGTTATCGAAACGCAAGAATCTGGGTAGAGAATGATCGTCTCAATCGACGGACCGTCAGGCGCCGGGAAATCCACGCTCGGCAAAATGCTGGCTAAGACCCTTGGCCTATTGTACGTTGATACAGGGGCAATGTATCGGGCGGTGGCGCTGGCGGTTATACGTCGGGGTATCGGTCTGGACGAATCGGATCGTGTTGCAGACGTAGCGCGAAAAGTAAGCATCGAATTAAGAGGCGAGCCCGATAATTTGCGCGTCCTGCTCGATGGTGAAGACGTTACCTCAGAGATCCGAACAGTTCAGATAGCGCAGGCCGCCTCGTTGGTCTCGACCAACTCCGACGTCAGATATACCATGGTCCAGCATCAGAGAAAGTTGGGCATGATCGCACCCACCGGCTGCGTGCTTGAAGGACGAGATATTGGTTCAGTTGTCTTTCCAAATGCGGATTTGAAATTTTTTCTTACGGCCACTCCCGAAGCGCGGGCCCGGCGCCGGTTTGAAGAGGATCGGCTCCAGGGCCGAGCAGTCTCATACGAACAAACGCTGGCAGAAATTAACGAACGTGACTTGCGCGACGTCTCACGCCAGGATTCGCCATTGACCATACCGGAAAACGCGCTGGTGATCGATACAAGCGAACTCGACCTCACAGAAGTTTTCGAGAGGATGATACAAGTTGCCCGTGAAAAGAAAGGTGAAGCATCTTAGATTCACATTTTGCGAATGAGGCAAAGATTCTTGTTTTCCTCGCAATGCTGCCGGTTGCTTTAATGTTACTGGCAGCCTTGGCGCTCTGGCTAATAATTTGGTTTGACTAGAGAATGACCACTCTATACTATTGTAGATTGCTTTTTGATATGCTCCCGTAGCTCAGCTGGATAGAGCAACAGCCTTCTAAGCTGTGGGTCGCACGTTCGAGTCGTGCCGGGGGCGAGGAATGATTTGGGGTCTCGGAATTTGAGGTCGGATTCTTCGAGGAGGTCCGCTTAGGTGGCTAGCCTGGGTCTGGCAGCTTCACCGTCCGAATATCCCAAATCTCATATTCACATGGCGGCTATAGTTCAGCGGTTAGAACGCCAGATTGTGGTTCTGGATGTCGTGGGTTCGATTCCCACTAGCCGCCCCATTCTTTTGAATCGTAGTTCCTTTCTTCCATGACTGACCCTTGGTCCAAGTCGATCTGGTTTGGCAAAGTTCATTCCTCTCAACTGGCAATATGAATATCTCAAGCGGGATACTAGTTCTTTCTTTCTTGCTGACAGGCGCTGTCCATGGTCAGGAAGGCTGGCCGAGGTTTGTAAAGAACGAGGTTCTGCTGAAGTTCCGAAGTGATGCCAATGATGCGGCCTCCCGACAGTTCCTCCGTAAGCATCGAGGCGAGGTCCTCGAAAAGCTGAGACACTCTGGATGGCACAGGATCCGAATTCCGGCAGGAAAGTCTGTCGCCTCGGCCATTGAAGTTTTTGGTGCCTCGACCTTTGTTGAAGCCGTTCAGCCAAACTACTACTATCGCTTACTCGCGACCCCGAATGACCCAAGCTATGGAAGTCTTTGGGGCTTGGCAAAGATCTCTGCTCCGCAGGCGTGGGATTTGAACACGGGCAGTCCGACCGTTGTGATCGCCAACATAGATACGGGAATTAAATATGATCACGAAGATCTTGCTGCAAATATTTGGACCAATCTCGGCGAAATTCCGAACAACGGGATTGATGACGACGGAAATGGCTATGTTGACGATCGTTTTGGATACGACTTCTTCTTTAACGACCCAGACCCGATGGACCAACACGGGCATGGCACACATACCGCCGGCACCCTTGGTGCGGTTGGAAACAATGGAGTAGGTGTGGTTGGCGTTAATTGGAATGTTCGCATCATGGCCATCAAGATCTACGACAGCACCGGATATGGAACCACCTCATCCATGCTTATCAACGCATACAACTACATTAGAATGATGAAGGAGAGGGGTGTGAACATAAAGGTCACAAACAACTCTTACGGGGGATGTGATGAAGCATGCGGCTACGATCAGGCAACGAAGGACGCTATTGACGCGTTGGGTGGAGCCGGTGTGCTGCAGGTATTTGCTGCGGGGAATAATAATGCCAATAGTGACGTGAACCCTATGTATCCGGCAGCCTACAATAGCCCATGGATCATCTCCGTCGCAAATTCAACTGACAACGACAATCGCAACCCGAGTTCAAATTATGGTCCGGTCAGCGTGGATCTTGCCGCACCCGGAACGAGTATCCTAAGTACGTGGCCTTCAACGGGCGGTTACGCAACATTTTCAGGCACATCGATGGCTACGCCCCATGTAGCTGGTGCCGCAGCTCTGATAGCCGCTCAATTTCCGGCGCTTTCACCCGCGTCAATTAAGGCAACAATACTAAATACAGTGGATCCGCTACTTCAATGGGAAGGAATAGTGAAGACGGGTGGCAGACTGAATCTTTCTCGTGCGCTATTGCAGCCAACGATCTGTGAGTTCAATCTGCCAGCTTCACCGATCAACATTCCCACAAAAGGAGGGTCATTTTCTGTAAGCGTTACAACATCAACAAATTGCGATTTTCAGGCTAAAAGCGATGTGCACTGGATCCGGAATTTAGGAGCAGATTCTTTCTCCGGCGGCGGAACCGCTGTTTTTCGGTCGACAGTGAATCCGACGATCAGCCGTACGGGGACAGTTACGGTTGCCGGGCAGACACTAACCGTCATCCAATCTCGGAACTGATTTCTCGGAGAAATGACCCTAATTCCAACTTTAATAATATTAAGTGCGTCTAAGATATGGTCCTGAATATCCTTTTTGCACCGTTTTATTCCCTTGACCGGGCCTTGTACGCGGAGCGATTTTGTTGCAATTAACCATTCGGAAAGTGTATATTTGATGTTCTTAGCCCCTGATTCACTCGCTGGTTCGATTAGGCCCGCGGGAACTAAATATAGGAAATAAACATGAGAAGTACTTTGGCCATAACTGGCAGATCAGCGATCACTTTGGCCTTGATGGCAATGTTGGTGTTGCCGGCGTTTACACAGGTAGCTCTACGGAAGGCATTTGATTCCGATGGAGATAATAGGGCGGATTATATTATTTTCCGGCCCTCTAATAACCGCTGGTATATTCTGCGCACAGGTGGGACTATTCGGGTTCAGGAGTGGGGAATCGCCAATGAAGATTGGATGGTTCCGGGCGACTATGACGGTGATGGCTTAGGCGATATCGCAGTTTGGCGAGAAACGACTGGCCAGTGGTTCCGTATTTTGAGTTCGACAAACACCTTTGTGGTCAGCAACTGGGGTGTTGCCGGTGATGAGCCGATCGCTCGGGACTACGATGGTGATGGAAAGACCGATCTCGCTGTTGTCAGGCGAACTGGTGGTGTGATGATCTGGTATTTCTTTTACAGCACCACAAACAGCTTTGATTCAAGACAGTTTGGTATCTCTACCGACTTTACGGCACCAGGCGATTACGACGGTGACGGCAAGTTTGACATGGCAGTGCAGCGGCCCGGGGCGACACCGACATCGCAAAGCACTTTTTACATTCAAACCGCCACTTCATTTCAAGTTATCCCGTTTGGCGAAAGTAACGATCTCGTCGCGCCAGGAGATTGGGATGGAGACGGCAAGACAGATATAGCGGTTGTGCGCGAAGGATCGACCCCGACCTCTAATTTGACCTGGTATGTGCGTCAGAGTTCGAACGGACAAATGATCGTATTCACATGGGGCGTTACCGGAACTGACCTTTTGGCTCAAAATGATTATTCTGGCGACGGCAGGACGGATTATGCGGTTTGGCGAAATACTGATGGCCGTTTCTACGTCTTTAATCCGGTCAATGGGAATATTTCGGTCATAAATTGGGGCGAGGCTGGCGATTTTCCGGTCGCGAGCTACGACACCCACTGATCGGTCCCTTCAGCGATTTGCATTGGGCCGGCCGCTTACGAGCTGCCGGCCTTCGTATCTTGCGGTCAATTTGCCATAATTGCAAATGATCGTGACCCTCGACCTGCCAAATGACCTTAGACAGGCTTTCGCCGGCAAAAGGATCGTCATCGTCGGCGATCTGGTAGCCGACCAGTTCCTGCATGGAACGATCTCACGAGTCTCGCGTGAGGCTCCGGTATTCATTCTCCGACACGAACAGACGGATACAAGAGCTGGTGCGGCTGCGAATGCGGCTGTGAACGTTGCTTCGCTCGGCGGAAAGCCGGTCCTGATCGGACTTGCCGGCGCCGACGAAAGCGGCAGATCATTGATCCGGTATCTTGAAAATAGTTCAGTTGATACCGGTAATGTGATCGTTGGGCCGACGGGTCGCACCACTACCAAGGTTCGGGTTCTTGCCGGCCATCACTATGCCGCAAGGCAGCAGGTCATTAGGATCGATTATGAGCAAGATGAGGGGATATCGCCTTCGACCCGCGAAGATCTGGTCCGGAATTTGATCCGGGCGTCACAGGATGCAGACGCGATAATCCTTTCCGACTACGACTACGGTGTCGTCGACCCTCGCCTGTTTGACGCGGCCCTTGCTTTATCGAAAGAACGGTCGGTCCCGCTACTGATCGATTCCAGATCTGGTCTTGACAGATATCGGGGTGCGACCGCAGCAACCCCGAATCAGGAAGAGGCTGAGAAATTGATCGGGTCGGGAGTCACCTCCGACAAATGTGAGTTGCTCAGGGAACGTTTGGAAACTGAAATTCTTCTGGTGACGCGCGGCAATCAGGGAATGCTGCTGTTTGAGAAAGACAGACATCCGGTCGAGCTGGCCGCAGTCGGCTCAAAGGAGCCGGTCGATGTTACCGGTGCGGGCGACACAGTGATCGCAGCGTTCGCTCTAGCATTGGCGGCTAATTTAGAGCCGCCAATGGCCGCGCGAATCGCAAATCACGCGGGCGGAATCGTCGTAATGAAAAAGGGCACTGCATCCGTGACGATCGATGAACTTGTCGCGTCACTCAAGACGGCCGAACCTCCAGAGACATTTAGTTCGATCGCTTGATCCACAATGGGAACAACCATCCATAAGATCGTTGGCCGAGCGGATATTGCAACAGTCGCGGCCAAAGAACGAGCAAAGAGGCCACTAAAGATAGTCCTCGCCAATGGCTGTTTCGACCTGTTCCACGTGGGCCATATCCGTTATCTGGAAGGGGCTCGGGCCTTAGGTGATCTCCTTGTGGTCGGGATCAACTCGGACCGTCGCGTTCGCGAGCTGAAAGGGCCGGGCCGGCCGTTCATGCCCGAAAATGAACGTGCAGAGATCGTGGCGGCTCTGGCATGTGTGGATGCCGTCGTGGTCTTTGATGAACCTACGGTCACGGAGCTTATTCGCGAGATCCGGCCGGATCTCCACGCGAAAGGCACGGATTACAGCGCCGATACGGTTCCTGAACGAGAGATCATTAAAGAGGTTGGCGGAAAGGTAGCTATCGTCGGCGACCCAAAGGACCATTCGTCCACCGAGCTAATGGAGCGCGTCTCCAGGTCGGACGCGTGAAAGAATGTTCGCCTCACGGAACAAGGCAGATCTTATCATCGAGGTGTGGGAATCGCTCGACTGCGAAAGCGTCGGCGCAGACGAGATACTCGCAATTCAGCGGGCGGTCGAGGAAAGATTCGGCAGGCCGGCGGTCGATTCGCCAATGAAGATCGCAAGGCAGCTCGCGGACGAAGGAGCGGTCCTTCGACACAGTGAGGTGATGGAGCTCTGGATACGATGGGCCGAGGACCGTCCCTACGACCCCGCCTTTCGCAATATTTTGAAAATTGACGGGCTGAAGGAGGCGGCTGCTTCGCTTCGAAGGCTAGAAAACTTACGAAGGAGGTACGTTGCCGACAACGACCCCGAAGGCCTTCGCCTCATTCGCGAGAGAGTGCGTGAAGGCCGCTCGGAGGCTCTTGAGAGATCCCGTGAAGAGCGGCGAACGGCAGCCGAACGCGACCAGTATGCCGAGATCGCCGAGTGGCTTACAATTTGGGCACAATCGCCGGAAACATTTGAAACATGGATCGACCTTCGCCTTTCGTCGAGGGATTTTATGGAGCGATTTCCGGACTCCGCTTCGTAGGCTGTTTCGAAAAGCGAGTACCACGTGTTGGCCGGGACCGGCCGGTTAGGCTGCGTATACTAGGATCCGGTTTATCGTTAAGTCTCCCTGATTTATGCGACGTTTTTATTCACCTCAGGCAGAGATCTCTAAGGGCATCATCGAACTCGGCCCGGATGAGGCACGACACCTTCGCGACGTGCTGCGACTCGGCAAAGGCGACGAAGTTTCTGTTTTTGACGGCCTCGGGCATGAATTTCTTTGCACGGTGGAGTCGGTGGCCCGGGATCGTGCAAAGCTGATTATCGTGCGAGAGATACCTCCCGCGTCGCCCGAATCTCCGCTTTTCCTAACGGTTGCTGCGGCTATATTGCCCGGTAACCGGTTCGAGATCACCGTGCAAAAGGCCGCAGAACTCGGCGTGGTTCGCCTTCAGCCGCTTTTCACCGCCCGATGCGAGGTAAAGCCCGGCGGCAGCGAACGCCGCTCGGAACGTTGGCGGAAGATCGCTATCGAATCGGCCAAACAGTCGGGACGAGCCACGCTCATGAAGATCGACGAACCTGTTGACTATAAAGAGTTTATTGACGCTACGCGAGTATCAGCAGAAACGGAAACGAACATTCTTTTCAGCGAACGCGGCGGTGCCGGGTTCGACGCGATAGCTGGATCACCCAAGATGACGGCAGTGTTCGGCCCGAAAGGAGGTTGGGACGACGACGAGCTTGCCCGTGCAAGAGATGCGGGATTCGCGGTTGTGACCTTTGGCGGCCGGATAGTACGTGCCGAAACTGCGGCGATCGCAATGACCGCGATCCTTCAGCATCGATTCGGCGACCTTGTTTGAAGCGTGCGGGAACTGGCCTCTCTTACTGCAGCTCTAGGTTTCGGGAACTGGCCGCGGACGGTAATACGCATCGCCTCTCTGCGTAAGTTTGGCCTTCTTACCCAATGAATCAATAGCAGAATCGAGCAGTTCCTTGTTGTCGATCTTAAAATTGACGATTCCGCGGGCGTCCGCGTCGGGGTCGTTGAACTGAAGCACCATGTATCTGCGTTTCTCTTTTATGAACGCGCCGGCAATACCTGCACCCGGCAGCGGGATGTTGCGTACAACATTTCCCGTGTTCGAGGTCACGGAAGTGGACTGCGGTGAAACGACGAGGAGCGAACCATACGGAATGCCGAATTTCTCTGACTTGTCCTTGTCGAAAAAGACAAGCCGCTGATTTTCGTCGTCGAACTTGAGCGTGCCCTTTTCTTTATCAGAAAAGCCGAACAATCCGCCCTCGTAACGTGCCTCAAACTCTGCCGGTGCCAGCTTTATGACCGCTGGCTTTGCCTCTTTCTCCATCGGACGCGGCTGGGCAGTAACCACGGCTGTGCTTAACACCAGGAAAAGCGTGAAAACGATAGCGGTTCTCATATTTATCCTTTGGCTTTTATGTCTGGCTCTCTAGATCGTTTTGACGCTCTTACCTTTGACTTGGTTGTCGGAGTGTCCATTTGAAGAGGATACATTTCCGGAACCTTTTGAGATATTCACGTAGGGTGCAATGCGTTCATTGGCGAGATGAACGTACTCTGCCGAAACCTCCGACCCTATCCACAGGCGTTTTAACAGCGATGCGACCTTAGCAGTCGTGCCACTGCCCATAAAGGGATCGTAAACGAGGTCACCCTCATTCGTCCAAGATCTTATCTGGTCTTCGACTAGCTGTTCTGGGTAAATGGCGGGATGTTCAAAGGCGATCTTGTCTTTCGAGGATGATGTTCCGACGTTGTAAAAGAAGATATTATTGAGTTTGCGCTTTTTGGGAGCCACATGGTCGTGAGCCAGGTCGTTGCGTCCGACCTTGGTGATCCGGAAAGACTTGAACGCTTTTTCCTGAGTGATCTTTTGCATCAGGGGGTTGAAGGTCTTTGGCTGGCCTTTGGAAAAACAGAACATATACTCGAAACATTGACGATAACGCTTGCCGCAATCGCTTGGGATCGGGTTGTTCTTTGCGTAGATCATCGTGTCGTGGACCCGGAAGCCGGCTTCGTTGAAGGCCAAAGCGTGTTTAAAGCTGCTTAGGCTTTCACTTCCGTTTATAGTGCGGTCGCCGACGACCCAAACCACAACGCCGCCCGGCTTCGTCGTTCGAAAAAGACCTCTTGCGATCTCCTCGACCGGAAAATGATATCCGTTGTAATCGCGTAGGTCGTCGTAGGGCGGGCTGGTGATCGTCATATCGATCACGTCGTCGGGCATCCGCGACATCGTGTCCAGACAATTCTCGGTGTAAATGACTTCGGTTTCTATCATTTATGATCAAATTCGCAAGCCGCCGATGGTGTGCCTCCAGTTCAGCCCATTTGATATTACGGCAAGCCGCCGCCGGTCTTGCTCCGAGCAATCCGGTTCCAAAGCCGCGATCATCGCCCTTACAAGCGGGACGGCCAGGGCGCCGGCATTCGCCAGTACATTTGGCAGATAACTAAGCTGAAGACGGTTTGACCCATCGCGATGGAATCGCCTGACGTCGGTTTGCTCCATTGTATGGACCATCTGACCGGGTTGGATCACTCGGGATGGGATCTCTTGCTTTCCATCGCCGTCGGCAGTGAGGGTTCCGAGAAGCAGGATGCCGATCAGCGATCTCTTCTCATCGACCATATCACCCCTCAGTTCGCCCAATGCGGGCATCGAAGCCGTCCGCGGTGCAAAATTCTGATATTCCGGATTGACCAGCCTTGAATCGCAGATAACGCCGACCGTCGTCACATCATCATCAGGCAGCGATACAAATCTTCCGAAGCCATGATCATCGGGCCCGGGGAGCGCGTCGCCGTCGCGGCCATCGAGCACACGGGCAATGTATGCAATGTGAGACGTGGAACTGACGATCTTGGCTATCTTCATCACTGTCTTGCGGGTGGTTTCAAGCCACTATAGCCGTCCACCTGAAATGTCCATCGTCCATCAGATTCCCTAACAGCGACGACAACGAACTTACCCGAACCTTTGCCCACTTCCTTACCGTTCTGCAATGTCCGGAGCGTGTAAATGCCCACGTCATAACCGATCGGACCTTCGACCTTGCGCTGAACGATCTCGAAATTGATATCGAGGGTCTGGCCGTTTTTCCTGATAGCTTCGAAGAAACCGGAAAATGATCCTCGGACCTTCTCCCGTCCGATCCGAATATCGTCATCTGGCACGAGATAGGCTGCCGTTTCGGAATAGATCGAAGCGACCGAGTCGACATTCAAGGTGCGATAAGCGTCGTTGAATTTGCGGTAGAGATCGTCAAGTCCCTGGTGTTTGGCCACACCATCGCGCAAGGTGAGCGACGGCATCTGTGCAGCGACCGGCAGACAGAACAGAAACTGAGCGGCAAGAATCCCAACGGCTAGCCAAAGTTTACGCATAAAGTGCTCCGAGAATAGTCAGTTTTTTTACGGTTCCCACAAGTCGAGAAACTTGTTGACATGCTCGCCCTCCGGCAGCTCCGCGTGTAGGGTGAGAAATTCCCTGAACTGTTCCTGCTCGACCACGTACTGTTCTTCGGAAAGCAGGCCGGTGAAGTTCACGACACGGAGCCAGAGCAGGTATGTGTTCAAGGCATCGATCTGATTATACTCGACTATCTCTTTGAGCTTGCCGTCGAGCCAGAGGTCCGCGACCTGCCGCCCATCGACGTCGATCTTCCCCGGGAAGCCGCAAAGCCGCGTTAAGGCGTTCAGCGTCGGCTTCATCGCCCCGGACGACAGAAGCTTTGACAAGTCTAGATGCGCTTCGCCGTATCGATCGAAATAGTCGCGGCCTTCCCAAGGTTTATTAGGCCGGACGGAAAACTTTTCGGCCCGGACCTCGTTGACCAGTCCGCGTTGGATCAAGACCTGAAGATCGGATTCAAGTGAATTGAAACCAACCAGCTGCGGGCTGCGTTCGCCGATCATATAAAGGAAACGCTCGATGATCTCCGCTTCATTAGAACGATCTTCCTCGAGCGGTAGTTTCGGTAAAGAATGAAGGCCGAATTCGATATGGCGGTTCCCGTCCCGAAAGACGGCCCGACGTGAAAGGAAGGCGATGGATACGACCCGAGAGTAGAGATATTTTACGAACGGGCGACGATTGGTATCGGCATCGTAGTCTTTCGCGTCCTGCCAGAGCCGTTCCATCCCCTCTATTTCGGTCGTTTCCGGCGGAAGATCGAAGAGACGGACAGCACCGGCCGCATCGGGAACCCATTCCAGGTCAAAGAACAGAATGAGCTCGTGTAAATCGTTCTTCAGCATCCGCCTGTGAGTTTAACACGCACGGATAGGAGGGTAAAAAGTGGTCAGCGAACGTGGGTGGTACGACGATTGAGGAAATCCATCAACACGAACTCTGTGAGATTGTCAGGATCTGCAAAATAAGCTTTGCCATGGGTCATTGCGGTCATTTTCTTGACGAACTCGACAAGGTGGTAGTCACGTGCAAGCATGAAGGTGTTGATCATTATGCCCGCCTTTCGGCACGCCTGGATCTCCTTGAACGTCTCGCCGATTATCAGCGGATCCCTGCCCATCGAATCTCGGTAAAGTAACGGATGGGTATTTTTCGGTGGGTCGTTCCGTCTCAGATGTTCAGGATATTCCGGACGAGTGTGCTCAATGAAGACGGCGGTCGGTTTGCCGTCGGTGATCATCACGATCTGCCTCATTTCCTTTCGTTGAGAATTAAGGATACGACGGGCGAGCTTCAGGCCGGCGGCTGTGTTCGTATGATAAGGGCCGACTCGCGTTGTCGCGAGCCGAGATATCGGCAGTTCTTCGGCATAGTCGTGGAACAGTACGACCTTCAGGCTGTCGCCCGGATACTGAGTGCGGATCAAATGGGCAAGAGCGATCGCGACCTTTTTCGCGGGCGTGAAGCGGTCTTCGCCGTAGAGGATCATCGAATGCGAACAATCAAGCATCACGACCGTCGCGCACGAGGAAGAATGGTCCTGCTGCCTTACAAAGAGGTCTTTGTATTCGAGGTTTAGCGGAACCCCGAGACCTTCGCGGGCGATCGCGGACATAAGCGTGGCGTTCACGTCCAGATTGATCGTGTCGCCGAATTCGTACTGCTTCGAACTGAGAGCGGCTTCCACGCCCGTGTCGAGATGCGGCGTTTCGTGACGCCCGATCGATGATCTGCCCGTCGCCCCGAAAAGCTCCTGAAGCGTTTTGTATCCTAAGAAATCCAGCCCCTTATCGGTGACCTCGAATTTAATATTTCGCTGACGTCGGTCACCGATCTCACCCAGCCCTTCATCGTCATCGGATTCGCCGTCTTCGTAGTCGAATTCACCATCCTCGTTGCGTGATACCTCCTTCAGATCGAGGTAACCTTCTTCTACCAACCGTTCGATAAGCTTGTTGATGAGTTCTTCGAGCAGCGAACCGCGAAACTTCCCTTCATTTTCGGCGAGCATCTTTTCGACATCGTACTCACTCAAGACACCTTTTTCGAGAAGGGCGTCCAATATAGACTCACGAAGGTCATCGATCGAATCATCCGGCCGGGCACGCTCGAGCATCCACCAATAGTCATCGGAGTATCCAGAATCGAGTAAGGAGTTCGACAGAGCATCCATCAAATCGCCAAGATCGACGCTGAACACATCGAAACCGCTGAATCTTGAATACTTGATGAAACGCATTAGTGAAACGAGCAATTCAAAACTTGCCACGGGAATGCAAATTAAGGTACCTTAATTTTACCCAAGCAGTTGTCCACAAATTCTCACTCTCTCCAAAAACTTAGCATAAACCTCTCTCCGGACTGAAATTTTTTGCAAGGAAGGAAAACCGTTATGAAGAAGTTTTTGGTTGGCACTTTGATGCTGTTTGTGTTCGCTGTTCTTTTGCCGATCGCGGCATCAGCTCAGAAGTACTGCCGCAATAATGTTCGAAGTGACCGGTACGGATACAATTACGTGAGTTACGGTAATAATTCGCGAAGCAGCCGGAGGGTTCAGAACCGCCGGGGTGATCGCGGGCCGTATTATTCGCAGGCATACTACCCGCAGCGTCGTCCCAGCTTTTATCGTCGCCACCGCAATCTGATCAACGTCGGCATCGGCACCGGAAGTGGAGCGATCATCGGCGGCCTCGTTGGCGGAAGGCGCGGTGCTGCATGGGGCGCGCTGGCAGGCGCAGGAGCCTCCGCTCTCTACACATACAAGATCAGGCCAAAGCAAAGGCGCTACTAGCGAAGGCGTGGTCTTTTAAGGACTTCAAGTTTATGATGCCGCGGGCAATGCGTGGTCTTCATTTCAAGACCTGGCACCGCGGCGTTTTTGTCTTTGTCTCGGCCATACCATTTCGCTTATCAGTATTCTAAACCGTGCTTTTCCAGTAAGACCAGGCCATGGCTCGATCCTCGTAAATCATTGCCATTATTGGTCTTTGCTGCTTTGGCACGAGCGTTGCTGCCATCAAGTGCGAAAAAGGCGGCAGCCTTTTGGTAGAAGTCAGAATTAGGGGAATTTGAGCAATGAAAAAATATCTTAGTTACTTTGTAATGACGGCAATGATGGCGGTAATGATCCCGTTGATGGCCTCGTCGGCAGATGCTCAGACGCGCTGTATTTACACCAATAGCGGCCAGCGTGTTTGTAGGAGCACGAGCAGGGATCAGGGTAATGTGTACGATCGCCATCGTAACGTTATCAACATCGGTATCGGAACGGCTGCTGGTGCGATCATTGGCGGATTGATCGGCGGCAAGAAAGGTGCCTTGATCGGTACCGCGGCAGGAGCCGGCGGAGCGGCACTCTATACTTACAAGCTGAACCCGAAGACCAAAAAGTACGAGCGAGTTTACTATCGTCGATAATGCGTTGAACGCAGAATGTTACGAACCGGGGAAGTGGAAAAGAGGCCGCTGAAACGGCCTCTTTTTTTCGTAAGTTTCGCTCATCAAGCACTTGTCTCGATCATGGATCACAACTGCCGTATCATTCCACATAACATGCGAAAAGCTTTCCCCGAGCCTGAAGCAACCAATGGCTCCGCACACTTTCCGCAATTCAACACTCAACATCAGACTTCCCATTTATGCTCAACGGGGCAGTTGTTTCTCAGCCGGCTGCAGTTTTCTAATGCAAATAACATCCGAATGGAATTTTGGCCCAGTGGAAACAAAAGCGATCTCACGATCAACGCAACTGCTCAGACGCCCAGTCTAGCGAACGAACTTCTGTAAACCTGCTGATCCTTGCCCTCTACCGCTTTCTCACGCTCGGTCTTGACGGGAAAAGGACTCAAGCTGGTCGGAACTTCTTTGAACAGTCCACAAGATCGGAACAGTTCAAACATCTCATCAGCCAAAAACGCGATGTCAGTTTGTACGAAAACGCAGCCGCCGGGCACGAGGTGTCGGGCAATACAAGCGACCATCTCTTCATTGACCATTCGCCGTTTTGCATGTTTCTTCTTGAACCAGGGATCTGGGAACTGGATAGCAACGGCTTTTAGAATTCCCGGCGGAATGTTTTCTAACAGCCGGTCAAGCGAGAGCATCGCGTTGCAGAACGAATAGTGCAGGTTGCTCAGGCCGGCTTCGGCGGCTAACCGATTTGCTTCATCAACCAATGGTTCGCGGATCTCGACACCGAGATAGTTCCATGATGGTTCGGAAGCTGCCATACGTAGCAGAAAGCGGCCGCGGGCACATCCGATATCAAGCAGCAGTGGCCGCTCAGGCTCTCTGTAAACGGCCTCTATATCGACCGGTTTGGGCGCCCTTCTGAAAAATGGAGCCAAAGGATTTACGTGTTGATGAACCCTGACACGAGGCATTGATCGATCAGCTGGCGGCCGCCATTATCAGGTAGGAGCTAAAGACGCAAACCGCTATAAAAAGTCCCAAGGCAAAGAGCCCAATAATGCTTGTCGCCTTTCCAACTTGTCGCGGATCGGTGTACGGGTCGCTCGGTATCTGTATGGCTCCATAGATCGCTCCTACTATAAGTCCGCCGATGTGCCCATAATTGTCCACCACCTGAAAGAGGACGAGCCCGAAGATGAGCACGAAACCGATGTTGAACAGCAGATTCTTCCTGAATTCAGCAGAAACGAACTGCCTCCGCTTAAAAGCATAGACGGCAAGATAGCTTATAAGTCCAAGCACGCCGCCAGAAGCTCCAACCGATATTCCGTCGGGCTTAAAGGCAAGGCTCAGCATTCCTCCGCCGGCCGCGGCTAGGATGAAAACAATGGCCAGATGCGCCCGATTAGAAAGGAATTCGAAAAGGCGGCCGAAGCTATAGAACGCATATGAGTTAAAAAAGATGTGCATCAGCCCGCCATGAAGAGCAGCCCCTGTAAGCAGCCGCCAATACTCACCTTGCAGAAAGGCTGGCTTAACGAACCCCGCGGCAAGTATCGAGGGCCTCATCTCCGCAAGGCTGAGAGCGCTGAGGCCGACCCCCTGTGGATCATACATAACCTGCACGAGGAAAACTGCGATCAGGCTTGAGACGAGGATAGAGGTATAGACCGGGGTCCCGAATCCGGTTTCCGTCGCCGGAATGTCTGTTCCAAGGTTATCAGGTTCCAGTTGATCCGATTGGTAGTCGTTCTCGTACTTGATCGACATAGCTCGTTATCACATCGCGAGGCCGCCATCTGCCTGAACGACCTGGCCTGTGATATAGCGTGCAGAATCCGAAAGAAGAAAGCAAACTATCTCTGCCGCCTCCTGCACCGTCCCAAGCCGGCCAAGCGGGATGCTGGCAAGGATCTTTTCCCGATATTCGGCGTTCATCTCGCTCGCCATTTCTGTTTCGATCAGGCCGAAAGCAACTGCATTGACTGTGATCTTGCGGCTCGCAACCTCTTTGGCAAGCGATTTCGTCAGCCCGATCATTCCGGCCTTCGAGGCTGAATAGTTCGATTGCCCAAGCATGCCGACCACCCCGCTGATGGATGATACATTCACGATCGAGCCGCCCTCTGTATTCCGCATCATCGGCCGAAGGACTGCTTTCGAAAAATTCCACGCACCCTTTAGGTTCGTGTCGATCACCACGTCCCAGTCCTCTTCCTTCATTCGCAGTATCAACTGATCGCGCGTTATCCCGGCATTGTTCACCAAAAGATCTACTGTCCCAAATGCATCCTTTACCAGGCCCACGAACTCCGCAGCAAGTTCCGTATTCGCGACATCGCATTGGGCCGAAAAGGCCTTAACGCCGTGAGCCTCGGCCTCGGCCCTTAAGAGTTCGGCATCTTCTGCACTCTTGGAATAATTGAATGCAACATTGGCTCCGTTCTTAGCCAGTTCGAGCACGATCGCCTTGCCGATACCCCTCGTACCGCCGGTGACGATCGCACACTTCCCTTCAAATTGTCTTTTACTCAATGATATTCTCCCTGTAACGGTAAGATTCTAAGGTCGCGGGATTGGACGAGCAAATCCTCATCGCCTATTATTCGCATCAATATGAACATTGTGAGATCTGTTGCAGCTCTGCTGCTGTTCCTATTCGCCTTTTCAAATTCACTTTTGGGGCAGTCAGAAAGCATTCTGATCCGAAGTGCGTCGATCGTTGACGGGACTGGAAAACCAGCATACACGGGAGATGTACGGGTCAAAGATGGAAAGATCGCCTCTGTCGGGAAGCTGAAACCAAGAAAAGGCGAGCGTGTTGTCGATGCGAGCGGACTTGTGCTGGCCCCCGGTTTCATCGACATTCATAACCATTCCGAGGCGGGTCTTCTCCGCGAAGGAACCGCCGCGAATCAGGTTTCGCAGGGCATTACCACTGTGATAGTAGGACCGGACGGCGGCAGCCCCTGGCCGCTGGCAGACTATTTTACAAAGTTGCAAGGGAAAGTCGCGGTCAACGTCGGCTCGTTCATTGGCCACGGGACTCTCAGAACTCAGGTAATGAAGAGCAATCTCGCGCGGGCGGCAACCGATCTCGAGATCGCGGCGATGTCTGCACTTCTGGAAGCGGCAATGCGGGATGTGGCCCTCGGCCTTTCGTCGGGACTCGAATACGATGCCGGCTACAGAGCGACGACCGAAGAATTGATCTCCCTCTCAAAGGCTGCGGCAAAACACGGCGGCGTCTATATGACACATGTGCGAGACGAGGAAGAAGGTGTTCTCAACGCTATCCGAGAGGCGATACGCATCGGCCGCGAAGCGAAGATACCTGTGCAAATTTCCCATATAAAGATGGGCAACAGCAGCGTTTGGGGTAAGTCCGCCGAGGCGGTAGCTTTGATAAATGAGGCCCGCCGGGAGGGCTTGGACGTAACGGCCGATGCTTATCCATACACAGCCTGGGCATCTACGATAACTGTGCTCGTCCCAAGTCGGAAGCATGATGAACCGGCAGAAGTTCAGAAAGGTATCAATGCCATCGGAGGGGCCGACAAGGTACTGATAACAAGCTGCGCCGGATTTCCGCAGTACGAAGGCAAGACGCTTGCGGAAGCCGCCGCAATGTCGAACAGTTCACCTGTTACTACATACATTGAGATAGTAAAAAAAGGCGGTGCCGGCGTGGTAGGGTTCGGGATGACAGAATCGGACATAAAGACCTTTTACCAGGCCCCTTGGGTAATGGTGTCGAGCGACGGCGGTATCGGCAGCCGGCACCCTCGCGGCAGCGGCACCTTTCCGAGAGTCCTTGGCCGTTTCGTGCGCGAGGAGAAATGGCTGGGCCTCGAGGCGGCGATACAAAAAATGTCCGCCATGCCCGCAGCCCGATTGGGCCTAAAAGACAGAGGGACTGTCAGGAAAGGGATGAAAGCGGATCTCGTGTTGTTCGACGCGAATACGGTTATCGATAAAGCGACATTCACCGAGCCTCAATTATTGTCAGAGGGGATCAGATCTGTCTTCGTGAACGGGATCACGGTTTGGCAAGACTCGCAGCCAACCGGCAGCCTGCCCGGAACCATATTGAAACGAAAATGACCGTCGCGTCCTGATCGAATGTTCCGTGGGGCGGCCAATTGACGGAATAGGGGCCGGGTATAAAAACCTAACGGCCGGCATTAACCTGACCGACAGAGATGCCGGCCGGCCCTCGCCGCGGGGAAGCATCTAATATTCCAGATTGCCGTTGTAGTTCATCTTGGCAACATCGAATTTAACATTCAGCTTCAAGTTTCCTGACAGGTTCAGCACGAATCGGACGGAATCGCTGTCTGGCGTCAGGAAAGGGCTGCCGTCGAGAGTACGTGGAAAGATGAACTTGCCACCCATGTCATCAGCAACGGGTGCCTTATACTCGACAAGTTCAAGACGTTTACCATCCTTTCTTTCCAAATAAACTTTGTCGTCAAGGTCGGCCGTCTTTAGTCGCATCAACGCGCCTAGGGTCGCACCCAGAGTTTGCGGGTTTTGTCCATCGGCATTGACCGCGACGATGATAAAATCACCGAAACCGTTGTCGATGGCGGTCTGCAGCCTCCCCTTAAGCTCATCGTTCGGATTCTGCTGCGCGCGCAGCAGCCTGCTGGCAAAGCCCTCGCGTATCGGCTTTGCCGAGATCAGGCGAACGCGCAAATTTACCTCGGTCGGCACAGGCGGCGGGCCCTGTACACCCTGGCTCTGATTTCCGCTTCCGCCGCTGCGGCTGGTAATATCAGGTTGGGACTCGCCCCTCTTTAAGCTTTGAGCCCACGCCGAATCGTTAAGCATCCTGTCAGAATCACGCTTCGACCAATCGCTCCACGGCTTACCGCCTTGTGCAAGCGCAGAACCGCCAAGAACCAGGATCAATACTACTGCAAAAACACTGCTTTTCATTTCTTACCTCAATTCTTAAATGTCTTGTTTATCCCAGGATTATACTAGTCATCCAGATAACTTCACAAGGTTGTTTGACTTCTATGAAACCAAAAGGCATCTAGGCTGCCAATGCATTTCGCTGTATCTCGAAGAGCTTATTTATACCGGCATCGGCAAGAATGAGCATCTCATCCATCTGCTCGCGGGTGAACGGCTCTCGTTCGGCCGTGCCCTGAAGCTCGATGAACTTACCGGCCCCTGTGCAAACCACGTTCATATCGACGTCTGCCTCAGAGTCCTCGACGTAGGAAAGGTCCAGCACCGCTTGGCCCCCTACGATGCCAACGCTGACCGCTGCTACCTCGCTCAGGATAGGTGAAGACTTGATCACGGCCTGTTTGACCAGCTTGCGGCAGGCAAGGGCCAACGCCACGTAGGCCCCGGTGATCGACGCGCAACGCGTTCCTCCGTCGGCCTGGATCACATCGCAATCGAGAAAGATCTGTCGTTCGCCCAACAGCTTGGTATCCACCACCGCCCGCAGGCTCCGGCCAATAAGCCGCTGTATCTCCTGCGTACGCCCCGCCGGCCGCTGCGTTTCTCGTTGTGTTCGCGTGCTCGTCGCCCGAGGAAGCATCGCGTATTCAGCGGTCACCCAGCCAATCCCTTTATTCCTAAGAAAAAGCGGCACGCGGTCTTCGACCGAGGCCGTGCATATCACCTTGGTTCCCCCGACCTCGATCAACGCAGACCCTTCTGCGTAAGGATTAATGTTGGGCGTGATCTTCACGTTCCGCAACTGTTCGTATGTACGGTTATCTTGTCTGATATAGGTCATTCCTAAATATTCCTGTCGCGGATCAACGCCAATGGCTCGGGAATTTTCGTGTTGCGGGCTCGAGTATAGTCGCTACCGCATTCAAATGTGACCGTCTATGGACGTTCTATCGCAATTCATCGCCGCCAAAGACCTCGATAGCTTCAAGCTTTGAAGGCTGTGTTCCCAGAAACCGTTCGGCGACACGAGCAAAGCGCTCAGCGGCATCGGTGACGTAAAAATGGTCAAGATCGTCGCACAGTTCGCGGCGGCCGGATACGGCTGCCGGATTTGCCAGGCCCCGATCACGAAGCAGGATCTCCACCTCTTCGGCCGTGGCTTCGCCGGAATCCACAAGCATAACATCCTCACCCACCGTCTGCTGAATCACACGTCGAAGAATCGGGTAATGCGTACACCCGAGCACAAGGGCCTGCGGGGCAAATTCCCTGATCGGGGTAAGATACCTGGCGGCGATCGACCGCGTTTCAGGCTCGTCGGCCCAGCCCTCTTCGGCAAACGGAACGAACAGGGGGCAGGCCGTCTGCACGACCTCGGCCTCAGTGGAGGCTCGTCGGATCGCCTCAAGATAGGCGTTGCTTGAGACGGTGGCCTCGGTCGCTATTACACCGATCCGAGCGGCCGGATGCTTGCGGGTCAGTTCAACTGCTTTTCTCCCGCCCGGGCCGATAACGCCTACAACATCAAGACCGATCTGTTCCCGTATCTTCGGCAGAGCCAATGCAGATGCCGTGTTGCACGCGACGACGAGCAGCTTGATGCCCCGCGAGGCGAGAAACTGTGAATTCTCCAAAGCATATCGCTCGACCGTGGCAAGCGATTTCGTGCCATATGGAACGCGCGCGGTGTCGCCGAGATATATGAAATGCTCATTCGGCAGGCGGTCGTGAAGCGCGCGATAGACCGTCAGGCCGCCCACACCTGAATCGAATATCCCGATCGGCAAGGTTCTATCCGCCATCGTTTGCAATTGAGACTATATCGAATTTGGCCGCAGGCGTCTTGTCGCGGCAACTCCGTGTTATTATCGCGGGCATGAATAATGCACGACCCTATGCCGCGTTCCTCGTCCTAGCCTTCATCGTCAGCCTACTTTGTCCGCTTGGTCTCCTCGGTCAGAGAACCCAGCGGCCGCTGCTGTACGGCCGCCACTGGGTGGCCGTGACAGGCAAACCCATCGCCGCAACGGCCGGTGCCCGCATCTTTATGAAGGGCGGCAACGCCGTGGACGCGGCCTGTGCCATGATCGCCGCGACCTCCACCATGTGGGACACACTCGGGTGGGGCGGAGAGACCCAGGCGCTGATATATAACCCAAAAGCGAAGAAGGTGATCGGCGTAAACGCCCTCGGTGTCGCCCCGACCGGGGCAACTGCCGAGTTTTATCGGTCAAAGAATATGAAATACCCGCCGGAGTACGGCCCGCTGTCAGCCGTAACTCCGGGTACTCCCGGCGGCATATTTGTAATGCTAGCCGAGTTTGGAAAGCTCACCCTAAAGGAGATCCTCGAGCCTTCTATCGAGATGGCCGATGGGTACGTTATGGACGCCCAGACGGCCGGCGTTATCGAACGGCAAAAGAGCTGGCTGAAGCAATGGAAGTATTCGCGTGAGGTTATGCTGCCGCACACTGGGCGTGACCGTGAGGGCCCGATGGAGGGTGAGATATTCCGGCAGCCCGACCTGGGCGCTACGCTGCGAAAATTGGTCGAAGCTGAAGCGGAAGCGCTCAAATCTGGCAAGAACCGAAAACAGGCGATAATGGCTGCGTATGACCGATTCTATAAGGGCGACATCGCTCGTGAGCTAGTTAGGGGCACACAGGAAGAAGGCGGTCTGATCACCCTGGAAGATCTGGCGCGCTGGAAGGTTGAGCTCGAAGAACCGGTAAAGACGGACTACAAGGGCATCGACGTGTACAAGCTTAACGTTTGGACGCAGGGCCCTGCGATGCTTCAGGCTCTGAACATCCTCGAGGGCTACGACCTGAAGGCGATGGGATACAACAGCACAAGGTATATTCACACGCTTTACCAGGCGATGAACCTCGCATTTGCCGACCGGGATTTCTATTATGGAGATACATACTCCGAACCCAAAGAGCCGGTCGCGGGCCTGCTATCTAAAGCCTACGCCCGCGAACGTGCGAAACTGATCGATCCCGAAAAGAACGACCCCGAAGCGAGGCCCGGCGACCCTTACCCTTTCCAGAACGAGAAAAATCCGTTTACCGACCTTTTGTCGAAGTGGAAGGTCGTGCCGGCCGCCCAGCAGGGCTCCGCTCCTCAGCCGGAACTCGGTGCTGTAAGGACCGGCAGCGGCCAATTTCCTTGGGGTGGTTACTTTCCGGAGCATTCGCCCGATCTTTCGTCATTCTATGCCGGCACGACCTCGGTCCAGGCCGCCGACAAAGAGGGATGGATCGTTTCCGTCACGCCCAGCGGCGGCTGGATCCCGGCCGTGATCGCGGGCCAGACGGGTGTCGGGCTGAGCCAGCGGGCCCAAAGCTTTGTCACCGATCCCGCCGATGGGCCGTACAATGTCATCGCATCTGGAAAGAGGCCCCGTGTCACGCTGACGCCGACACTAGCTTTCAAGGGAGCCGAACCGTTCTTGGCTTTTTCAGTTCAGGGCGGCGATGGCCAGGACCAGAATTTGCTTCAATTTTTCCTCAACGTCGTCGAATTCAATATGAATGTCCAGCGTGCGGCCGAAGCACCGAACATGAATTCATATCAAATGAGGGCCAGCTTCGGCGGCCACGAAACTCGGCCTGGTCGGATGCTTCTCGCAAACTCCACGCCGCAGGCCGTTCGCGACGAACTCGCTAAAATGGGCTATACGCTCGTTTTTGAAGAGCGGACATCCGGGCCGATAACCGCGATATTCTTCGACCGACGGGGCGGTAGTATGTGGGGAGCCGCATCGAATCACGGCGACGACCACGGCATCGCCTGGTGAAACGACGAAATTCTGCCTGTCGCTTTTAAGGGTTCCTTTATCGATCTAGGCCTATTTTTGGAGCTGTCGCGAGATCTTCTGTACCCGGTCGAGCACTCGCAGCAAGTTGCCGCTCCATATCTTCGCGATCTGTTTCTCTGTATATCCGCGGCGGACCATCTCAAGCGTGACATTGAACGTCTCGGACGCATCGTCCCAGCCCTCAACGCCCCCGCCTCCGTCAAAATCCGACGAAATGCCGACGTGGTCGATGCCTAATTTCATTACTAGATAGTCGATATGATCGACAAAATCCTTTACGTTCACATCAGGAGCGACCTTGGCCAGACGTGCGCGGATCATAGGCATATTCCGCATACGCAACTCACGCAGCTTTGTTTGATATGCTACGCGTTCCGCCTGAGGCAAGCGGACGACATCCGCCTGGGCCAGCACGGTAAACCCCTCGGCCGCCGCAAGTTCGCGAAGGATCTCGGTCGTTTTTGAGGCACGCAGCTCAGCCTTTTCACGGTTCACATAGCTTCGAAATGCGACCGCCTGCACTACCCCGCCGTTTTTCTTGATCGCGAGCAGCTCCTCGTCGTCGAGGTTGCGGCTGTGGTCGGCAATGCTCCGTACCCCTGAATGCGAGGCGATGACCGGTGCTTTGGTCAACTGAAGTGTTTGCATGTTGGCCGCTTTGGAAGGATGCGAAAGATCGATCATTATCCCCCACTTGTTCATCTCTGCCACGGCCTGCTTGCCCAGATCACTGAGGCCCTTGTGCAGCCAAACGCCGTCGCGTTCGCCGGTGTTCGAATCCGCAAACTGGCTGTGGCCATTATGCGCCAGCGACATATATCGCGCGCCGCGGTCGGCAAAGTTCTTTATCAGCGAAATGTCGGTCCCGATCGGATATGCATTCTCAACGCCGATCATCGCTACCTTTTTGCCAGAGCGGACGATGCGTCGGACGTCCTTTGAGGTCAGCGCCAGCTCGATCTTGTCCGGTGCGATCTGCTTTGTCAGGCGGTGGATGGCATCGAATTTGTCGATGGCATTTGCGTAGGCACGCTTGTACCCCTCTTCGTTCAGCTCGCCCTGTCCCGTGTAAACTATCAGAAAAGCAACGTCCAGTCCGCCGCGGGTCATTTTTGGCAGATCGACCTGTATCGGCAGTTCCTGAGTGTAGTTCACCGTTGGTGTGAAGTTCGCGGTGTTTATGTCCACGTGCGTGTCGAGCGTTATGACACGTTGATGAATGCCTCTCGCGATAGCGACAAAGCGGGCCTCGTTGCTGTCCTGCTGACCGAGTGCAGCGGATCCGAAACACGTCAGCAGGAGGCTCTGAACAAGAATTCCTGAAAGAAGGCGTTTGGTTTTCATGTCAGAGATTCTAACACGAACCGTTTAGTCGTTGAGGTGCGAGCGAAGTCGGCAGGAAAAGAACCAGAACTGCCGGATTAAAAACGGAGGGATTGTCCTCCATGCAGAAAAATCCGAAATCCCAAATCTAAAATCGAATGGTGGAGGCGGCGGGAATCGAACCCGCATCCAAAGGTTGCGACCAGTGAACTCTACACGCTTAGCCGATTTGCTTTTATCTCGCTTCCGGCAGGTAAGCAATACGGCGAAACCCTGCCCGAAGCCAGCCCGGCTAACGTTTTGGACGCGTCCGCAGGCGGTGGACGTGCCCTAGCTTAGACTGGGTTATGCCTTATCGCGTCGCTCCAAGCTGACTTCGCGTAAGACATCGCTGTAGCTAAAGTTAATTAGGCAGCGAGAGCTAATTCTTGATTAGCATTTGTGTCTTGTAAGTTTTGTTAACGGGCTCACCTACAAAAAGCCCGGCGTGCATCCAAAGATCTATACAAGCCCCTGTCGAAGCCTGTCGCCCCCAAAGACCGGAGCGGCGAGCATTCCTGCTCGCCCGTAATCCGCACTCGGCGGATTCTCAGTTTACGAAATATAGATGAAAAACGAAAGGTTTAAGTTGTAGGCCGCGTCCCGGGCATAACCTTCTTTGGTCAAGTTAACTGTCCTTCCAAAAGATGTCACAAAACCCAGGCTTGCGGTGTTCATTTCTTAGTACGGTTCATTTCCAGGTTTTTCAGTCAGTAAAAGAGGAGATAGGCAAATGCGATCTAATTTATTTATATCGGCGGCCGCGCGTTTTGGGCTTGCCTCGTTTATTTTATTTAATTGCGCGGGCGTGGTTGTCTCGCAGGACAAGTCAGACGTCAAAGTTAAGGTCGATAAGGCCTTCAAGGCCGAGATCAAGGCCGGGCAAAGAGAGTTTTGTTCGTCCCAAAACTGGTCCGGAGACAACAGAGTTTCTTTCAACGACCTTCGCGAGATGAACATACCGTCGGCCGGCACGCTTAATATCGACGCCGGTCGTAACGGCGGGATCAAGGTCAAAGGCGAGGATCGTTCTGACGTGCTGCTTCGCGCATGCGTTCAGGCGTGGGGTGAATCTGAAGCCGCGGCTCGTAACGCTGCCGGCAGCGTGAGGATATCCACCTCGGGCGGTATCGTAAAGGCCGAAGGGATCGACGACACCCGGTTTTCGGTCTCATATGAGGCCCGCGTTCCGCACAATTCCAATCTTAAGCTGACCGCTCATAATGGCGGCATCTCGATCGTATCTGTCGAAGGTGTTCTCGAATTTGAGACTCTCAATGGAGGGATCAATCTTTCAAACGTTGCGGGTGATGCTCGAGGCCGCACCACCAACGGCGGCCTCAACGTAACGCTCGCCGGCCAGACCTGGAAGGGCAGCGGCCTGGATGTTTCGACGACCAATGGCGGCGTTCGATTAGTGTTGCCGGATGGCTACGCGGCAAACATCGAAATGGGCACCGTGAACGGCGGGTTCAGGAGCGAATTTAGCGGACTCAGCGTGACAACCGAGGATGTAAAGGGGAGCTGGGGCAATCGAATGAAAGAGGTCAAGACGTCTATAAATGGCGGCGGCCCGCTCATAAGGGCCACGACCAAGAACGGCGGCGTTCAGATCTCAAAGGCAGAGAATTTCTAATGGGCATTGGAGACAAGAACGGAAGCTTCGTTTGCGGGTGGTTCCGCCCGGGCATCGTCCTGAATGAACTAGGTGCCTGATCAAACCCGCGCCCGATCGGCCGGGACGGCGACGGCCTTTGCAAGCGATCTGAAAATATCGCGGCCGTCGTTCGACCCGAGCAATTCTTCACATGCTCGCTCCGGGTGCGGCATCATTCCCAGAACGTTCTTTCCCACGTTGCAAATACCGGCGATGTTTGAGAGTGCTCCATTAGGATTTGCACTTTCCGTCAGCTCACCGCTCTCATCGGAATAACGAAAGACGATCTGCCCGTTCTTCTCTAGCGATTCAAGGGTCGCAGCGTCGCAGACAAAGTTACCCTCGGCATGAGCTATGGGGATGGACAGTACCGAACCCGGTTTTAGTTCGCTGGTATAGGGTGTTTCATTGGTCTCGGTCCGGATGTTAACGTGCTTGCAGACGAAATGAAGGTTCTCATTCCGCATCAACGCACCGGGCAGTAACCCGGCCTCACAAAGAATCTGGAACCCATTGCAGATACCAAAAACGAATCCGCCGTTTGCGGCAAATTCCTTCACCGCCTTCATCACCGGCGAGAAGCTGGCCAAGGCACCTGCCCGCAGATAGTCGCCATAGGAAAACCCGCCCGGTATCAATATCGCGTCATAACCGCTCAGGTCCGTTTCTTTATGCCAGATAAAATCGACCGGCTGTCCTATGTGTTTCGATACCACATGATAGGCATCGTGGTCGCAGTTCGAGCCGGGAAAAACGATTACTCCGAATTTCATACGATCTCAACCCGATAATCCTCGATCACCGGATTTGCAAGTACGTCTCTTGCTATCTTTTCCATGGACTCTTTCGCCTGTTCCGCGGTCGTCTCGCCATTAAGCGTGATCTCGAAGAACTTCCCTTGCCGAACCTCCGAGATCTGCTCATAGCCGAGAAGTCCGAGTGAGTGCTGAATGGCCTTTCCTTGCGGATCGAGGACGCTCGGTTTCAATGTTACATACACCTTTGCTTTCATTCCGGTCACCAAAATAAATTGTAGATTGTGGCCTAAAATGTTGTCTTAATCAACGCGTTATGTTACTTTTTTGCTGTCTTACCCACGTTTATCAGCACTCGTATTCTTGAATTTGATCCCGGAAAGGAGAGATATTTTAATATGCAAAACATGTCAGACGGCAAAACCGCTCTCGGGCTGGATGCGAATGTCGGGGCATTGATCTGCTACCTGGCAAACATCGTCTGTTACCTAGGCGTGATCTACAGTATCATCGTCCTTGTTACTGATAAGACCAACAAATTGACCCGCTTCCATGCGGTACAATCGCTGCTTTTGATTGCATCTCTGCTCGTAGTAGGTATTCCGCTTTACATACTAATGTTTGTTGGAGTATTTGTGGATGCCGCGATCGGGCTGCCGCTCATCTCGGGCCTCGCCGGATTATTGATCTTCGTACTTGGGATCGCAGTTCTTGTGTTCACTATCCTTGCTGCGATAAAAGGCTACGGTGGAGAACAGTACAAGATCCCGGTTATTGGGAATTTTGCGGACAAATGGTCAAATTGAGCGGTCAGCTTCCGGCAAAAACACGCTCAAAAACTTTATCTACGTTTCGTAGATAGTGGTGAATATCAAAGACGCGGGCGATCTCTTCGGCTGACAAATGCGAAGAAATGTCCGCGTCGTTCTTTATCAGTTCCTCATACGCTCCGCCTTCGTCCCACACCTTCATCGCATTTCGCTGGGTATAAACGTAGGCGTCCTCACGCGAGACGCCCTTTTGCGTCAGCGCAAGCATCAGCTGGCCGCTGAAGACCAGGCCCCGGGTCAGGTCCAGATTCCTGAGCATGTTCTCAGGGTAAACAACAAGGGTGTCGAGCAGCGAGGTCGTTTTGGCAAGCATGTAATCGATAGTCGCAGATGAATCGGGCAGCACGATACGTTCAGCGGACGAGTGAGAAATATCGCGTTCGTGCCAAAGAGCTACATTCTCCAACCCGACGATCGAATTCGCCCTCACCGTTCGAGCCATTCCGCAGATCCGTTCGGAAAGTATAGGATTTCGCTTATGCGGCATTGCCGATGAACCCTTCTGCCCTTTCTTGAACGCTTCTTGTGCCTCTCGAAGTTCAGTACGCTGCCAGTGGCGGACCTGCAGTGCCATTTTTTCTAGCGTCGAAGCAATGATCGCGAGTGTCGAAAGATATTCGGCATACCGGTCACGCTGGATCACCTGCGTCGAAACATCCGCTGCCCGAAGTCCCAATCTTGCGCAGACACGTTCCTCCACATCGGGAGCAAGGTGGGCAAATGCTCCGACGGCCCCGCTTATCTTCCCAACCGAAACTGCCTCTTTCGCCCGCTCAAGCCGTTCGCGGTTCCTGCGCATCTCTGAATACCACAATGCCCACACGAGCCCGAACGAAGTCGGCTCGGCGTGGATGCCGTGTGTGCGGCCGATCTGCGGCGTGTCCTTAAACTCACATGCACGCCGCTTGAGCACTGGGAGCATCGCATCGATCTTTGCGAGCAGCATGTCGCACGACTCTCGCAGCAAGATCGCGTTGGCCGTGTCAACCACATCGCTTGAGGTCAGGCCGTAATGCACGAAACGCGAGGCCTCGCCTATGTTCTCAGCTAGGTTGGTAGTAAAGGCTATCACGTCGTGATCGGTGGTCTTTTCGATCTCCGCGATCCGCTCTGAGGTGAATGCGGCCCGCGCCTTGATCTCCTCCACAGCCTCGGCAGGTATCGTCCCGTCCTCGGCGTGCACCTCACAGACAGCGATCTCCACCTCCAGCCATTTCTGGAACTTGTTCTGTTCAGACCAAATTGCGCCCATCTCGGGCAAGGTATAGCGTGCGATCATTCTTTCAACAGATAGGCGACGGAAGTTACCGTCCGGCGGCCTATGGACTGTTCTCCGTTGCTTTTTCTTCTGGATTAACAATATTGCGATTCACCTCGGTTCGCGAATCGCCCAACACGTCTTCGATAAATACCATCTGTACCAGAACTATGATCACCGCCAGCAGCGGCGTCGCGAGCACGAGGCCAAGACCACCTACCAGCACGGCTAGCGCGAGCTGGAAAACGATGGTCAGAGCGGGCGGGATCGAGACCGTCTCACGCTCGATGAACGGCGTTACGATGCTGCCCTCTACCACCTGGATCGCGACATACAAGATCAGTACGTATAGAGCCTTGATCGGGCTGTCGATGAAAGCGAGCAGCAAAGCGGGAACGGCGGCGATGATAGGACCGAAATTCGGGATAAACGAAAGCAGCCCGGCGATCAATCCCAGGGTCAGGGCAAGTGGGACATCTAGAAAATAAAGGCCTATCCACGTGACAAGACCGATAAAGATCATCGAGGCAGCCTTTCCGATCAGCCACCAGCGAAGCGTATCGCTGATCGCAAAGATGATCTCTCGTACTCGGGTTCGTTTCGTAAGCGGGAAAAGGTTTGTAAAGCCGCGAGTGTAAATTCTCGGTTCCATCGCCAGATAGACCGAAACAAGGATAACGATAAAAAAATTGCCTACCGCACCGATCGTGGATGTGAAAAAACCGCCCACGCCGGAAAGCAGTTCCGAAGCATTCAGGTTATTTTTGACCGTTTCGAGGCTCGGCATCTGCTCTATCAAGGCTCGGCCCCATCCGAACTGGGCAACATAATCGGCAGCAGCCCGTGCCGAAACCGGCAGTTGTTCGCGAAGCACCTTTCCCTGTTCGGCCACATCAGGAGCCAGATATGCAACAGCTCCTGCTAGTACCGCAACCAGAACCACCGAAACGGCCAGCACGGACCAACCCTCAGGAATATTCGTATAGCGGCAGAGGATATCAGCAAGCCCGCGCAGAAAAACGGCAAAGAGTGAAGCGGCAAAGACGAGCAGCAGCACGTCAAATGTAAAATAGACAAGCGCCAGCAGGAGGGCGGTCAGGCAAACCACGCCGACCGTCAGCAGCACCTTTTCTGCAAAGCCCTTGTCTGCGGTCTCACGCATTTTCTCAGATATAACGACGGTCGATCAGAAGTTCGGCATTCAGGATAGCTGAGCCGGCTGCACCGCGAACCGTATTGTGGCTGAGCGAGACGAACCTGTAATCGAAGACCGTGTCGGGAAAAAGCCGGCCAACGGTAATCGTCATACCATTTCCACTGTCGCGGTCGATGCGCGGCTGCGGACGGCTAGGTTCGTCCAGCACATCGATGAACCGCTCCGGCGAGGAATGCAGCCCCAGCGAGGGGAACTCTTTCATCGCTTTTACCACATCTTCCAGCGTCGCTTTCTCAACCAGGTTCATCCTCACCGAGCACGTATGCCCATCGAGGACGTTGACACGAAAACACTGTGCAGACACCGCAAAATCGGCCTTTTCGATCGCCCCATCCACAAGGTTCCCTAATATCTTCTGTGCCTCGGTCTCGACCTTAGGCTCCTCGCCGGCGATATAGGGCAGAACGTTATCGATGATGTCCATCGACGCAACTCCCGGATAACCAGCTCCCGAGATCGCCTGCATCGTTGTCACAACAGCGGATTCTACGCCGAACTTGCGATGCACCGCAGCAAGCGGTGGAGCGAAACTGACGACCGCACAGTTTGGATTTGTGACTATAAATCCCTTACCGAAACCACGCTTCTGCCGCTGCATCTCGATCAGTCTGACATGGTCCGCATTGATCTCTGCGATCAGCAGCGGCACGTCTTCGTCCATTCGATAGCAGGACGAATTAGAGATCACCGGAAACCCCGCTCGGGCAAACGCCTCTTCCGTCTCGCGCGCAACTGAAGAAGGCAGTCCCGAAAAAACCAACTCGCAATCAAGCGGGGGCTCGATCGGCTCAACCACGATCCCGCGAACGCCTTCCGGGATCGACCCGTTCAGCTTCCAGGCGCACGCCTCAGCATACAGTTTTCCTGCCGACCGGTCCGAAGCTGCCAAAGCCGTCACCTCGAACTGCGGATGCCCTTCGAGCAGCTGAATGAAACGCTGCCCTACCGTTCCGGTGGCCCCGAGAATTCCTACTCTGTATTTCCTCATAACCGGGTCGAGGCGCGTTTCCGCCTATCGCACGAAAAGATCCGGACAAGATGAACTACTCAAGAACTTTCTTCATCCGCCGCACGCCCTCAGCCATTCTTTCCTCTGTGTTGCAGAACGAGATCCGGAGAAATCCCTTCGCTTCCCGGCCGAAAGCGGTGCCCGGGACCGTAACTACTCTATTCTGAAGACACCTTTCGGCCACCTCCATATCATCGCCTATTTCCCGCACATCGAGCATCGTATAGAACGCCCCTTCTGGCGAAGTGGCCTGCAGACCCAATTCCGACCTGAACAGATCGACCAGAAATTCGCCGCGCTTTCGGTAAACATCACGAGCATGTTGTTTGGCGGCTTCCGCTTCGTCGGTCCAGGCCAGCAGCGAGGCCTTTTGCGTAATGGTTGAGGTACAAACCGTCGTAAAACCATGAAGTACCTGTATAGCGTTGATCATCTTCGGATCGGAACACGCGGCCCATCCGAGCCGCCAGCCGGTCATCGAGAGCGATTTCGACAGCCCGCTTATGATGATCGTACGCTCGTAGAATTCAGACGCTGACCGCGGCCGCTCGCCGAAATACAGATCGCTGTAGATCTCGTCCGAAAGCAGCCATATGCCCGTGTCTTTCAACGCATCGGCGATCTGCCGGTGGTCTTCGGCAGTCAATATCTTGCCGGTCGGGTTTGATGGGCTTATCACTACCGCTGCTTTTGTCTTTGAGGTTATTTTTGAGCGGAAGTCTTCTATGTCGAACGCGAACTGCGTGTCGGCCGGCATTCGATAATAAACCGGCGTTCCTTCGGCGATCCGCGTGCATGCGTCGTAAGCAGGAAAACTAGGGTCGGGCAGCAGCACTTCGTCGCCCTCATCGATGCAGCACAAAAAGGCATCGGTCATTGCCTCCTGCGACCCGCAAGTGACGACCACCCCGGTCATCGGCAAGTTCAGGTGCGGATACTGCTCTGCGATCTTGGCTCGCAATGCGGGAATGCCCGGATGCGAGGTGTAGCCGTTCTGCTCTTCGACAGCGATCCGCGCGGCTTCCTTTTTTAAAAACTCCGGCGTCGGTAGGTCCGGCTCGCCCAGGCCAAAGTTGATCGAATCAGGCAATGCACGTTCGAAAAACTGCCTGATCAGGGTCGGCTGCAGGCCGCGCATACGACGGGGCACTATAAATTCTCCTCGCTCGACGGTCTCTGCTCTGGTACTCATTACCGGCCTTCACCATCCCCGCGGCTGGGTTCGGGCTTCTCCTCCAGTTCCTCCTCGATCTTTTCCCTTACTTCTCCTACTTCGACGTTAAATTCACCCTCGGCGGCCGTTACCGGATCGCCCGTCAGTATGCCTCCGATCTCTTCGATGCCGCCGATGATCTTTTGGCCTAGGCCGGATATGTGGTCCTTTATTGGATGCGTTTCATCTGTTTCGTGAGGGATTTCGTTGGGACCATTGTTCATAAGCTCATTCTATTCGATAGACAAATATTTTGAAACCGGCCCCTCTGAGTACCCGGGCGAAATTGTTGCTCCCAGCACAGCGTCGTCGATCCAACTAAACCCGCTCGTCCCGCAGCAGGTTCCGGCTTGATTTTCTCGGCCACACCCTTGATAAAGCCTAACGGCATTGACGAATTTACACGGGATCCTGAAGGATCTGGGCCAGGCCTTTTATTTGTGACGCCGTCACCGGGTTCTTCGCGGATGCCGATGACTTCGTCAAGCCATTCACAAAGGTCTTCAGTTTCCCGCGATCGCTCGGCAACCTCTCTGCATTTTCGATCGCGACTCGAAGCGCCGACACCTGTGCGGCCGGGATTGAGCCCGATCGCTCAAGCTGATCCAGATACGCTTTTGCGACCGTCAAAGAGCGCGGCCAAATATATCGCTCCTGGTTCTGAACGTTCAAGACAGAAATTCGTACGGACTTAGCAGCGTCGATCTCGTTCTGCGTGAGAAACTTCGTTGGCGTTAGTTCAAGAACATCGAGGCCGCGAGCGATCTCTGAAGAATAAATGTAGCCGTTGTACCAATATGCTGACCAGGTTCCGCCGCTGATGAGGCGGTCCGGGTTGATCGGACCGCGATCGTAATATGCGATCTCGATGGGGTTTTTCGCATCGGTAAAGTCCATCAACGAAATACCGCCTTGATACCACGATTGAACCTTCAGATCGCGGCCGGGCACCGGGATCAGCGAACCATTGTGTGCCACGCAATTCTCGGTCTCGGTCTGAGCCGCGGGCAGCTTGTAGTAGGCGGCAAACTTAAGTTTATTTCCGACCAAATTGAAGACTGCATTGGCTCCCCAAATATTCGGGTCCGTCGCGCGGCATTTCGGATCGCCGCCGCCGCCCCATTCATCCGTAAAGATCACTTTGCTGCCATCGTTTGAAAATGACGCCGAATGCCAATAGGCATAATTCGGATCGTTAACCGCGTCGATGCGTTTCGGGTTTGCCGGGTCCTTTATGTCAATCAATATACCGTTGCCCGAACAGGCGCCCGCAGCGAGACCTATCTCGGTAAATACGGTGATGTCGTGGCACTGGTCCGTTTCCTGCGGCTTTCGGTCCGGCGAATCATGCGATCCACCGTCATTCAACGCGTTGAGCACTCCGGTCTTCGGGTCCGAGAATAACCGCGGCGTCGAGATGATCTTTGAAGCCTTCGGATCTGCGACCGGAACCTTGATCACTTCGATCCGGAAGAGGGCAGTGTTCGGGTCTTTATCCGGACGCTCCCCCGAACATCCTTCCAATTCGGCAGCCTGGCGGACGAACGAGATCCCCGAAACATAAATGTAAACATTCTCATTGTCCTTCGGATCGGTCACAAGAGTGTGCGTATGCGATCCGCGGCAGGTCTGAACTGCCGCGACCTGTTTAGGCGAACTAATGTCGGAAATGTCGAATATGCGAACCCCGCGGAAGCGTTCTTTTTGAGGTAGTGGAAGTCCCCGCTGGCCCGCTGGATTCGGTGGAAAGCCCTCGTCGCTGCAATCTAAACGGCCATTCGCGCCCTCGACCGACATGAACAGCAGATTATTGTGAACCGAAACATCGCCCTGCCCGCCGGGACAAAGCAGTGCAGTAAGCAGCCGGGGTTTAGCAGGCTCAGCAATATCAAAGATGCTGATGCCGTGATAATTACCTTGAAATAGATACTTTCCCTGGAAGGCGAGATCGGTGTTGTCGAATCCTATGTCGAGAAAGTCCTTAAGGAACGGAAGCTGTTCCTTGGGAAATTTTGTTATGTCGGGGATGCCGAAGCGGGCCAGTGCCCTTTGCACATTCGGATCATCGAAGTTGGAGCCTAACCTGAACGTGTCAGGCTTTTTAAAAAGCGTCAGGTGCTTCATCCCGAACGATGCCTCACCGGCGTCATACATACCGGGAGCAAGCTTCGAACGCGGATCGTCGGGGTTCGAACCTTTCATTCCCGGCGGAAGCGTTGGTGCAGGTTTCGGCTGCTGCTGGGCGACCGCGGCCCACGAGGTCGCAAAGAAAATAAGCAAGAATGTAATTAGTGCTCGATGCATTTGGTTCATTACAGCTCCTATGTCGATCTCTTATCTCAAATAGTCTTCAAGTTTAGTCGATGCGTCGGTTTTTTCATCGCGGTATTTGACGATTATCGGGCAATAAATGGAAAGGCCGTTCGATTTGCCGAAATCGTTTGCGACGGCACGCGAGCCTTGGACGACGACGGCTCCTGCGGGGATCTCGAGCGGATTGTCGGCGTCGGCTTTGATAATGCGTTCGTTGGGAAGGTCGAAAACAGGCGTCGATCGAGTGAGGATCACGCCGGTGCCGAGCACGGCCCGCTCGCGGACGATCGTGCCTTCGTAAACGCCCGTATTGCCGCCGACCATCACATCGTCTTCGATGACGACGGGCACGGCTCCGACCGGTTCAAGCACGCCGCCGATCTGTGCGGCGGCCGAAAGGTGAACGCGTTTGCCGATCTGGGCGCAGCTTCCGACCAGCGCGTGCGAATCGACCATCGTGCCTTCGTCGACGTACGCTCCGACGTTGATGTAAGCCGGCGGCACGACGACGACTCCGGGAGCGACGTAGCTGCCGTCGCGGATCGCCGAGCCGCCCATCACGATCCGAACGCCGTCATCGAGCGACATCGGACGCAGCGGAAATGTGTCCTTGTCGAAGAACTGCAGCGTCTCGGTCGGCTGCGACATCTCGACCATCCGGCCCATCCGAAAGCCGAGCAGAATTCCCTGCTTCACCCACGAGTTCGCGTGCCAGTTGCCGTCCGCATCCTTCTCCGCCGAACGGATCTCGCCGCAACGGAGCGCGGTTTTGAACTCCTCGTAAGTCTCGCGGTCAGCCGGCCCAAACTCGGTCTTTGCGAATAATGCTTCGATGTCTTGCTGGAGTGACATTCCTATTTTGCTAATTAAGCCCTTGCTTGCTCGGGGGCTCCTTCATCAAGGCTTCTGCAAACGATTGTACTTTTTTAACGCCTCCTGCAAACGGTCGTGCGGGAGGGCGTAAACGGTGTTGCCTTTGTATCCGGTCATGGTTTCGGCTGCGACGAGAGCGTTGATGATCGCTTCTTCGGTGGCCTGAGCGGTCGCCCAAAAGAGCATATTGATGCGGTCGTTCGGCAGCATATCGATCTTCGCGATGCCGTCGTTCTTGGCGAACTCGGCGGCGTTCGCAGTCGAGAACGCGATGAAGATGTCACCCGACGAATTCTCGCCGCGACCGCCGACACGCCCAACTCCGAGCGATATGCGGTTAGCGATCCGCTTCAATTGATGCGGCAGCAGAGGTGCGTCGGTCGCGAGCACGACGATGATCGAACCGGCCCCTTCATCGAACCTATTTTGCAGCCAAGCCATCCCCGGCTGGCCAGGCTTCATTTGCAGGTCGGTGATCTCGCGGCCGACCGGCACGCCTGCGACCGTGAACAATTGGCGAGAACCGTAATTCGCTTGAACCAGTACACCGACCGTGTAGCCGCCGAATCGAGCGTCGAGAACACGGGACGCCGTTCCGGTTCCCGCCTTAAAGCCATGCGAGACCATTCCCGTTCCCCCGCCGACGTTGCCCTCGGCGATCGAACCGGTCTTTGCCGAATCGAGCGCGGCAAAGACGTGCTCTTTCTTTACATGGAAGCCGTTGATGTCGTTGAGCGTGCCGTCCCATGTTTCGGCGACGACCGGCAGCGAGAAATCGCCTGAATATCCAGCGCCCGTGAACTTCTTCGCTCCCCATTCGATCACGGCGTCGCGAACGATGCCGACGCTGTGCGTGTTCGTTATCAGGATCGGCGAACCAAGACCGCCGGATTCTTCGATCCATGTCGTACCGGTCATCTCGCCGTTTCCGTTAAGCGTGTGCCAGGCCGCAAACAAGCGTCCGTTAAAACTTTTCCCTTGTGGAAGTATAGCCGTCACCCCCGTGCGGACCGCTTTGTCGCCAGAACCGGATATCAGCGTCGTATAACCGACCTCGACGCCTTTTACATCGGTGATTGCATTGAACTCGCCTGTGTTGCCGTCGAACGGAACACCAAGATCTCGAGCCCGGGGTTTTGATTGAGCAAGTGCCGATACAGACATAGCAACGAGCAGGACAACCGAATATACTCTTCTCATTTAGGATCAACCATGTGCACGAACCGACTTTGCCAACAGGCCGATGCCGCCCGCGAAAAGAACGAGCATCACGATCGTGTTGAACAGCGTCGTCGGTTGGAAGTAGATCTGTAGATTCATCAGGATGCCCGCGGCGATCATCACAACGCCTACAAAGATCAGGATCCAGCCGACCAATGAACGGCCGTTGAAGAAAACGACCCCGATGCCAATGATCATTGGAAGAAGGGTCAGGCCAAATGTGTTATATCCGCCCCAATTCCAAAACCAACTCGTGACCATTACGCGGCTGACCAGCATATAGCCGCCCGCAACCGCCATCGCAAGGCCGATCAGAAACTCCCAGAGCCCGCCCGGAGTTCCGCCTACATTCTTAAGGTCATCGACCTCCATATCCAGCCACCCTCCAAGAAATTTCTCCAATAGAAGAAGAACGAGTAACCATTGTTTCGGCCGAGCCTTCAGCGTCCTATCTTGCCCCTATTTGCCATATCACGGTATCTCTCCTGCAACGCATCTCCCCGGGCCCTATAGATAGCGGTAATGACCGACCTGTCGGTCGGCCTGAACGCTCTTAACATGGTTCGGCGTGTACGGACAATACCCTTTGCATCGATCACCACGATGCCCCGCATGAAAAAAAGTGGGAACAGCCAGTGCGAGCAGTACATCTCGGTAACACTGCTGTCCGTATCGGCGAGAAGCGGGATCGGCAGCTTGTGGTGCTCGGCAAATGCGACGTGATCATCTACCGTACCCGGCGAGATCCCTACCACAGCAGCTTTTGTTTCGACATAGTCGTTCCAATGATCACGCACCGAACAAAGCTGCCGTGTGCAGACCAGCGTCTCGTTACCCGGATAAAAAAGCAGGGCAACGACGCTCCCAATTCGTTCAGAGAGTTTCCAGGTTTCGCCGGCATTTGTGCCCAATTCAAAATCGGGGGCCTTCATCCCGACAACTATTCCTCCCTGTCCACCTTCCACAATTCCCATCGAGTTACGTTTACGATCCCAAAACCCTTCTTTACCAAGGTTGAGCCTAATGACCGATACCGCATGATACTTCCTTAGCTTCTTGGCTGCGACGGCCCGCCAGGCGGGACAGGCGTCGTGTGCAGGGCAACCAGCTTCCAGCTTCCGCCCTTCTTGAAAAATACGGCCGTATAACGCATAGCGGTGGTCATTTCTCTACTGCCGGCAGCATGGGCCATTTTGACCAACGCGGTGGCGACCACCGCGTCTCCCATCACCTTCATCAAAACGTCTTCATTTGAAACGGAGAGTGTCCGCATCCCGGGGCTGGGCTTCAAGGCATCTAGCTCGCCGGCCTTGCCCCTGACCGAGCCATCATGAGTCGTTACGATCATCTCGTCGTCAAAGAGTTCATCGAGAGCTTTCAGGTCACGGTCGCGTACGGCGTCTGCCCATTTCGCGATCGTTGCTATCACCTCCGCCGCCGCCTTCTTTTGCTCAGTGTTAACAGTTTGCGAGTAGGCCGGGACCGAAATTGTCAAGACCGCGAAAGCCAGGAAAATTCTCTTTCTCATCGTCGTCCTTATAGATTGATATGAAATGCGGATCTTTCGAGAACTAGGTTCTCGCGGACCCTGAACTTGGGCCCTGCATCTTTATTTCAGCGTGCTATCGCCGTTTCTCGCATCACTGACCTAAGGATCGCGCGCGCCCCTTCGGAAACAGGCACGAGCGGCAGCCGCAGGTTCTCTTCACAAAGCCCCATTTCTTTCATCACGAATTTGCATGGTGCCGGCGAAGATTCGACGAAATTCGCTTCCATCAGCGGAAACAGCTTGTAATGGATCTTGCGGGCAAAATGGAACGAACCCGCTAAGGCATGCTCGACCATCTTCGCTGTCTGTTTCGGCACCTCGTTGGCGCACACCGACACCAGGCCGTCAGCACCCAGCGCTATCAACGGCAGGGTCGTCGCATCGTCGCCGGAGAACACCTTGAAATTCTTAGGCCTGCTTCTCAGAATTTCCATCGCCTGCGAAAGATCTCCGGAAGCCTCTTTTGTAGCGACGATGTTCTCGTGCTTTTCTGCCAGGCGAAGCGTCGTCTCTGCCGTAATGTTCGACGACGTCCGCGAAGGAACGTTGTAAAGCATTATTGGAAAACCCTTTACCGACTTAGCGATCTCGGAAAAATGGGCGAACATCCCATCTTGCGTCGGCTTGTTGTAATATGGAGCGACGATGAGCGCCGCATTGGCTCCGGCCTCACGCGCCTTTCGAGTAAAGTCGATCGTAGCGGCTGTATTATTGCTGCCGGTCCCGGCAACGACCCTTGCTTTGTGTCTCTTTGCGGCCTCGACCGTCAGACGGATAATGTGGAGCCGTTCCGCCTCAGACATTGTCGCGCTCTCGCCCGTGGTCCCGCAGGGCACAAGCAAATTCACGCCGTTCTTTATCTGCCTTTCGACCAATGAGACAAAGCACTCGTCGTCGATCGATCCGTCCTTTCGAAAGGTCGTGATCAATGCGGTCGCGCAGCCCCGCAGCCAATCGATCCGTGTGGTCATAGGCGTTGAACTATTGCTCCCCGGAACTCGTAAAGTATATGCTTTTCGAGAAATAAGTTACAAAAACGCCGCGATGAAAACAGTCGTGACCAGCTTCGTTCTTCTAGCTTCCGTTGCCGGAATGTCCATCGCAGGCTGCGGCGGGGCCGCCCTCGTCAACCCCAATGAACCCGTGCGGCCGGTCCTTATCGCGGAACGGTTTGCCTACCCTGTCGGCGATAGAGAGACTGTAACACAAGCACGAGACAAACAGGACGAATGGTACAACGCTCTCGATTTTGGTCAGGAAAACCATCTCGGCGAGGATTGGAACAAGAACAGCGGCGGAAACACTGACTGCGGAGAACCGGTTTATGCGATCGCGAACGGTGTTGTGACCTACGCTGCAGACGCGGGCCCGGGTTGGGGAAACGTCGTCATCGTCACTCACACTTTGCCCAACGGCAAACGCGTCCAGTCACTTTATGGCCATCTGAAAGAGATCCTGCGAACCGAGGGTGAGGTAAAGTACCGCGAAAAGATCGGCACGATCGGCGACGCGAACGGCCGCTACCCCTGCCACCTCCACCTCGAGATCCGAGAAGAACACTGCCCGTCGTGGGATATGGTATTCGTCGGCTACAGCCCGATCAGCTACGGCTGGGTCGATCCCTCCGATTTCATCGACCAGCGGCTCGGTGAGCGGAGATAAGCTCGTATAAGGACAGTGACAAGACGACGAAGACCTCAGCAATAAAATAAGCCACTCCCAGCCTGGTTATTTCCGCCCGATAGACGATGACCATGATCAGTGTCAGGACGCAGTAGGAAAGGTTTGCAACGGCGATGGCTTTGAGAAAAGGCGTCCAGTTATCTCGTAGCTTTATGTAGCAACCCAGCGAATAAACCGCGAAGATGCAGGCGATTCCCGCTAGGAGAAAAAGGACCCGACGCGGCATCCCGAATGTGGATTCAAATTGGGCAAGAACAGCGAGCAGAAAAGTCGCGGTAATCAGTGCTCCAAGGCCATCAATTAGGAATATTCGTTTAGGATCGAGCGCTAGCGTAAACCGCCGATATTGTCGAGAGCCTCGGTAAATTCGTAGAATCCCTTTTTCGCGATGATCCACTCCGCAGCCATAATGGCCCCGATCGCGAAGCACTCGCGGCTGCGGGCGGTGTGTTCGAGCATGATCTGGTCGCCGACGCCGTCAAACCCGACGCGATGTGTTCCCGGAATGTGGCCGGCTCGTGTTGCCGCGATCGGAATGCGGGCCTTTGTGTTTCTCTCGTCCATCTTCGAGATAGCCGCCGATAAGACCTCTTCGATCTTCAGTGCCGTACCGCTTGGAGAATCTTTCTTCTGCGAATGATGCTGCTCTTCGATAAAAACCTCATACTCAGGAAACTTAGCGAACAACTCTGCCGCAAATTCGGCGATCTTATAGAAAAGATTCACTCCTATCGAAAAATTGGCGCCAAACACCATCGCCCCGCCGCCATCGGCCACCAGCTTCTCGATCTCTTCCCGCTGGTCGTTCCAACCGGTCGTGCCCTCAACTATCGGAATTCCTGCAAGTATGCAGGCCTTGACATTTCTTCGCACCGCCTCGGCCGCAGAGAAATCGATCGCGACATCCGCGATCTTCAGCGTTTCTGCAAGTGCTTCTTCATCTAGCCCGGCGTGTGATTCATTGACCACCACGACCTTTTCATGTCCGCGCTCGGCCGCGAGCCTTTCGATCAGCCGCCCCATTTTCCCATATCCGATCAGAGCTATTTTCATGTTTTATGATCTAGTTCCAGGCTGACCTTTACGATCTATTTCGATGCGTCCTGTCCTAACGAGCCGATCAGAACCACGTTGCTTGTTTCAACGCTGCGAACATAGGCGAGCCGCCGGTTATCGATCGACCAGTCAAACGTCATGATCTGGTCGGCCTTGAAATTCGTTATTTTCTGTGGCGGGCCGCCATCGAGTGGCTGTATCCAAAGGTCAGAAAGTCCGCCTTCATCGTTGGGATATACTACGGCCTTCCCATCCGGTGACCAACGAACGATCCTCTTTGTGACGGTTGACGGTAAGTCGAAACGCCTCATTGGCAGGCTGCCGTCCATCGATACTATCCCGATCCTCCATTTCGATCCTTCGGGTTCCGGGTCGAGGTAATGGAAGGCAACAAGTTTACCATCAGGGGAAATTGCAGGTCGAAGTGCCCTGGTATCAGTCAAGCGGACGGCTTCACCGCCATCTATCGATACTTTCCAGATCGTCGGGGCCATCTCGTCAGCGCTCTGGTAGACGATCCATTGACCGTCAGGTGAACACTCCGGATAGAATTCTCCATCGCCGAAGCTTAACTGGCTGAGACCGGATCCGTCTATGTTGATTCGCCAAATATGAAACCGCCCTGATCGGGTCGAAGAAAATACGAGATGACGGCCATCGGGAGTAACATCAAACCCGCGTCCCGCGGCGGCGCCCGCCGTAAGCTGCTTTGCTCCGTGACCGTCCGCGTCTGTTGTCCATATCTCAGTGCTGCCGCTCGGGCGATAAAAGATCGTTCCATCAGATCCCCAGGCGATCTCATCGATCCAGCCGACCTCCGATCCGATCTGCTTTGCCTGTGCCTTATCCGCGTTTGGAGCAACCCAGAGACTGGATAGGACTTGAACCTGCACCAACGCGATTCGGCCGCCGTCCGCCGTTACGCTCATATCGTGATAGTTGTTCAAGTCGTTCGTAACACGTGTAGCATTTCCGTCGATGGCTGACACGTGCCAGACCTGCATCGGATCGGTCTCAGTCTCGCTGGCCGTCACGAGCAGGCCGTCCGGAACAGATCTGGGCTGGCCAACATACTGCCACCGGGTGGTCACAGGCCTATGCTCTTCTCGGTCCTCAAGACTAAACCCGATGACGGTCTCATAAGGCCCGCGCTCGTCGTTCTCTCGAACCGGAGCGAAAATGGTCCTTCCGTCATGGGACCAGGCAGGCGCATTCCAGATCGTGAGAAAGTAATCGGGAAACCGTCTCGTTGCCAGCGTTTGCTGATCTGAACCGTCGGCATTAGCCAGGATCAGACCGCTTACTTCTCTATCGAAGAATCGCAGAAATACGATCCGAGACCCATCAGGCGAAAATCCGAAAGGCCCGATGTCTGAGGCAACAGTCAGTGACGGCCCGCCCAGAACCGGGACGCGGTACAACGTCGAATCACCCTTGTCGCGGTCCAGGCTGACGTAGTAAACAAAGCCGCCGTCCGGTGAGAACGTAACGCTCACATACTCAGTCGCCTCAGGCCCCGCGATCCGCACATCGGTTGGGGCGGCAATATGCCGGACCCATAGACTCTGCCCCTCAGAATCGTCCGTAACGTGCGCGACGTGATTCCCGTCCGGAGAGATGGCGGACCGCTTGGTCCGGCCCGAAGTGGTCAGCCGATTGAAGCTGATCTGACCCCAGGGGCCCGATTCTGCGCGAGCGTCGTTTGATCCGGTCCTGGTCGCAAGCTGGTAAGCTCCAAAGGCCACTACGATGACTACCGCCGCTATCGCAAGTACGAACAGCATCCGGCTGCGTGAAAGAGGTTTCGGCTGAGCCGGGTTCGGCGTATCGACGACCGCCGGGGATGCGGGTTCCCAGTCGGCCACGGTCAGGACATTACCTTGCCTCCTTACCGACAGATTCGTTGTCGTCGGACGAGGTGCAGGTTCTGTGGCGGGGGCAGCTGCCGAAGAAGCAGGAGCCGTATCGATCACCGTGGTCGGGAGATTAAAACGGTAACCGCGTCGACGCAAAGTTTCGATCACTGGCGTGCCATTTGCCGCCTCGCCCAAGGTCTTTCGCAGTAGGTAAAGATGCTGGGAAAGGTTCGACTCCTCGACTATCGAATCTGCCCACACCTTTTCCATCAGATCGGCCTTGCTGACGATCTCACCCTGATTCTCGACCAGCACGATCAGCGTCTCGACGACCTTTGGCGGCAGCGAAACTTCCTCTCCGTCCCGGTAAAGCATCCTCTTTTCCGGGTCGAGCCTAAATGCTCCGAAAGCGTAACCACGGTGTTTAGAGGGTTTGGCCATTCCAATTTTAAAATGATGAAAATGTGAAGTTAAATCCAAAGACATCTTTGCTGCCTCACTCCTAGAATCTCGCACTACGGAGCAGACCGGTCCAGGACATTCACTTTGGTTTTAAGGCTATAGAGGAATGTACCGCAAAACCTTTCGAATTGGAAGATTTTGTTTCAGGACGGTTTGCTCCGGAGTGACAAAGATCGGCCGCCTGGCGAGCCATCAGAATGAAGGAGGGAAAGTCGATGTTAGGAATTATTCAGAGATCGTTGAAGCTCAGCCCTCGTGGGCAGCGAATAACGTTTTTTGCGGCTGCGGCCATGATAATTTCGGCTGTGATCGCAATTGCCAACATACCGGGCGCTAACGGTGTGATCCACGGCTGCTATGACCTAAGCACCGGAGCGGTGCGGGTTATAGACTTCGAAGCGGGAGCCAAGTGTCGCATACCGGGCGAAACTGCTTTGAATTGGAATCAAACAGGCCCGCAAGGCCCACAAGGCCCCTCAGGCCCGCAAGGACCTGCAGGACCGCAGGGGCCGATTGGGCCTCAAGGCCCACAAGGAGTTCCGGGTCCCCAAGGCCCGCAAGGCCCGGCAGGAATCAATGGTGCTGCGACGTTCGCGTTCACGATCAATGCGATCGTGTTGCAAGCGGGATTCACTCAAGTGGTTTCCAAAACCCTGCCGCCGGGCAATTGGGTCGTCGTTGCCACCGCGGTTGTACAATCCGGACTTGGTGACGACAGGGAAGTCGAAACCGAGTGTCAGTTGCGCAATGGTACAAATGTGATCGGGGGCACAGAAGATTATAGATATACCGAGAGTTCAACCGACGTGTCGCTGTCAATGAACGGCGGTGCCGCCCTTCCACAAGGCGGGACAATTAGCCTCTGGTGCCAACAGCCTGGGCAGCCCGGTACGTCTATCGCGGATGCTCAAATGATGATCATGCAGGTCGGCGGCTTTTTCTGATCGATCCGGATCTCCCACTTTTTGCCCCGGACTTGCGGGAAGGTGAGACATTGCACGACGAGTTCGAGGGCGTGCGGGGTTTTGTATCCACTTAACACGCACCGCCCAATTATCAGGGCGCAACATGACATTTGAGGTCAATATGAGTTCGGACAAGTCGACATACAGCAGAGCCGTACCGTTCTTTCCAATACTCGCCTTGGTGGCTCTCCTGGCAATACAAGCCACGGCGCAGCCGGTCGTCGAACAGGGTTTGCAGGGCAACGCGTTTGCCGGTGTAGTCCCCGCGCCTAATGGCAGGCTGTACGGGGTCGCCCACGAGCAGATCGCAGTGAATCAGGGAACGCTTTACTCCGTGGACCCGCTGCTGCTCTCGCCGCCGGTTGTTCATGTCACCTTTACCGGCCCGAACGGAGCGGTTCCCTACGACGAGTTGACCTATGACCCCGGAAGTTCGAAGTTTTATGGCGCGACCAGCCTCGGCGGCGCGACGGGGCTCGGAACGATCTTCTCGTTCGATCCGGCGACGAATGTGCTGGTCGCACTCAAGGGGGATTTCGGCAGTTCGATCTATGAACCGCGCGGGCCGTTTGTCGTGTCGGGCGGTTATATTTACGGGGTGCTCCGCCGTCCATTTGGCGGCGTGTTCCGCATGGCGACTGACGGCAGCGGGTTTACCATTCTCCATACCTTCGCGGATTTCAATACGCTCCCTCAACCGGTCACGCTCGGCGCCGATGGCTGGTTATACGGCGTAACGCTATTTGGCGGCATCGTGTGCAACACGTCCGCTCCGAGCCAAACTTGCGGAACGCTCTATCGTCTCCGTCCCGTGCTGCCTGGCGACACGAATGTGCAGTTCGAAACGATCTACCAAATGCAGGCTGACCGTTTCGACGCGGGACCGCAGCGCACGGTCGTCTATGGCTCGGATGGCCTTATATATTTCAACAACCATATCAGGATATTCCGGCTCGATCCGAACAACCCGACGGCCACGTTTCAACGGATTTGGAACGAGCCAGGCGGCAGTATATCGATGTCGATCATCGAGGGCACGGATAATCGGCTTTACGCGGCCAGCTATTGCAACCACCAATCGTCCGGTGCCGGAAGCGTTTTTTCCATTAACCGGGACGGCAGCGACAAACAGGTCCTTCGCCTGTTCTCGTACACGCTTGGCTCGGGGGCCTACGGGCCATATGGAAGACTTTATCGCAGCACCTCGGGCGTTATATACGGCACAACCGAATACACGATCCCTTCTCCAACATATGGCACCGTTTTTGCGATCGGCGCGGGGAGCAACTCGCCGCCCGTGCTGAGCAATGTCGCGGCGACCTCGCCCGTGACGGAAAACGGCTCGACAACTCTATCCGGCACGATCACCGACCCCGATCCGGCCGACACGTTCACGCTGACCGTCAATTGGGGCGATGGTTCCCCGCCGCAGGTGTTCAATTACCCGTCGGGAACGACCTCGTTCAGCGAAACGCATCAGTACCTGGACGATAGCCCCAGCGGAACCGCGTCGGACAATTACACGATCGGATTGACGCTCGCCGACGACAACGGCGGGACGGACACCGATTCGGTCGTAGTGACCGTCAACAATGCCCCGCCCGTTTTGAGCAACGTCGCGGCAAGTCCGGCGAACGTCGTCATCGGCGGCACGACTAACTTAAGCGGCGCAATTTCTGATATCGGAACGCTCGACACGCACCGAATCGAGATCAGCTGGGGCGACGGCACGCCCGATACGGTTTTGGATCTTGCGGCGGGCGCGAATTCATTCAATGCCAGCCACGGGTACAACGCGGCCGGCACATTCAGTATCACGGTTACCGCCATTGACGACGATACCGGCACGGCAAACGGCAGCTCGGGCGTGACGGCGAGTCCGAATCAGCCGAGCGCGGGCAAGATAGCATTTCATTCCGGACGCAGCGGCAACTTTGAGATCTATACGATGAACCCGGACGGATCAAATCAGACCCGCCTGACAAACAACACGGCGAGCGATCTTTGGCCGGCGATAAGTCCGGACGGAACCCGGATCGCTTTTACTTCCAACCGCAGCGGCAATGGAGATATATGGGTGATGAACTCCGACGGAACGGGACAAACTCGGCTGACAAATCATCCAGGGCTCGATGCTCAGCCATCGTTCAGCCCTGACGGCAGCCGGATCGTGTTTTTGTCAGACCGGAACGGGAATCAGGAGATCTATGTGATGAACGCCGATGGCTCGGATCAAACCCGCCTGACCAACAGCCCGAGGCCCGATTTCGAACCGGTGTTCAGTCCCGACGGGAGCAAGATCGCGTTCACCTCGCAGCGGCTGGGACCGGGGCAAGTCTATATCATGAATGCCAACGGCTCTGATCAGGTCCGCCTGAGCAGCGCGATGGTGGACGAATACGACCCTTCATTCAGCCCCGACGGCCGGATCGCCTTCGAATCTCTGCGTGACGGCAATTTTCAGATTTACCTGATGAACTCCGACGGCTCGGATCAAACCCGTTTGACCAACAACACGGCAGGTGATTTTTCGCCGTCGTGGGGAGGTTTGGTTTTGCTCGCACCGACAAATCTGAAGGCAACCGCCGTTTCACCGACGCAGATCAATCTCTCGTGGACGGACAACTCCGCCGGAGAAGACGGATTCGCGGTCGAACGCTGCATGGGCGTCAACTGCACGAACTTTGTTCGAATCGCGACCACTGGTGCAAACGTTACCGCCTTCGCCAGCACCGGATTGATTCCGCAGACGTTTTACAGATATCGGGTCAAGGCCTTCGGCACGGGCGGCGATTCGCCGTACTCGAACATTGCCCGTGATCGGACGCCGAGATGAGAGGTACTTCGATCCAAAAACCGCGTGTGCCTAGGAACCTTTCAGCAGGCTATTTGCCAGGTCGATGTATTTGTCAACGGCCATCAACAAGTCGTTCTTCAGAACGAACTCATCTTTCGTGTGGGCGACGAGGATCGACCCGGGGCCGATTAGAAGCGGTTTGCCCCAGTTTGGCATATGCGGTATGTCGGTCGTGAATCGAACGACCTTTTGTCTGAAGCCTTCGACGGCGTGGAGTTTCACGGGCTCGCTGCACGACAGCACCTCTATCTCGCCGCGGCCCCGGATGATGTTTTCGAGCGTTTGTTCGATCGGCTCGCGGTTTGTCGTTAGTCGTATCAGCAGCCCGGCCTCGGCCCGTGGCGGAATGATGTTCAAGGCGAGTCCGCCGCCGATCGTCCCGATATTGACGGTCGTTTCGCCAAAGAAATCGTCATGTTGAAAACGGGTCCGCCGAACGTCGTCCAGAATGTCCAACAGCGTCTCGATCGCTGAATCGCCCTCTTCAGGATACGCCGAATGGGCCGCCTTGCCGCTCGTTTTGATCTTTAGCCGGAACGAACCCTTCGAGCCGATGGCGAGGTCGTTGTCCGTAGGCTCTCCGTTGATCATGTACTCGCATTTCGCGGCAAGCGGATGCTCATTCGCCACCTTCGCACCGGTCGAGGATCGTTCCTCCTCGACGGTGTACAGCAAACCGATATCCATGACGCCCTCTTCCCGGAGCCGCTCCGCCGCCGTTATCTGAGCCGCGATGATCCCCTTCGCATCACACGCGCCGCGGCCGTAGATCCTTTCGGCGTCTTCGGTCGGCGGAATGAACGGCGGCACCGTGTCCATGTGCGTGGAAAGCCAAACGCGAGGGGTATCGTTCAGCGTCGCGATAACGTTGTTCTGGTTTTCGCTTACGGGTTGAAGCTCGACACACCAGCCTAGCGCGGTCAAATGGTCTCGAAGGAAATATCCGACCGCCTCTTCCTCTCCGGAGGTCGAAGGGATCGACATTAGTTGTTTCAAAAGCTCGAAAAGTTTCATATCAATAGGCAGCGGGGCTCTCAGAGACCAGTGAGTTGGCGCTGACGAACTCGGCGTTCCCCGTGTTTCTTATTCAGAAAAATTCTTTATGCAGTTTCTTTATTACGCCGGCGGCATCACCTTCCTTTACCACGAACGTTAAGTTCACCGCCGATGCCCCGTGCGAGACCAAAGCGATGTTGATGTCGTCGATGGTCGAGAAGATCTTAGAGGCTAGCCCTGTTGAAGCTCGCAGGCCCTCGCCGACCACGCAGATCACAGCGTAGCCTGGTTCGACTTCTACGTCGCCTAAACGCGACAGGTCAGCCGCGATCTTTTCGATCTCTGCGGTGTTGTCTAGCGTCAGGGCGATCGAGACCTCGGAAGTCGAGATCACATCGATCACCGTTCGGAATCGCTCGAACACCTGAAAAACGGCGCTCATGAAACCATAGCTGCCAAGCATCCGAGCAGACGTTATCCGCAGTATCGTGATACCGTTCTTGTGCGCGATAGACTTGATCCTGTTCGGCGATTCGCCGCTTTCAGCGACCACCATAGTGCCGACCGCTTCCGGTTCGAAAGTGTTGCAGACGCGCACCGGAATGCCGTGATCAACTGCCGGTTTTATCGTTTTCGGATGCAGGACCTTTGCTCCGAAATATGCAAGCTCGGCCGCCTCTTCGTAGGAAAGCACCGGAATTGTCCTCGCGTCACCGCATATGCGTGGGTCACACGTCATTACGCCGGTCACATCCGTCCATATCTGAAGCTCTCGAGCTTCCAGCGCGGCCGCGACCAATGCCGCTGAATAGTCCGACCCGCCGCGGCCTAACGTCGTCGTTTCGCCCGCCCGGTTTCCTGCGATGAAGCCGCCCATCACCGGCACTTCCGCTTCTTCGATAGACGGTGCAAGGTCGAGCCGCACCAGCTCTCGCGTTTCATCCCAGATCGGCTGGGCCGCTCCGAATTCGTCATCCGTCACGATCAGCCGCCGCGAATCAAATTGTCGTGCGTTTATGCCGCGTGCTTTCATGACCTCGGCCAGCAGCCGCGACGACAGTTGTTCGCCGTATGAAACTATCGCGTCTTTAAGCATCGAAAGGGGCAAAGATCGGCGAGACGCACGCATCAGCAGATCCGACAATTCATTGCGGGCAAATTGCAGCTCGGCATCGAAGAGATTCGAAGCCGCGTCCGGAATGAAATGTTCAGTTATCTCAACGTGACGTTCGAAATGGGGCTCGAGCAAAGCGACTGCCTCGGCAAAGCCGCCTTGTTTTGCCCTTTCAAAGGCCGCGAGTAAGGCGTCCGTGACCTTCGTCATCGCCGAAACCACTACCACGGGCAGCCCTTCCTTTTGAGTGGAAACAATGTGAAGAACCCGCTCGAACGCAGCAACGTCGCCAACGGACGTTCCTCCAAACTTCATCACGGTCGGTCGCAGGTTTTCGCTCACGGAAAGGATTTTGCCACGAATCGTTCAATTTGCACGAATCAGTCGGGCTTATTCAATGGATCGGTTCTGATTATGGGTCGCTCCTTAACCGCAGAGAACGGCACCGCCGTTTATGTTCAGGATCTCGCCCGTTATATGTCGAGACCATGGAGATAGCAAAAAGCAGATCGACAGAGCAATATCGTCGGTGGTTGCTATACGTTTTAGCGGAATTGAATTGATGACTTGTTGTTCGTAATCGGCGTCCTCAAAGGCCGGCCTGACCATAGCGGTCTCGATCCAGCCGGGAGCCACGCAGTTGACCCGGATCTTTGGCGCAAGCTCTGTAGCAAGGGCCTTTGTGAATGAGATCATCCCGCCTTTGCTTGCAGAGTAATTCGAATAATTCGCTTCGCCGCGCTGGCCCGAAGTCGAAGACACCATCACGATCGCCGCCGAATCGTGCTTCTTCATTGCCGGCACGCACGATTTGGTCATCGCCCAAGCGGACTTAAGGTTAGTATTGATCACCTTGTTCCAAACATCTTCCGACATCTCTTCGATCGGCGCTCCTTCCCAAACGCCCGCGTTGAGCACGAGCAGGTCGATCCGGCCGAATTTGTCCATCGCGGCTTTCGCCAGTGCCGAAGCGTCGGCGAACTGCGAAGTGTCACCCTGGACCGCGATCGCCTCAACCCCTTTTTCCTGGCAGAGCCTGACGGTCTCGGCCGCCTCGGCCTCATTGCTCAGGTAGTTGACGACAACGTTCGCCCCGCCCTCGGCCAGCCTGACCGCGGTCGCACGCCCCACGCCCCGCGACGCACCGGTGACGATCGCTGTTTTTCCGGCGAACAAGTTTTTTGGAAGATGGATAGCAACCTCAGCCTCGACCATTTGAAAGACATTTAGCCATGAATTGCACGAATTTCACAAATTGCACGGCCCTTACTCGTGACATTCGCCTGATTCGTGGCTAATCTTTTCTTTCAGATGCACGACACGAACCTCCTTGAAGACCAGCCCATCGCCTGGACGCCGCCGCCCGAAGTCATTGAACGCGCGCAGCTTACAAAATTCATGCGGCAGGTCGGCGTCGAAACCTGGGACGAGCTTTACGAATTCTCCATCCGCGACGTCGAGAAATTCACCGAAGAGGTCCTGAAGTTCCTCGACATTAAATTCAACCCGCCATACGAAAAACTCCTCGACATATCGAACGGGGTCGAATTTCCGGAATGGTTCCGACGGAGCGCGGACGCTCCTGTCCCCACGGACGCCGCGGCGGCGTCCGAAAGAATGCTCACCGGAGCAGCCGGCGTTGGGGACAAGAGTGTCCACGCTCATTCCGCCGGTCTCAACATCACCGAAATGTGTCTCGACCGCTGGGACCGCCTGGAGCAGGAAGTGATAGAGCGGCAAATGCAGCTTTACGAAAGCGAGAACGTTGACGAAGCCGACGCTCTTGACGGGGAGATTACTCAGGCGGTGATTTGGGAAAACGAACAAGGTGATGTCGTTTCCCTGTCATATGCAGCCCTGACGCGGCAGGTCGAGAGAGCGGCCGCCGGACTTAAGGTCAACGGCTTCGGGTTTGGCGACGCTATCGGCATCCACATGCCGATGACCGTTGAAACCGTGATCGCTCTTCTGGCGATAGGCCGAATCGGGGCGATCGCGGTGCCGGTATTTTCAGGCTACGGGATCGAGGCAATTAGCAGCCGTATGAATGCGGTCAAGGCAAGAGGGTTGTTTACGTGCAAAGGCTTCACTCGTCGAGGAAAGTTCGTAAATGCCCGCGAGACGGCTGCAGCGGCTGTGGATCAAGTTCCCAGCATTCAGAAAGTCGTCGTCGTTGATGAGATCGGTTCCGGATTCGAGATGAGGTTTGTCGATTGCGGTACGGCGATGATCAGCGAGGCCGCTGAGCGATTAGAAATGTTCGGGCCGCCTGATGACACTGGCAAGAAATTTATCGGGTGGTCGCGTTTTCTCGGCTCGTTTGGCGATACGTCAGCCTCGAAAACCTCCGCCGAAGACCCGCTCATCATCCTCTACACCTCAGGCACGACGGGCAAGCCGAAGGGCATCGCTCATACGCATGCGAGTTTTCCGATAAAGGCGGCGCAGGATATGGCCTTTGGGACGGACGTCGGACGGGGCACGCGGATCTGCTGGTACACGGACATCGGCTGGATGATGGGGCCGTGGCTGATCTATGGAGCGCTGATAAACGGCGCGACGATCTGCATCTACGACGGCGCTCCTGATTATCCGACGCCCGACCGCATCTGGGAATTCTGCGCGAAACACAAGGTCGAGGTGCTCGGCATCTCGCCGACGTTGGTTCGTTCACTGGCGACGCACGGCGACGATCTGCCGAAAAAGCACGATCTCTCGTCGTTAAGAGCGTTCGCCTCAACCGGTGAGCCGTGGAACCCCGCACCGTGGTGGTGGCTGTTCGAGAAGGTCGGCGACAGCAAATTGCCGATCATCAACTACTCAGGCGGAACCGAGATCGCGGGCGGAATTCTGATGGGCAATCCGCTGCTACCGCAGAAACCGTGTTCGTTCCCCGCACCGTGTCCTGGGATGGACGTCGATATACTGGACGACAACGGCAACCCGGTTGAACCCGGAAAGGTCGGCGAACTTGTGATCAAACAGCCGTGGATCGGGATGGCCCGCGGTTTTTGGAAAGAGAAGGAACGATATGTCGAAACTTACTGGTCGCGTTTCAAGAACATCTGGGTGCACGGCGATTGGGCGATGCGTGATAAGGAAGGCCATTGGTTCATCCTCGGCCGCAGCGACGACACGCTAAAGGTCGCAGGCAAACGCGTCGGCCCGGCAGAGGTCGAATCGCTCCTCGTCGCCCACCCGCTCGTCACCGAAGCCGCCGTCATCGGCGTACCGGACGAGTTCAAAGGCACAGCGATGGTGGCTTTTGTAGTACGGAGCGGTGACACTGTTGTCCCCATGAGCCCGACCGGCGAACAAAATGTCGCCGGAGGAACCGGCGATGGCGACAAGAGTGTCGCCGCCCCACTCGAAGCAGAACTCAAAGCTCTCGTCGCCAAAGACATGGGCAAGCCCCTCGCCCCATCAAAGGTCCACTTCGTCTCGGCCTTGCCTAAGACCCGCAACGCCAAGGTAATGCGGCGCGTGATCCGTGCCGCCTATCTAGGCGAAGACCCAGGAGATCTGTCCGCACTTGAAGATCCCGGAGCGGTGGACGAAATATCTGCGCTTCACAGTTGAATTTAAAGTGATACCCCATGATGAAACATGAACTAGCGCGTTTATTTCGGCAACGTCGCTCCCTCCTTCCCCTTTTATTCAGATGCCGCGATTCCCAAACCAACATATTCGCGTATCTGAAAAACTTGGCATTCTGCTAAAATCGTCGGTTAATGGCAAAGGCCGGCGTGATAATCAGCCCGGACGAATCGGACGACCCTAATGCATGGCTTGCCGGGATCTTGAACGTTCGATTCGACGAGGTGCTCCGATTTACCGATGCGGCGCTTGATCCGCGGTCGATCGATGGCGTCCACGATATGCGTGTTGCGATCCGTCGGCTTCGTAGTTTTCTACGCGATTTTTCTTTTGTGGCTGACAAGAAGCCCGTCTCAGGCCTCCGGCGTCCGCTTAAAAAGTTAGCCGATCGTCTTGGCAGGGTTCGTGACCTTGATGTCTTCATCGAGTATCTTCGCGAACTTCCCGCCCCTTCCGACGAACAGGTCAAGAACGGGCTTGAGTTGATCGTTAAGGAACACATTGACCGTCGGGCGGCCGCCGCGGCCTCGCTTGAACGTTTGCTGACCCAAGGCTTTCTGGACGAACTCAGCGTCAGATTCAGATCTTCGATTGAGTCCACTCTGCTTCAGCCAACGTTGTTTTCGGGCGCGAATATCCGCGATGAGGCGGCACAAACTATTTTTAATTGCCAAGCCGAATTTATCGCGCTAAGCGATTCGCTTTATCGGCCTTTTTCCGTCTCAAGGCTCCATAAGCTCCGCATCGCCGGTAAGCATTTGCGTTACGCCATTGAGCTCTTTGACCCTGTTCTCGGATCGTCGATCGGCCCGTTTGCTTTAGGGATGAAGGACATGCAGAGGCACCTGGGTGATCTTCACGACTGCGATGTCTGGATCGATCACCTTCAGCCGTACACTCGCACGAAACAGCGAAAGGTCGGATCTGCGGCAAAACACGCTGCCGCCATATGGCTCATTGATCGGCTTGTTCAGCGCCGGACGAAAGCTTATCGAAATGCACTGGAACTCTGGTCAAAGTGGGTCAATGAAGATTTTTTCGATAGACTTCGGCGGGCAGTCGCCCCGCGAGGCCAATCGGCCAATGCGCCTTCTGCGATCGACAATTAGAAAGATTTTCATTCGATGCATTTTTCGTTCACTATTCCTGGCCCGCCCGTGACTCAGGTCATCGTCGAACGCGATGGCTTTACCGGCAAGTTTACCTGTACGGAGAACGGCCGCGTTCACGATCTGGCCAGCGTGCTGAACCCCTTCACGCATTTCAATTTGAAGCTTGAGAAGGAATACGAGCTAAAGGTCGGCGACGCTGGGCAGCATCATTTATTGATCAAGCATATTCGTCCGCTCCTTTTCGCCGGATTTCGCCCTCACCGGTATCAGGTATGGGTGGACGGGCAATTCTATCTAGAACACCAAGGATGATAAGTGGCCGCAGAAGCGAAAACCATCTATACCATCGGCCACGGCCGCCACGCTTTCAATTATTTTATCGAACTGTTGCGGCAGTATGAGATCGAATTCCTTTGCGACGTGCGGAGCGTCGCACGTTCGCGATGGCCGCAGTTCAATGGGATGGTATTGCGTGAGCTGCTCGAAGAGAACGGCATCGGCTACGAACATTTGCCCGAAACGGGCGGCAAGACAAAACCCAGGCCTGAAGAGCTCGCACGCGGAGTTGATCGGATAGTCGAGATCGCTTCAGACATTCGCACGGTGATAATGTGCTCCGAATCGCAGCCGCTTTCTCAGCACAAACAGCCGCGTGCAAACTGCCACCGCGTCGGCATGCTCGCACCTATGCTGCGTGACCGCGGCGTCTATCGCATCATCCACATCCTGCCCGACGGCCATACGACCGAGTTCGATGAATCTACGGTACCGTCAATCTGGTGACCTCCCTTTCGTTCGCTATAGCTAAAAAACTGAGAGCTATGAGCTGACGGCGGATCGCTGATCATTAGGATCAACTTTCAACTATGAGCTACCAGCTATTTCGAAAGACACTCAATCTTAGTCAACCTTCTCGACACGGACTCGCACGCCGCTGAACACTGCGCTGGCAGCCATGTGTCAACGCCATCGATGATTTCTTCCAAGAGGCCGTTAGCTATCAGTCCTTCAGCGACCAGCAAACTCACGATCGCAAAAAGCAAAAATGCATCGGTCCAAAGCCTAATCAAAAACATGATCATCCGCGATACTTGTCGTTTCTCTTAGGCGCGGATCGATCATCACGATCTTGCCCCCCGCTTTCTGATCACCCCCATTCGATGGATGACGTCCCGTGCGGTCATCAGGCTGCCGATCGCCGCCAACGGGTTCGCGTCAAGTACAAGCAAGTGTTCCGTCCGATCAAAGTCCGACACCGGGATCAAATGTTGCTTTCCGTGCATTGCCCATCTCCTTCTAACTCATCAAAAGTGCCTCTCTTTAGTTCGTCAAAGCCCCCGGTGTATCGGATGATCACGCGCGTTCACTTCGTTGGAGACTTCGAAACAGGGTGGTCTCTTTAAGTTCTAATACACACGAAATATAGCTTGACAAAGCCGGGAGGGGGGGGGGGTAACATTAATTATAGGCACAAAATACGAGAGAATTAGTGATACCAATAATGGGATATTTATCCNNTCCCCTAACCTTTCTTATAGGCACATCATTCGAGAGACTTAGTGCTTCCACTACTGGGATATTTATCCCTAAGGAGACTACCAAATATGAGAGTTTTCCTGTCAAATGCTTTTGTGATTCTGTTCGCGTTTCTGGTTTTGAATGCTGTTTTCTTTCAATCTTTGCTTTTTGCGCAACCAGCAGGTACTAGAAAGTGCGGACAGCAAACGCTCTGCATAAACTCCAATCCGTTTGATATTTGTGAACCCTTGGCGACGACATTGCCATCCGTTGACATAATGGCGAACAATTTTGGTTATGGATTCAGACAAGCAACCACAGCCTGCGGAGCACAGCGTTGTTACCTACTTTTCGCATGCCAATGCGGTCCTCCACTCGGCGTCGGTCTATGTTATGATGGCGGGGAGGGAGGAAATTGTAGTGGTATCCGATTTACCTTGCCGAAACTGCCCGCTTTCGGTGTTGTTCCTGACGCTGCCTTGACATCAACGAGGATACAATCATGACATGGATGCCTAAGTTTCGGTTCGTTTTTCTTGGCGCCTGCGTATTTGCCGCAGGGCTAACGCTCGTACTGGTTTTTGTTTCCGAGAGGGGGTTGGATGCAAATGTTATAAGCCCTTCGGAAACTCAATCGAACGCTTCTTCCCAGTATGAAGCTATACTGTCAGACGATTTAGCGTATCTTGATGGCATTCGATCCGCCTATTCTCAGGTAGCGACCATTGAAATGGAAGCTCAGGTATCGATGAGAGCTCTCCGTGATGGACAGTGGTACTCTGGCACAGCTACGATTTCGTATTCTGCTGACGGCGAAAAATATTTTTACGAGTCTGTTCTGTCGGATGAACTGCTCAAGGCGGGGTTTGTGAGTAATCTCAAATTCGCTTGGAATGGAAGTCGATATTTTATGCTGGATACCGACTCGGATGTACTTTCGTTCCAAAGGTCTGAGCCCCAAAGCCTTCCTTCCTCAATTCCTAACCCATTCTTTTTGCCTTTAGAATTCATGAGTTCTGAGTCAGATGCCTGCGCGCATTGTCGTTTAAGGCTGCGAGATTTGGCGAGTCCCGAAGCGTGGCCTGAACGACGGAGTGGAGCTCGCATGGTGCAATCGGAGCAGCAAGAAGGTTTCTCACATAGTTTGTTGACGATCAACGGCGGGAAAAGGTCAGGTCAACATTTTGATTATTTAGTTCGGCTTGTCGGCCATTCAGGCGGCGAACGCCAGATCAACTCAATTTCGTTGAACTCCAAAACGGGCCGTATCCTAGGTGAGTTGGTTTTTGGTAAATTTTCCACCATACGGGGCATCGGTTTTAAAGTTCCTCTGGAAACAAAGTTTGCGGTTCATAGTGAGTCTGGTAAACCTGAAGTCATCGCCGACTTCCAAATTACTAAGCTCGTTCTAAACGAGACGGTTGATTCTCGAAAGTTTGATATCGGATTTAACGAATCAGGCAAGGTTTGGGATTCGGACACGCGACAATTTGTGAAACATTGAAAATATGGGCTTTGTCGGTGAAGATCGCCTACTTTCAGTTGCTAGGATTCGATCATCACCATCAGACTGCATGACGGCGATTCTCGAACCATAGGTAATTCGATTCGTCCTTCTGCAGCATTCCTCTCCACGGCATGTGCCGCATAGCTCACGGCCCCGGTCAACAGCCACATGGCCGCCGTTTCAAAACGGTTTCGCGAAGAAACGAGGTACCCGGCGGCGAGCGAGGCCATGGCGATCAGCACCGCGTCGGGCAGCCAGAATGCGAACAAAGATATCTTCGAATTTGCCTCCAATTGAAACCATTCGAGGCTTTCGGGCACGGTTATCAGCATCGCCCACCACGCGATCACCAAGATCCCTTGCAAGAAAAAATAAAGTGCTGCCGTTCGCCTGACCTTTTCCATTTTCGGTAGCTGAAATTTATCAGGCATCAAAGTAGAATCCAACCTGAGGGAAGATAATGTTGCGATGATGAATGGACAGCTTCAGGAAAAGCTCGATGAACGGTCGCTTGCCGAGGCATGTCGAACGCTGGCCCGCCGCGATCCGATCTTTCATCGCGTGCACAGCACATATGGACCGCCGCCGCTTTGGGACCGCCCTGCGGGCTATGCAACCCTGGTTCAAATTATTCTGGAACAGCAGGTTTCGCTGGCGTCGGCAAAGGCGTGTTTCGATAAACTTGCGGCACACCTCGGTGAGATCACCCCCTCGGGCCTGCTTAGACTTAACGATGCAGAGCTAAAGACGATCGGGTTCAGCCGACAGAAAGCCGCCTACGCCCGCCATTTGTCCGAAGCTGTGCTCGATGAGCGGATCGACCTCGACGGCATTCACAACCTGCCGGATGCCGAAGTGAAAGCCGAGCTCATCAAGCTGAAAGGCGTCGGCGAATGGACGAGCGATATCTATCTTTTGATGGCTATGCTGCGGCACGATATCATGCCAAAAGGCGACATCGCGTTGCACGCCGCTTATCAAAAGCTAAAAGGGCTGCCCTCGCGGCCCGGCTCGGATGAATTTGTCGCAATTTCCAAGAAATGGAAGCCGTTCCGTTCAACGGCCGCACGTCTCTTATGGCATTTTTATTTGTCCGAGCGGCGTTCCGATGCAGAGGCCCGCGGGGCGGCAAGGGCCTAGTGCCGCGTTGGAGGTCAAGCGCTTGCTAACGCGTGGGTTTCTGCACTAACTTCAAACTGATGACCAAGATCCTTGATGTCGGCTGCGGGGCCAATAAGTACGAAGGGGCGATCGGGCTGGACAATAACCCGCGCACCGCCGCCGACGTCATTCACGATCTCGGCGACGTGCCCTATCCGTTTCCCGACGACGAGTTCGACCTCGTCGTGTCACGCCATGTTATCGAGCATGTTCCCGACGTGATGGCCTTCATCGGCGAGCTTTATCGAATAACGCGGCCCGGCGGGCATATCAGGATCGTTACACCGCACTATACTAATCCCGACTGGGCCTCTGACCCGACACATCGAAATCACTTTAACTCTTATTCTTTCAATACTTTCGCACCCGAGCGGGCGTTGTTCGATTTTTACACCGAGGTTCATCTCAAGCCGACTCGAACCCGCGTTACGCTGCTGAAATTGTGGAAAGCATTGGGTATCGAGTTCCTTGTGAACCTCGATCAAAGAGCCAGAGGGCTGCGATTTACGCGAAAGTTTTGGGAACATTATCTCAGCGGCATCGTTCGCGGAAAGGAGCTTCATTTCGAATTTGAGGTTGTAAAGAAAGCTTCACCGCTCGGGGCCAAAAGTGAGAAAATAGTCACCGGCAATAACGAACGGCAAACTATTTGATGTATTTGATTCATCTGTTATTGTTGATACCGCACTTTGCTGTTAGATATTTAGGAGTTTCGATGAAAAAACGTATTCTCGCCTTTTCCTGTCTTTCACTGCTGGTGTTGAACCTTGTCGGCTCGGCTTCTGTTGACCGCAAACGCATCGCCAATAGATCAGACCAACTCACCGCAATGCTTCCGACCGCGGACGGAGTAGTATCTATCGATGTAAAGCGTTTCTTTTCAACGGCTTTGCCAAAGATCCTTTCGGCCAATGAACCGATGCTTAAAAAGGTGACAGACGAATTGGACCGCATGAAGGAACGGACCGGGATAGACATTCGCCAGTTCGATCAGCTTGCCGCCGGCGTGAACGCTGCTCAAAAAGGTGAAAAGGATTACGACGTTCGCCCGGTCGTCATAGCCCGTGGCGAGCTATCTTCCGCATCGCTGATCGGAGCCGCAAAGATCGCTGCCAATGGTAAGTATCGCGAAGAGATCGTGGCAGACAAAACGATTTATGTTTTTGAGGCACGCCAGATCGCGGCCGATGTAAAGGATAAGACGCCTAAAGTAAAAGACAGCAATTATGCGGCTATGGTCGTTGACAAGCTTTCCGGCGAGATGGCCCTTACGGCGATCGATGCGAACACCGTCGCTTTTGGAAATCTTGCTCTTGTAAAACGGGCGGTTGACGGCAGCGCCCGTATGCCGGCGGAACTCCTCCGGATGCTCGGTAAGAAAGAGACGGCGGTGGTCAAGTTTGCCGGAAAATTGCCTAGTGGCATGGGGGCATTTTTGCCGCTGGACAATGACGAACTGGGCAAGAATATTGAGTCGATCCGCTACCTCTATGGAAACGTTGATATGGCAGGCGAAGCGATGGCCGTCAACATGACCGCGCAGACGCAGCAGAAAGGCCAGGCCGCGGCTCTTCGGGAGACGCTTGAAGGCCTGCAGCTTCTCGGTAAGATGTTTCTCGGCTCGGCCAAGGGAGCGGATAAACAGGTGTACAATCGAATGATAGACAACGTGAAGTTCACGTCGAACGGGAACGAGGTCTCAATGGCCCTGCAGGTGCCGCAGCGGGACATTGACATCCTGATCGGAATGTTGAAATAACCTCGGAATCTCGGCCGGGTATTTGTTCTGTGCAAGTTCGAATATCCGGCCGAAAGTGTCTCCGGGCCGCTTACCGGCGTCGATAACCGCGTCTTTTCTCCGGCGTAAATTGCTCCACGTCCCGATTAAAGCTCCCATCCTCGTTGAACAATGGATAAAGCTGCAGTCTGTGCGATAGATAGGCCGCGCGAAGCTCCACCGGCCGTGCACCTCCGCGGTCAATTACTCGGACTCTCGTTCCCCGCACGGACTCGATCCATTTGGCAAACTGCTCAGCTCGCCCTACCGTTGCCGAAAGCAGCAGCATCCTGATCCGCGGCGGCGTGAGAATGATGGCCTCTTCCCAGACATGCCCGCGTTCGTCATCACCCAGGTAATGGGCCTCGTCGAGTATCACAAAATCGGTGTCCACCTGCCCCCCGCTCCGCATCGCGTCGAATAGCTGGTTCCTGAAGATCTCGGTAGTTCCGACGATCAGCGGTGCATCGGCGTTCTCTTTGCGGTCACCCGTCAGGATGCCGACATTCTCCGCTCCGAATTCTGCAGAAAACTCGGTATATTTCGAATTTGTCAGGGCTTTCAGTGGTGTCGTGTACCAGGCTTTCTTTCCGGCAGCCAGCAATCGGCGGATCTCCTCGCGGGCGATCCAGGTCTTTCCGCTTCCTGTTGGAGCCGTGACCAGTACGTCTTCCGTCTCTATCGCGTCAAGTGCCGCGATCTGAAAATCGTCTGGTTTTAGTGGTTTCTCTTCTGGTATGCCTATTCCGGCGAGAAGGTCGAGTACCGCCTTTTTCTGCACGGGCGTGGGTTCTCTGTCCGGCGTACGGACGGAACTTTCGCGTGCAAGGCTTCGTTCATATTCTCGTTCTTTAGTCGGCCCCCGGCGTGATCTTTGTTTTCGGCCTGGCCGCTGTTTGCCCGATCTTTTGTTTGGCATTTCGAATGAAGTTTAGGCGGATGGCGAACGGAAGTCCAATCTTCCAATTGCCGCGTCGAAATGCTAAGATTTTCAATTGCTCCGCAACGCCGAGGCGGCGCATTGCGTCTAAGGATTACGGCAGGCTGTATTCGCACGTAAACTTTTGACACAAGGTGTTTTAGATATGTTTGATCAGGAATCATTCGATAATGCAACTACGCCGATGATCTCGCCCGAACCTCAGCAGGGTGGTTTTTTGGAGAATTACGAGATCCGGAGCTGGTTTTCTTCGCCTTCTCTCTACAAGGTGCTGGCGATCTCGGCAGTTATAAATTTTGCCCTCATTGGCGTAATGGCACAGACAAATGTGCTCACTGCCCGCGGGTGTGACAGCCCCTGGGTCGGCCGTGTCTGCCAGGTGGTTGATATGGCATACGTTGGGGCAATGCTCTTTGGCACCGAGCGCGAATATGTTGATGAGGTCTACGAACGGATAGATCTCGGTGATGCCGATATCACTTTTATCGACGTTACCGGTGAGACGCCGCCGTTAAGCTATCCGGAGGGTTATTTTCAGATCGCAAATCCGGTCCAGTATGCGATGTTGAGGCAGGCCGCAGAAAATCCTGATGGCGCTTTTCCGCCCGTCCACCAGGGGTTTGTGCCGCCGTCAACTTCCGGTTCAGACCTTTTGAGGCAGTCGCCGAAACTGCCTGCACGAAATCCCAACGCATTCAAAGACGATTCCGGCTCGTCTCTTTATAACCAGGATAACGGTTTAGGCTCTGTCGCTTCTCGAAAAGGTCGCGGCGGGCGTGTGACCGTGCCGTCAAATGTAAATTCCAACCAGAATGTTCCGTCACCGGACACGACCGCAGAGACCAATACAAAACAAGGCACGCCGCAGATCACGACTCCGACCAATCCGGCCGCCGGTATCGAGATAAATAAGCGGCCTATGGTCGATCTTGGCAACTGGGTCAATGAGATGATCGAAAAGAACGACGTTGACCTGCAGACACAGTTCATCGTCAATGCTCGTGGCAAGCTGGACAATACCGGCCGGCTCGACCCGAAATCATTCGCGTATGTCACTGCAATGAGCTCGGACGAGGATATGGTCGAGATCGTCAAGCGTTCAATAGAAGCGATAAATGTAGCGGGCTATTTGCAGTATCTAAAGGACCTCAGCGGTAAAGACTTCAACCTGCTTTTGCAGCAGGATACAGAAAATCTCAGTGCCGTCGCCCAGTCAGAGATGGAGTCGGAAACTAGGGCGAACACGGTAAGAAGTGGGCTGAACGCACTTTTTTCTATCTTGAAGATGCAAAAGTCCTCACCGAACGCTGACCAAAATGACAAAGATGATCTGCTTCTGCTTGAGAATACTAAAGTCGAGACCGAGGGGCGGAAAGTAATAATCAGATTCACTGTGCCGAAAGCGTTGGCACACCCAATGATCCAGCGAAAACTGGCCGAACAGGCCGCCGAACTTCAAAAACCGAGCGGTCTGGCACCGTCGCGTTCCTCAGATACATCGGCCAGGTGAATGTTTTGAATTGTCGAAGAGGCCAAAACTCCTTACTTTTTCTCACCACGCTCGGCGTGTATCTAGGGCTTGTGCTCGTCGGTGCCACGCCGGTGCTCGGACACGCGGCAACAACACGCAACTTTGAGCTTCTCGACGAGATCGAATTCAAAGACGATCTTGACCGCAAGCCTGATGACCTAAAGCGGTCCCCGATCGAACTTTCGGTCGGAAATTATTACGCGGAGATCGAATATTTTCTAGAAAGTCTTGAGCGGCTCCGTCGCAGCGGAAAGCTTGACCTTACTGTTGACACCTTTGAGCTGTCGCAGGCAACCGCCCTTCCGTGCGTTGCTGATAACATGGTTGGCAGCTATTCGGCGGAAACTTTGTTTGCTTCGAACAAGGCGATCCAGTCATTGCTAGAGAGCACAACCGAGCGCATCACAGATGGATTTGGGTTTGCAGACTGCATCCAAAGCAGTAACTTCGCAGGCCAGCAGGCCGCACATTCGCGTTTCGTGTTGAGATTGAATGCGGAGGCTCTCTCGTTAGAGGTTACTGGCGTAAAGAGATCGCCGGCTGAGGCTTCAGCCTATCTTCGCGAGCTTGCGGCGGCTTGGGACCAGTTCAAGGCCCGTTCTGCCGACCCGGTCAAGAAGCACATTTCTGATGCATCCCGGCTTTCTGCCGCCAAAAACAAGATCCTCGTCGTCACCCGATTCCCTCGCGCCGCATTAGATCCGCTGCTTGTTAAAGTCGCAAAGTAGCGGCGGAGCAGAAGCGATATTTCAATTTTCCTTTCTTCGGCTCGCCAAACTCAGGAAACATCTTTAGAATTGCTCGTTTGGGCTTTGACCATCGACCGTCAGAAACCTTTTGGCTTCTCGTTGATCGAGGCGTCTCAGCGAGAGGTTCATAACTTGAAACGAAAATGGCTACCAATAAATTTGCAGATAAATTAGTAAAGAAGATCTTCGGAACCAGCAGCGATATCTTTCTGAAAAAGGTCAAACCGACCATCCAGCAGATCAATGATCTTGAGCCGCGGATCCAGGCGATGTCCGACAACGAACTTAAAGCTCAAACGCCAAAATTCAAAGCGCGCATAGCCGCCTCGCTCGAAGGCATCACGGATAAGGCAGAGAGGCGGGCAAAGGAACAGGAGATCCTGCACGAGATCCTTCCCGAAGCCTTCGCCACCGTTCGCGAGGGTTCGCGGCGAGCGACCGGAATGCGTCATTTCGACGTACAGCTTATCGGCGGCATCGCTCTCCATCAGGGCCGCATCGCTGAGATGCGGACCGGCGAAGGCAAAACACTCGTCGCCACGCTTCCCTCTTACTTGAATGGCCTCACCGGACGCGGCGTCCACGTCGTCACGGTCAATGATTATCTTGCCTCTCGCGACGCTGAGTGGATGGGCAAGATCCATCAGTTCCTCGGCCTGACCGTCGGCTGCATCCAGAATGATATGGACGACGTCGCGCGCAAAGAAGCGTATGCGTGCGACATCACCTATGGGACCAACAACGAATTCGGCTTTGATTATCTTCGAGACAATATGAAGTTCGACGTCGAATCGCTGGTCCAACGCGACCATTACTTCGCGATCATCGACGAAGTTGACTCGATCCTTATAGACGAGGCTCGGACGCCCCTGATCATTTCCGGCGCGACCGACGACGCGACCGACAAGTATTACCTTGCTAACGAGATAATCCCCCACCTTGAAAAAGGCCACAAGGACGAACAGACAAAGGTCACCACTGGCGATTACCTGCTGGATGAAAAAAATCATTCCTCCGTGCTGACCGAACAGGGCGTCAGCAAGGCAGAGCGTCTGCTTGGCGTCGCAAACCTCTACGACCCGGCCAATATGGACCTCCTCCATTGCGTCGAGCAGGCCCTCAAGGCACACACGCTGTACAAACGAGATCATCACTACGTCGTTCAGGAGGGCGAGGTGATCATCGTTGATGACTTTACCGGCCGCCTCATGCATGGCCGCCGCTGGTCAGACGGACTACATCAGGCCGTAGAGGCAAAAGAGGGCGTAAAGATCGAACGCGAGAATCAGACGCTCGCGACCATTACGCTCCAGAACTACTTTCGAATGTATGAAAAACTCGGCGGCATGACCGGTACTGCCGAGACCGAGGCCGAGGAATTCGGCACCGTCTATTCGCTGGACGTCGTTCAGATCCCGACCAATATGCCGATGATCCGCAAAGACAATGCGGATGTCATTTATCGTACGCTGCCTGAGAAATGGGACGCCGTCGTCGAAGAGATCAAGGAACTTCACGCCAAAGGCCAGCCGGTGCTGGTTGGTACGGTCTCGGTCGAAAACTCCGAACTCATATCTGACCGCCTGAAACAGATCGGCGTCAAACACAACGTACTTAACGCCAAATATCACGAACGCGAGGCCGAGATCGTTGCCCAGGCGGGCCGCAAAGGTGCGGTCACCATCGCCACCAACATGGCCGGCCGCGGAACCGATATCCTTCTCGGCGGGAATCCCGAATATCTCGCCCGTGAATACCTTAAACGCCAGGAGATAAACCCCGACGAGGCGACGCCCGAGCAGTTTGAAGCCGAGCTGGCAAAGGCAAAGCGTGTCGTGGCGGAAGAGCACCGGGAAGTGGTCGAAGCCGGCGGTCTTCACATTCTCGGCACCGAACGGCACGAGTCGCGCCGCATCGACAACCAGCTTCGCGGGCGGGCCGGCCGCCAGGGCGACCCCGGTTCGTCGCGGTTCGTCCTCTCGCTCGAAGACGACCTTATGCGCATCTTCGCCGGAGACAAGGTTCGCTCCATGATGGAATGGCTCGGGATGGAGAAAGGCGTCGCTATAGAATCAAAGACCGTGTCGAGGCAGATCGAGCGGGCACAGCGAGCCGTCGAGGCCCGCAACTTTGAGACACGTAAGCACGTTCTCAAATACGACGACGTGATGAACAAACAGCGTGAAACGATCTACGGCCTTCGCCGTCAGCTTATGTTCGAACCGGAACATCGGGAGTATTTGCTTGGCGAAAAGGGAGTTGCTCGCGATCTGCTCCACGACCTTACCGACCATTTCCTTCCGCTCACCATTGCCCCCGACCAGTGGGACGTGGACACCTACGCTGCCGAGATCGAAAGCATCTACGCCATTGATCCGGCACGGGACGCGGGCGTCGATTTCCGGTTGATGAACCCTGATCAGATCCAGGAATTGATCTGGAAAAAGGCGTCGGCAAACTATGCCGAGAAAGAAAAGCTCGCCGGCGAAGACAGCCTGCGGGCCTACGAGCGTTACATAATGCTCAACATCATCGATTCGCAGTGGAAAGACCACCTTGCGTCGATCGACCAGGTCAAACAGGGCATAGGCCTCGTCGGCTACGGGCAGAAAGATCCGCTCGTCGAGTACAAAAAGCAGAGCTTCAATATGTTCCAGGACATGCTCGACCGCATCGACACGAACACGACCAAGGCACTGTTCCACCTGCAGATCGTTAGCCAGGACGAACAGGAAGAACGCGAACGCCTCGCTCGCCTCGAACAGCAGCGTGCCCGCCGACAGGCCGCCGGCATGGCCTTCACGGGCGCGATGGCCGGTGCCGAGGTCGCCGGTGCCGAAGCCGCACGCCACACACCGTTCGTCCGCCAGCAGCCGAAGGTAAAACCAAACGAACCCTGCTATTGCGGCTCAGGCAAAAAATTCAAAAAATGCCACGGCGCGGGGATGTGATCGTGAAACATCGATAGATCACAAGATGGCAAAGAGAAAGGCCGGCGAATTTCGCCGGCCTTTGTATAGAGCATGTGTCCCCGGATCAAGCACTTCATTTATTCGCAGGCGGGGCCGGTTTGTCGTCGTCTTTCTTATCGTCGTCTGGTTTTGCCGGGGCGGCGGTCACGGGCGTTGCCTGGCCGCTTACTACCTTCCAGCCGTCCTTCGTCTTATGAAAGACGAGCGTGGCCTTGATGTTCGCCGAAACCGGCTGGCCTGCGGTCGTGCCCTTGGCCTTTACATCGGTGATCGCCACGGCCGTATCACCATAGGTACGCACGCTGATATTCTCATAGGCAAACGACTCGAATTTCGAGTTGCCGGACTTCATATCGGCGAGCCGTACCGCTTTGGGCTGATCGACGCCCTGCGGTGTGATCAGATGATAATCGTCAGCATAATGCTTTGCCACGGCGTCGGCATCGTTCTTTGCCAATTCCGAAGCCATCTCGGACATTATGCCTTTGATCTCGGTCTCGACAGCCGCCTTGTTCACAGGGGCCGTCGCCGCATTGTTTGCCGCGTTCGCCGGTTTGTTTGCTGCGTTGCCGGCATTATTAGCCGCCGGTTCGCCGCAGGAACTCGCCAGCAGCACGGCCGCCATGATAAATGTCACTGAACATATCGTCCTTTTCATAGATCTCTCCTATCGTCAATGGATGCAAGCTTCAGGCAAACGAGGCCGTTGCCGCATCGAATGACAACCGCCTGCCCGCTCGGAAATTAACCTGCTGAATGGAAATTCTGAGAAGTTATAACCCTCTCGTAAACGTTAGTCAAGCGTCCGCGGGCTATCGCTTGCGGACCTCCGCGATAGCGATCTTATTGACGCCGCTGTTCGCAAGAAAGAGACGACCGTCAGGCGTGGCAACAATGTGACGAACGACGGCACCTCCTGACGGTATGGCCCATTTCTCGAACGCTTTGGATCGGGGGTCAAACACGACCAGCGTGTTCGGCACGACACCCGATTCGCTGAACCAGATCATCCCGTCGCGGGTCGCCGCGATCCCGTAAGGCTGCGACTTCTCGCCGCCCGGGGACGGCCATTCTTCGACCTTGCCGGTCTTTGGATCAAGCCGGGCAAGAAAGCCCCGGGCATGGTCGGTAAAGTAGATAAATCCATCCCTGGCAGACGCCAGCCGCCGGGCTTGGGCACCTTCGGGAAGTACAAACTCCCTTATGGCGAGAGTAGCCGGATCAATGCGGCCGATCTTATTCACGCCAACCATAGCGAAATAAGGTGCTCCATCAGGTCCGATCGTTATTCCGTAGGGGCGGACGTTTGGCGTTTCTATCTTTCGCAGCGTTATCGCAGCGGCCGGGTCTTTTTCCGGATCGAGCTTTCCGATGAAGTTGCCTTGGTGGACGGTGAAAAACATGATCCCGTTCTTGTCAAAGACAGCCGACTGCGGATCGCGAGCCGCCCTGTCAGGCATCGAATATTCGACGATCCGGCCTGTCTTGGGGTCGAGCTTTCCGATGTAGCCCGCGGCACTGCCTGTGTACCATATGTTTCCAGCCTTGTCTGCAACTATTCCATGCGGCGCCGATTTCGGCCTGGTCAGCTCATATTCCCTCATTCGTCCGGTCTTGGGGTCGAGCCGGCCAACAATGTTGGTGTGCTGGCCTGTAAACCAGAATGTACCGTCAGGAGCAACCTCGGGTTCATACGGGCGGGAATCAGGGGTCGGTGCATCCCATTCGCGAATCACGACATTCCAGACCGATTGGGCATTGTCAGCTTCGGACAACGTCAAAAGCAAAAGGAACAACAGGGAAAGGTTACGCATATCGACCTCCGGACTAAATTGAACAACAAATGGACAGCCTAATTATTGCTACTTCTTAAATTTGGTCAAACTTCCCTGGCCGCTGATCTGCCGGCTGCCGGCGACACGCTCCGCCCGCTCCATTGCGCGGAGGAAATTCTCGCCCAGCACCTTACGAACTTCCTGTTCGGTATAGCCGCGGCGAAGCATCTCGTAGGTGACCAGCACCAGATCTTCTGCACCCTGCATAGGCGGCGGCAAAAAGGGTACGCCGTCGTAATCGGACCCGATGCCAGCATGATCGATACCTGCGACCTTCTTTATATGGTCTATATGATCGACGATGCTTTTGTAATCGGCAAGATAGATCGGATTGGCCGCCATCAGCTCGTTTTGGGCATTGACAAAGGCCGCCTGGTCATCTTTGTATCGCTCCCGAAGTTGCGCTATTTGATCGCGCAGCCGCTCGGAGCGTTCGGATATCTCGCGTGCCGTTCGATCAGAAAGAAAGCCGGGATAAAAGACGACCATGATAACCCCGCCATTCTGTGGCAGCCGTTTCAATACGTCGTCAGGCACGTTTCGCGTATGATTTGACACCCCGCGAGCTCCGGAATGGGACGCGATTATCGGGGCCTTGGAAATATCGAGAGCATCATGCATCACCTTGTCAGAAACATGCGATATATCGATCAGCATACCCAGGCGATTCATCTCGCGTACTACCTCTTTGCCAAAGTCCGACAATCCGTTGTTGCGCTTTTCGTCTCCGTGGGCGTCCGCCCAATCGTGCGTAACGTTATGTGTCAGCGTCATATACCGAACGCCAAGCCTGTAGAAGTTTCGCATCGCGTGAAGGGAGTTCTCGATCGCATAACCGCCCTCGATACCCATAAGCAGGCAGATCTTGTTTTGCTTCTTCGCTCGCCGGATCTCTGCCGCGGTGGTACACAAGACCAGGTCTTTATGTCGTTCGGCCTCACGATACGTTGCATCGATCAAGTCCATTGCCCTACGCATCGAACCGCCGGTCCTCATCGTGCTTCCCGAAACATAGATCGACATGAACTCGCCGGTTATCCCGCTCGCTTTCAACCGGCGCAAGTCAGTATGCATTGGGTCGCCGCTTATTTGCAGGCGGCCGGTCGAATCATCAGCAAGGTTGAAGTCCATGTCCATCATCGGGCCAGTAATGTCGTTATGGCCGTCGACGATGATCGCGCTTCGATGGAGCTTCAGCGCACGAGCCCACAAGGCAGGATCTCCGTCTTTCGGCATTGTCTGCCCGATTGTAATGCCGATCAGGATACTAATAACTAACAGCGAACCTATTGCTTTCATATGGACTTTCTCAGGTGAAATCAAAACTACAAGTTTAATCGCTTATGGGCCCAATGGAAAGCTCACGATTCATCTCATATGCTGACAAAAGCGGAAAGAAGCGTCCTTCGATCTTTTGTCCCTTCGGTATCGGCGGCACACCGGCCAACAATGGCTCGTCGGAATCAGACATCACACCGTCGCGGATGAAATTGATCACAACGGCTCGACGCGGAATGGTGGAAGTATTCTCATATGAACCATGAAGGGTAAGCGGATGATGAAAACTGGCTTCGCCGGCATCAAGAATCGCGGGTACCGGGTTGAAGGCCGCACGCTGATCATCTGTAAGGAATTCGAATACCGAAGCCATGTTCCCCGAAAGATGAAATCGAGGCAGCAGGGCCCAGCGATGGCTCCCGGGGATATAGCGAACACAGCCGTTCTCCTCGGTCGAGTCATCAAGACCGATCCAGCAGGTCAAATGGGCCATCGGCTTAGTTCGTGTCCAATAGGAATAGTCCTGATGCCATTCAACCACTGCTCCGTCGCGCGGGGGCTTAACGAAAAGCTGATCATGCCAGAGCCTAACAGGGCCGCCAAGGAGTTGTTCGGCAACTCTCGCAATAGTCGGGAGAAAGACAAGGTCGTGAAATGCGGCGGAGATCCGCCAGGCTCCAAGGGCATGAAAAAGAACGGTCCCGGGATCGGAAGATTCATTGTGGTGGAATTCATAGAATAAGTCCCGTGCCGCTAGTGGCGGGTTCATTAGAACTGCTAGGTCATGCTGCAAACGCTCTATCTGTGTCTGATCGATCACCCGGACCCCAAACACAAACCCATCTCGTTGAAAGGCATCTACTTGTTCCTGGGCTAACCGAGGGAACAGCGAACTGGCCCGTGCCGAAAATTCCGGATCAACAGGTCCGCCAAAATTAGACAAATCCTCGACTATCATGCGACCAATAATATCCCAGGCTTCATTTATGAAAAAGGACAAACGTTTACGATAGATTGGAACAAGGATTGCGTTCACGAAGATGCCGCGAGAGTTGGCTATGTCGCCACTCAACCGGTAAGAGTCTGATAAAAGGGATGTTACCGCCCCTTTTTTGATCCGATCCTTTTCGGATTACCACAATTTGTCACCTGCGGCTGACAAAATCCGGTATCCCTCACACGCGTTCCATTTAGACAATACCTTTAGGAGAACCGATATCCGCAACGAGTCCGAAAAAGGCCTGAGCGAGAACAAACTCAGCTTTGAAGCGTCGGAGCTTGGAGGCGGCGAGTCGATGTTTCGCGGCTTTATTGAAAACCTCCCGGTCCTGTTCTATGCCGTTAAGCCTGTACCGCCGTTCACGCCGCTGTACGTGAGCCCTGAGTTTGCAAGATTCGGCTACGATTTAGAGGCCTGGAGTTCTGATCCGGAGATCTGGATCAAGGTCATTCATCCTGACGATAGAGACTGGGTATTCCGAGCGACGGATTTTTCAACCCGGTCCGGCGAAGCTGTCGATTACGAATACCGAATAATGGATGCGGCCGGAATGGTTCACTGGGTTCGCGATCGGGGATGTCTGATAAAAGCCAGCAACGGTGAGATCCTCTATAGAGAGGGAGTGATCCTTGATATTACGGCCCGGAAACATGCTGAAGAGGCGCTGCAGATCAGTGAAGAAAGATTCCGGAACCTTTTTGAGAATGCCAACGACATCATTTACGTTCATGACCTTCAAGGCAACTACATCTCAATGAACCATGCGGCTGAGCGAATATTCGGCTACACGCGGGAAGAGGCCCTGCAGTTGAACATGTCGCAGATCGCAGTCCCCGAACATATTCCGATGGTGAGGGAAATGCTCGAAAAGAAAGTTGGCGGTTCGGTGAAGCAAACTGCATATGAGGTGGATTGCCTTAGAAAGGACGGTACGCGGGTAACACTGGAGGTAAACAGCTCGGTTATCGTGGAAAATGGGGTGCCGGTTGCTGTCCAGGGAATTGCGAGGGATATCACGGAGCGTAAGCGGGCAGGAGCGGCACTTCAAGAAAGTGAAAAAAAGTATCGAGACCTGTTTGCTAACGCAAACGATCTCATTTATACGCATGACTTGCGGGGCAACTTCACCTCGCTGAATCGAGCTGGAGAGCGGATAACAGGATACACCAGTGACGAAGCCGTCACGATGAACATTTCCCAGGTGGTTGCTCCAAGTTCGATGACCCTGGCCCGCGAGATGACGGCAAAAAAGATCGCCGAGGATGTTCCCACTACCTATGAGATCGACATAATCGCCAAAGATGGCCGTACCGTTTCGCTTGAGCTTAGCACACGGCTTATTTACGAAAATGGCGTAGCGATCGGCGTCCAGGGCATTGGGCGCGATATAACGGAACGCCGACGGCAGGACGGGGCACTGAAGGCAAGTGAGCAGCGATATCGCCAGTTGAGCGAAGGAATATTTCATCATGTCTGGACTGCGACGCCAGACGGGCTACTGGACTACGCCAACGAACGGATGCTGGATTATTTCGGCCTCTCAAATGATGCACTTATCGGGGATGGATGGCAGAGCGTAGTACATCCAGACGATCTCGAAGAGTGCAGGGAGCGATGGGCCAGCTCCATTCGAACGGGCGGCATTTACGAGATCGAACTGCGACTTCTTGGATCCGATGGCACTTATCGGTGGCATAAAGCCTGTGCGACCTGTGGCCGCGACGAAAACGGCAGCATCACAAAGTGGTTTGGCACTAACACCGATATTGATGAGCAAAAGCAATCCGAAGAAAAACTCAATTATTACGCCCGGCATGATGTGCTGACCGATCTACCGAACCGGGCTGAGTTCATGAATCATTTGCGGCTCGCGATAGAGCGGGCCGGTAACAATAATCGCACCCGCTTTGCTGTGCTTTTTCTCGACCTCGACCGATTTAAGGTGATCAATGACAGTCTCGGCCATGTAGTTGGCGACGGCCTGCTGCGTCAGATCGCAGAACGGCTGAAGAAATATGTCAGGCCGGGCGACGTCGTCGCAAGGCTGGGAGGAGATGAGTTTACCATTTTGCTGAATCGGACGGGCAGCCTCTCAGATGTGGTGCAGGTCGCAGAACGCGTGCAGCGCAATCTTTCGAAACCCTTTCAGATCGGAGCATATGAGGTTTTCACATCGGCAAGCATCGGTATCATAGTCTCAGACGAGATCATGCGGCAGCCAGAGGATTTTCTGAGAGATGCCGACGCAGCCATGTATCGTGCCAAAGAAGCAGGTAAAGCACGGTATGAGATCTTTGACCGAAAAATGCACGCCCACAATCTGAACTTGCTTCAACTGGAAACGGATCTTCGCCATGCGGTTGATCGCGAAGAGTTTGAACTCCTTTACCAGCCTATCTTTGACCTTCCAACCGGGATAACGAATGAGTTTGAGGCTCTGATCCGATGGAAACATCCCCGGATAGGATTGGTTGGCCCTGATGACTTCGTTGGAGCTGCGGAGGAGAGTGGACTCATCATTCCTATCGGGAATTGGATCATTTCCAAGGCCTGCCGCCAACTTTCCCAATGGCAAAGATCGACAGGCAAGAGCTTATCGGTCAGCGTGAATCTTTCTGCAAAGCAGCTTCTGCACCCACTACTTGTCGAACAAGTAAAGTCGGTTCTAAATGAAACAAAACTAACACCAAAGTCGCTGAAGCTCGAGGTGACAGAATCTAAGGTAATGGAACACAGCGAGCGATCGATGAGTGTGCTTTCTGAACTCGCACAGCTAGGGGTCTCGCTGTCAACAGACGACTTCGGTACCGGTTACTCAAGCTTGAGTTATCTTCAGAAGTTCCCTTTTAACAGGCTCAAGATAGACAGATCATTTATTGACGAAATGGGGGCCAGCGAAAAATCGAGAGCGATAGTCAAAACGATTCTCATGCTGGGCGAGAACCTCGGAATTGAGGTAGTGGCCGAAGGAATAGAGACAGAACAACAGCTCGACACCCTCTTAAGGCTGGGCTGCCGAATGGGACAGGGATACCTGTTCTCAAGACCGGTGGATGCCTGTGAGGCCGAACAATTCCTCAAGGATAGCGGTGCCAGTCACATTTTCAAGAACAGATCTCTTCTTACCCGGCCTCAGCCTCTGCTCGAGGTAACCGAGATCCAATGAAAAGGCGCCAGCAGAGTGAGCTGGCGCCAGCAAAATGTTTGAGATCGATCACCTTGATGCAGCCTGATCGGCCTTGCGCGGACGTGCGTTTTTGACATGTCGGTCAAACCAGTCGATCATTTCAAACAGCGTGTGCTCAATGGATTCTTTTGCCGCATAACCATGTGATTCCAATGGGAGCATCACAAGACGGGCGGTTCCGCCGGTGCCCGAAATCGCCGCATACAACCTCTCCGACTGAATTGGGAATGTGCCTTGATTGTTGTCGGCCTCACCATGTATAAGCAAGATCGGCTCCTTTATACGATTAGCGAAGAAAAAGGGTGAAACCTTGGTATAGAGCTCTGGGGCCTCCCAGAAGGTGCGGCGCTCAGACTGAAAACCGAAAGGTGTAAGAGTTCTGTTATAAGCCCCGCTACGCGCAATTCCCGCACGAAACAGATCGCTATGAGCAAGTAGATTGGCCGTCATGAACGCTCCGTAACTGTGTCCGCCGACACCTACTCGCTCCGGATCCACCACTCCCATTTCAACTCCTTTATCAATAGCTGCTTTTGCCGATTCAACCACTTGCTGCACAAACGTGTCATTCACTGTTTCCGGATTTCCCACGATCGGCATGGTCGCGTCATCCAGCACTGCATAACCCTGTAGAAGGAAAAACAAATGAGAGGCACCGCCGAACTGCGTGAAACGATTTTCTGAGCCAGAGACCTGGCCGGCAACATCAGCACTCGTAAATTCCAGCGGATACGCCCAGACCACGGTCGGCAGCCGTGTGCCTTCTCTGTATCCGGGTGGAAGATACAGAGTGAATGAAAGATCGACACCGTCAGACCTCTTATAACGGACGATCTGCCGCCGGATATCTCGAAGCTGCGGAGCCGTGTCCTTGAAGTCCGTAATTTGCCGATATGCGAGAGCTGTACATACACGTCCCGGCGGGCACACTTGTCTAACGAACAGGTTCGGCGGCTGAACGGGCGATTCCTTTCTTGTAATAAAATTCATTCCCTCGTCGTCCATCATCGCCACGAAAGTTTCATATTCTTCTACTCCTGATCGAAATATCTCTCGGAACTCTAGAGTCTTTAGATTCATGGCGCGGAAGAAAGGCCTGTCTCCCTGTGGCGATGCGCCTGCTCCAGTCATGAAGATCTCATCACCATGTTGGCGTATAACGCTGCCACCATTTGGAAGAAGTTTCGTCACCGGGCTCCCTATATCTCCATATCGATCACTCACATTGCGGTCGTCGATGAGCTTCGATGTTGAGGGGGTTCTGTAATCTGTCATGAATATCCGCCTCTTCCGAGTATCGCGGTCAAAGTCGAAGTACCACATCATCCCGTTTCTCTCACCAAAAGCACGACCTTGATATCGGTGCTCGGTTCTCACTACCTCGACGGCATCACTGCCAAAAGGGGCAGAGAGCTTGACGATCTTATCGCGAGGATTGGCTTTGTTCCGAGGGTCGCCTCCATCCATAGCTTCGGCCCACATCAGCATCGCCGGCTCGGTAGGAACCCAGCCGTAGCCCCTTGGGCCGACCGGAACTCCCTGCACGGGCAGATTGTCCTGAAGCGGAAGGTCAACTATCGTTCGGACGAACCTGCCACCTGAATCCCACACTTCAACCTTTCGCGGAAACCTGGAAACCGGAAACTGGTAGGAAAATGGCCTCTGCACACGAGACGTAAGGAAATATTTGCCATCCGGCGAGAGATCAGCGCTGTCAAAAATGGCAGGTTGGCCTATTCGTGTGACGCGGCCGTCCGCAGTAATCGTAACAAGATGGGAAGTGGCATAATACTCAAATAGCCTCTCGTCATTCGGACTGCGAAGAAGATCTTGAAACGTTGCTACCGCGCCCGTCCGACCCGAAGTTTCTTGAATGTTCGGTTCACTCGGAACAACATTCTGATACGTCGGAGCCGGGTCGCGATCCGAGGGAACGATCAAGGCAGTGATCGTTGTAGAATTCTCCCAGTCAAAACCGCCGTAAGCCGTGTTGATATGGATACCATTGACTTTTCTGGCACGAGCGTTGGTTGTGTCAATCAGCCACAGCTCTACTCCGGTTTCAGTCAAATTCCCGGCGGCTAGATATCTGCCATCCGGGGACCACTGCGGTGAAACTATCTTCGCGTCGGGTGGAAGCGCTACCCGTTGCACCGAGCCGTCTGCGATCGATTTGATCGCTAAGCTCACCGAATATGGCTGTCGGTGCTGAGAGTTTCTGGTTGGATCGATACGTAGTCCCGCTAGGCGGAGCATTGGACGTGCAAGCTCAGAGATCGGCGGATAACGGAGCGGCTCCAAAAGGGCAATTTTGTCCCGAGTCGGAGAAATCGAAGTCGAAGGATTGGCGGGAGCGTCCAACACGTCCTGGATTGCCCTAGGCGGCTTTCTATACGATCCTTGCCCCGCAAGCTCCGAAGCAGCTAAGAGAGGGAGAACTAAAAAGATCGCAACCTTAAGAGAATTTCGCATCATACTTCCTCTTTCAATCTATCTTACGGAAATGAACAATGAATAATGCGCGGCCGATCCGCGACGGCGTGCTTCTGCCCTCATCAGCCCGACCCTGATCACGTGATCCCCCGACGCCGTAAGTGTACCGACGAATTGATCAGTCTGCACAGCCCCGTCGATATCGAGGCCATCAGGATCGAAAATACTAAAGATCATGAACGTGTTTGGCGAACTAAGCCTCACTGTTATCGCTTGCCCACCACGAACCCTGACCACGTGGTCACGATAGGAATAGCCGCGAACGACGCCCCGGACAGTCGCAGACGACTTCCCGCGCGCAAAACTGACACGTGTTTTCTGCTGGGCCTCAGCAGGAAGGCCGGCCAAAGCGACTAGGCACGAAACTAAAGAGATCATGAGAGCCGCTCGACGTTTCATTTGATACTTAGTCCTGCGATGATCCGCTTTGCAATGCCACCTATCGCCTCTCTGTCATTCGCATGGTTCTCTGTGAAAACAACGAGCACGAATTTTAAGCCGTCTGGCGTTTCGATGTACGCAGCATCGTGGCGCGCCCGGCTGGTCCATCCCGCCTTTGACCATAGCTTGGCATCCTTCATCCCCAAATCGATGAGTGCTTTTCCAGTAAACCCGACGGCCTGGTTGTCAGGGTCGTTAGACGATCTGAACGGCTCACGCTTCAACAGGTCCATCATCAGCCTTGTCCGTTCCGGGGTGTTCAGCCGGCCAAGAACGATCTCCGCGAGCATACGCGCCGTTGCGAACGTAGTGAGCATATTCCGGTTCTGCCCTTTGTAATTCCGTGACTGCTGCTCTATGCCGTATGCGTCTTCACAATAGATCTTCTGATTTAGGTTGATGTTCGTATAACCCATTGCAGAAAAATAGCGATTCATTCGATTTCGCTGGTACTGCCACCTGTCGAACTCGGCTTGCGGCAACTCCGACCCGCTCGCCGTGTCCGTCAGAACATCAACGATATACTGCGTAGCGTCGTTCGACGAATCGACGACCATATCTTTCTCGCCGCGGGCAAGTTCGGTAGTCTGTACGATCTTTCCATCCTCTAGCTGCCGCTGAAGTGCCGCCATGTAGAACATCTTCGGAACGCTCGCTGGATAATATTGCCTTTCACCATTGACGCTGGCCCAAGCCAGTCGGTTCGGTTCGCGCAGGTCGATAAGCGTCGCGGCGATCTCCTCCGCCTTGAATCCACGTCCGGTACCCTCTCCGATCAGGGACTCGACGGCCGGCTTCAAGATCGCCTCAAGCTGAACAGAGTTAACTAGGTTGGGAGGACGATAGTCCTTCGGGACCATAATCTCGATCTTAGAACGATCGGCTTGCCCCAAGAGGGGAACCACTAGCGATAAGAAGGTAGTTAGCAGCAGCGACTTTCGCGCAAATTTGTCCATCACGGATACTGAGGATTCTTTACGAAACTGATTTTTCAGAGTATAAACGAAAAACGAATCCATAGAAAATCTCGCACCAACACTTGCAATGACATCTGAAAAACTGGTTCGCGGTATCGGCCGTTGGGACCTGACCGCAATCCTGATCAACACTATAATCGGTGCGGGGATCTTTGGCCTGCCGGCAAGAGTGCACGGGCTTATCGGCACCTGGAGCCTAATAGCGTTCATTGCCTGCGCGATCATTATCGGCTTCATTGTGGTGTGTTATGCCGAGGTATCCAGCCGCTTTACCGCAACGGGCGGCCCTTATTTATACGCAAGAGACGCTTTTGGGCCGTTAGTGGGTTTCGAGGTCGGATGGCTTTATTGGATCGTTCGCGTAACCACTTTTGCGGCGAACTGTAATTTATTGATCACCTATTTCGGCTTTTTTGTGGCGGATGCGAATCAGGGAGCATTTCGTGTTGGTGCTATCACAGCGGTCGTTCTTAGCATTTTGGTGGTGAACCTTATCGGAGTAAAGCAATCGGCGATAATGACCAACATTTTTACCGCCGGAAAACTGATCCCGCTTTTCATCTTCGTCGCCGTAGGTATATTTTTCATAAAACCAGCGAACTTCACTTTCGATGTTGTACCTGAGTACGGAGCATTTTCGAGCGCAGTCTTGCTGCTTATTTACGCTTTCGTCGGTTTCGAGGTCGGCGTTGTGATGGGCGGCGAAACCAAGGATCCGCAGAAAAACACGCCGTTCGCGTTGTTTTTCGCTTTGGCGGTCGTGGCTGCGCTGTATATCCTGATCCAGATCGTTAGCATTGGAACATTGCCCGGGCTCGCCCAGTCCGAACGCCCGCTCGCCGATGCGGGAGCCGTATTTCTCGGCTCGTATGGCGCCGCGTTCATCACGGCTGGGGCGCTCGTTTCGATACTCGGAAACCTGAACGTCGGCTTCCTAGGCGGAACAAGATTGCTCTTTGCGATGTCTGAAAAAGGAGAGCTTCCGGCCCCGCTTGCCCTTACCCACGAAAAATTCAAGACGCCGTGGGTCTCGATACTTTTGACCTCAGCCGTCATCCTTGTGTTGACGATCTATTCGACCTTTTTGACCGCGCTCGCCATTGCGACGATAACGCGGCTTTTGGTGTACGCCACGACTTGCCTCGCTCTTCCCATCTTTCGGAAGCGGGGAAACGCTCCCGAGGCAAAATTCACTGCACCGTTCGGAATCGCCGCATCCGTTTTCTCATTGGGCCTGATCATCTGGCTTCTAACGCGAGTGGACCTATCTAAAGAGGGTATTCCGATAGTAATTGCCGCAGCGATCGGAATGATCGTATTCGGAGTTAACCGCGCGCTCCGTGAAAGAAACAAAGAAGCCGCATCTGATCAATGACGGGCCGGGCGCAAAGCCGCCAGATGCGAAAGTTCAATTCGAGCTGAAAACACTACCGCCGAGGAAATTTTCGCGGATATATTTGAGGGTGTCATTAAGTGTTTCCTGCGGATCGCGTGCATCAAAGCCGAGTTCTTCCTCGGCCTTGGCCGAAGTAAAGTACCAGAAATGTTCGGCCTGCTCGACCTCGCTCGTTGCGACCGGTGAAGTGCGGCCCCAGTTCTTGAAGATAGACTCTACTATCGATGAACCCGCCATCGCCAAAGTTTTCGGCAATCTCAAGCCGGGTGCCGCGACCCCGGAAATCCGTTCTAGCCGTCCAAAGAATTTCGCAAACGTCACATTCTCCGCTCCGAGCAGATACTTTTCCTTGTGACGCCCCTTTTCAGAAGCGTCGATGAAAGTCTTTGCAACGTCGCGCGCATCAACAATATTAAGCCCGCCGGCCGGACAGTAGGGGATCTTTCTGCCAAGAAAATCAAGGACGACCTTGGTCGAACTAAGTCGTTCGTCTCCCGGCCCGAGAAGAAGAGTTGGGTTAAGGATAACGAGCTTGCGGCCCTTTCCATCGAACTCCGCCAGGGCCGTCCGTTCCTGGTAATATTTCGAAGCGTAATAAGCCCAACGCGAAATGATCTCGATCGGTGGCGGATAGGTCTCATCGATGATACGCTCATCCTCGCTGACTGCGATCGTTCCGCTTGAGGAGGCAAGCACAATAGTCTGGACTTCATTTTCTAGTGCCGCCTTGCAAAGGATCCGTGTTCCCTCTACATGGACCTTATTCATTGCTGCGGCGTCATCGTTGTTACGCGAAACCTTGCCGGCAAGGTGATAGATCAGTGAGACGCCCTTGACTGCTTCAGCTACACTTTTGCGGTCTGTAACCGACCCGGGACAGGGTTCGACACCTGTATCCGTCATCCAGCTTGGGACATGAGACGCCATTACACGCAAATTCCTCACCCCCGCCTCTGTCAACTGGCGAACGATCTCTGCTCCTAGAAATCCTGTCCCGCCGGTGAGCAGTATCTTCTTTTCTGTCTTGGCTAACGCCTTTTTTCTGGCCATGTGATCGTACAGTCGAATCGCAAAAGAACGGAGTAATATGAGAAATACTTCGCTATCGCCGAAACGTGCGGCAACTCTGCTATTTCAGCAGCACCGGTTCTCCGAAGCCAAGTTCCTTCATCCGTGGAAGTTGGGTTTTTGCGTCACCGACCACCAGCCAATGCATCTTTCCGACGTTAAGATACTTATGCGAAAGCTCTCGGACTCGTTCGACGGTCATATCTCGGACGATCTTCTCTCTCTGCTGTACGTAATCCGCGGGCCAGCCATACCTGCTGATATTATTAAGCATGTTCAGCTTTGCCTGGGATGTCTCGAACGCCCTGGCGTTACTCTTTATCAAGAAGCTCTTGGTCGTTGCCAGGTCATCTGCCGAGTAGTTCTTTGGATAATTTTCAACAATGCTCTTAACAAGTTGTGCCGCTTCGAGCGTGACGTTTGCCCGAACGCCGCTAGCGATCTGGAAAGGCCCGGGAACCGAGCTCCCTGAAAAACCGGAGGTGATACCGTATGTGTAGCCTTTGCCTTCGCGCAGTTCCTGAGTTAGCTGTGATGCGAAACCACCGCCGCCGAGTATGTAATTCATGACGACGGCCGGGTAGAACTCTTTGTCCGTTGCTGCAAGAGCCGGATATCCGAACCTGAGGATCGACTGTACCGCGCCCGGCACATCGTAAAAATACACCTTCGATTCAGTCGGGGCTTTAGCCGAGGGAGTCGTGGGAATTGCGACCCTTTTCGCCTTCCACTTCGAGTTCAAGCCGGATAACGACTTTGTCGCCTGCGAACGACCAATATCTCCAACCAAATGCATGGCTGCTATCGAAGGTGAGAAATTCTTTACATAAAAGGTCTTAAGGTCGTCAAGTGTTATCGAGCTAACCGACTCGATCGATCCAAGTATGCTTCGTGAACGTATATTCTCCTTTCCGTAAATGAGTTCATTGAACTTAAGCTCTGCGATCGCGTTCGGATTTCCTTCAATCTGCCGCAATTGTGCCAGTGTGCTTTGCTTTACAAGATCGAACTCTTTTGCGTCCCATCTCGGTTCCAGCAAGATCTCTTCGACGAGGTTGAGTGTTGCGACATAGTTACGCGCAAGCGTATTCACGCGGATCCGTATGTCCTCGGTGTCTGCAAAAACGTTTATCGAGGCACCTAGCTGCTGGATAGCATCCTCAAGTTCGGCAGGCGTCTTTTTCGCCGTTCCGAGCGTCATCATTCTTGCGGTCATGTTTGCAACACCAACCTTGTTGATGTCATCAAGAAGCTGTCCCCCGTCGATGACTATCTCATATTGAACGAGCGGAACTTCGTCATTCTGTATGCCGAATACCCGCATTCCGTTTGAGAGCTTATGCTCCCACACGGAAGGAACCCGGACCTTCGCCTCCGGCCCGTAAGGCGGCTCTGCGCTTCGGTCGAAGGACGATGGGGTCTTTTCATATTCTGCAGCCACGTTTGGGTCAACCGCGGCTTCGGCTCCCTGAACGATCGGCTCCTCGACCACCTCTGCTTTTTTTGAGCCCGATAGCGCAAGGTCTGTTTTTCCCTTCGGAACAAACGAAGTCGCAACATAATTCTTCCCTTTAATGTATTTGTCATAAACATGCCGCACATCGGCTGCGGAAACTGCGAGGATCTTGTCTATCTCTATCGCCGCATACCCCGGATCGTTCGCGAAGATGTTCCCCTGTGCGAGCACAACCCCCTTTCCAAGCACGCTCGAAAGCGAATTGTAGAACTGTGTTTCCTGCCCAGCTTTGATCCGCGCCAGATCACGCTCAGGAATTCCGTCTTTTTCGAACTTCCCGAATGCTTCCGTGATAGCCGCTGCAACCTCGTCGAGCTTCTTGTCCGCAAAAGCACGAACGACCAGGTGAGCTTGTCCTGCAAGCTCTGATTCACGATTGAACATTCTCACATTTGGGGCCAGCTTCTTCTCCTCGACTATCACCTGATAGAAGGGAGCCCGCTTGCCCTGTGTCAAGTAAGTCGCGAGTACGTTCAATGCATAGGAATCCGGATGGTATTGTTCGACTGTCGGCCAAGCGTACGTCAATTCGGGAAGCCGTGCGAAATTGTCTTCGTGATAAAGTTTTATCGTCTCCCTCACGATACCCGGCCTTTTCTCAAGACGTTCGATCTTTTCACCGCGTCTGATCTCGCTGAAGTATTTCTCGACCCATTTCCTTGCCTGGGCGGTATCGAAATCGCCCGCGACCACCAGAGTCACGTTATTCGGCACATACCAGCGGCGAAAAAATTCCTTCACATCCTCAAGTTCCGCCGACTGCAGATCCTCGAGCGATCCGATCACCTGCCAGTTATACGGGTGGTCTTCGGGATAGAGAGCCTTGTCGATCACGTACGAAGTGTGCCCATAAGGCTGGTTATCGACACCTTGCCGCTTTTCATTCTTTACCACCTGCTTTTCCTTTTCTAGTACAGGCTCAGTGACTGTGTTGATGAACCATCCGAGTTTGTCGGCCTCTGCCCAGAGCATTTTTTCAAGAGCATCATTTGGAACTGTTTGCAAGTAGTTCGTTCGATCACGGTTGGTCGAACCATTTGCCCCCGAGCCGCCGATCCGGGCGCTAAGCCTGTCTAGTCCGCCCTTTCCAAGGTTTTCCGATTCAAGGAACAGCAGATGCTCAAACATATGAGCAAAACCCGTTCGGCCCGGCTTTTCTCTCGCGGAGCCAACATGCGCGGTGAGCGACACCGCAACGACAGGATCAGAACGGTCAACATGAAAAACAACGTCCAGACCATTTGGCAGTGTGAACTTCTCGTACTGGATCTTGAACGATGGAGCCTTCTGCCCAAAAGTTAGTACCGTCAAAAGAAGAAGAAGGATTTGAACAATAGCAAATTTTCTGCACATAAATATCCCGAAATGAGGTCAAGCCTGATCAAACAAACTAATTATGCAGCAAGAGACTCGAAAAGTTTCACTGCCGAGAATTTTCGTAATTCAAATGATAGTTTTTTTCCAAATTACACGCATTACTTATTGGGTGCGGAAAGATAACAACCGCAACCTTAAATAAATAATAATAGGAGTAATCATCATGAAGAAAACAGCAAGTCAGTTAAAGCAAGTGCTCGGGTTCACGCTTATCGAGCTTCTCGTTGTCACAGTGTCCGTTCCCGTATTGATCGGGTTGCTTCTTCCCGCTATTCAGAAGTAGTAGCTCTTAGAAAAGGGAAGATGGTACCGGGAAGGCCATCATTAGGCCTTCCTTGTTTTTTAACTGTCTATCACGGGCTCCTGTTTTCTGGATCTACGCCGCTCAGCCTTCCATGCTTTTCGGACCGCTGGAACATCGAACTTTTCCCGTTTCCCATCCCGCATATTCTCAACCTCATGCTGGACGCGGGCGGCGATTAACCTATACGCCTCGGTGTTCGGAATACCATCGGTCATGACCCGAAGCTCATCGTAGGACAAAAATTGTCCGATCTTCGCACCAACCTTTGCACCGATACTCTCGCGTTTCGGTATCGTCATCCCCTTTGGATAAGCCTCAAACGTCCCCCAAATATAGATCGGTAGGATGCCGATCTTCTGATTTAGAGCGAGATACCCGATCACAGGCTTGAACTCGGCGATCTCACCGGTCAGGCTGCGAGTCCCCTCCGGGAAGATAAGGGCATTGTAGCCTTCGTTTAAGATGCGAGTAACGTGCCTAAGCGATTGCCGCAAACTGCCTGTGCGTTCGATAGGGACTAGCGTCGTAAAGTTGTTCATATACGCCCGCTTGTACTTCGTGTCGAACCAGTAGTCCGCCGCGGCAACGGCGACTGTCTGTTCGGCGACCTCCTTTCCAAGCGCTCTCTTCACTAGCCCCGTGTCGATATGTGAGGAATGATTCGGCGCGACGATAAAGTTAACGTGCATTGGCACGTTCGTCTGGCCTTCGATCGTAGTCTTAAGAACACTCGAATAAAGCGTCTCCTGCGCGAGATCGACAGCTGCGTTGCCGATCCGCCTGACAAGAGAGGGAATGTAGATCTCTTCGTCGTCTTTCTTTTCTTCGGCCTTGGGTTCGTCAGCCAGGCGCTTCGTCTTATCGACCCTTTGTACGGCGGTCAAAAGTTCCCTGACCGTTTGCACCTCGTTAAGAGTATCTGGAGACAGCACCCTGCCGCCGGCGTCTTCGACCGCCGCCTGCAGCTCAACGAACATCAGCGAATCAAACCCGAGATCGGAGAGCTTATCCTCGACAGCCACGTCAGAAAGCGGACGGCTGGAGACTGTGGCGACGATCTTTCGGATCCAGAGCATGTTGTCGTCACCTTTTGATTCTGCAACTGCCTTCGTCTTCTTGCGGTCTCGTTCTTCGAGCGCCAGCAGCATACCTACAACTTCCGGGCGTTTTACCTTCCGCGTGGCCGTGCGCGGCAGTTCGAAAGGCGTTATGTGCATGACCTTGACCCGTTTGAAGAACGGCAACCCGGCCGCCACCTCACGAAAATGCTCTTCGATCTTCTTATTCACGTCGGCCCGTGAGAGAGCTATGTCGTGCTCATAATCCGGCACTACAAGCGCCGAGATCTTCTCGCCCCCGTCTTCATCCGGAAGGCCCACGACGCTGAGTTCTTTGATGAATCCTGATTTGCCGTACAGATCTTCGATCTCATCCGGGTAAATGTTCTTCCCGTTAGAATCGATGATCACGTCCTTTGACCGGCCAACAATGTAAAGATTTCCGTCTTCATCTATCCGGCCAAGGTCACCGGTCCTCAGCCACCGGTCTTGAAGCACCGCCTCGGTCGCCTCTTCGTTATTAAAGTAGCCGAGCATTACGTTCTGCCCGCGGGCCAGCACCTCTCCGACACCGTTGTCGTCCGGGTCATCGATCTTTACCTCCACTCCTGGCAGCGGCTTGCCCACGCTGCCTCTTAGCAGCTTGTTCCCGGGACGGGCAACGGTAAGAACAGGCGACGATTCCGTCAGCCCGTAGCCCTCAAGCACGGTAAAGCCTAGGCCGTGCAAGTCTTTTTGCACCTTTTCGCTTAGAGCAGAGCCACCCGATATGAGATATCGCATCTTCCCTCCCATTCCCTGATGGATCGGAAAAAAGACGATCGGCCCCAGATTGAATGGAGTGTTGTCGCGGAGCCAGGTATTGAACTCGATCATATTGTCCGCGGCATCAGCGATCCAATCGCCACGTTCACGAAGGCGTGTCTTTATGCGGCGATGAAGCATTTCCCAAAGCGCCGGCACACCGACCATCCCCGTGACATGACCTTTTTCGATCGCACGCGAAAGCTCCTCGGCGGTAAGCTCGTCAAGATAAGTGATCTGGGTTCCGTTACAGAACGGGGTGAGGAAACCTGCAGAAAATTCGAACGTGTGATGCATCGGCAGTACGGACAATACGCCGTCCGTAATGTCCATATCGAGAACGCTAGAGAGCATCGAGATCATGTTTGTGAAGTTCTTGTGCGAGAGCATCACGGCCTTTGGTTTACCTGTCGTACCGGAAGTAAAAATGAGAGACGCAACGGCATTGCCCAGCACCTTCGGCGGAAGCAATGCAAGTCTCTTTGATTCCTCGACCTCGTCAGGCATCTCAAAAACCTCACCAAACTCCCATAACTTCACGTCAAGCCCGGCCTCTGACAACCTGTCGGTCAACTCCGGTTTCTCATTCGCAAGACGCGGACTCAGAATAATTGCCGAAACGTCGCCGGCCTTTGCAAAACTAATGATCTCATCGGTCGTGCTGGCAGGGTCGATCGGGACTGCGGTGGCCCCGGCCTTCAAAATGCCGAAATAGGCTATTCCCCACTCGGGCATATTGTGTGAGAAAAGTATGACTCGGTCGCCCGGCTTGATCCCTTTATCTGCAAAAAATCCCCCGGCCCGCAGTGTCAATTCCCTAACGTCTTCGAATGTATACTGCTCCTTCTTCCCGTTCCGTTCTATACGCATCGCAACACGGGTTGCAAATCTCTTTGTCGCGGTATCGAAAAGATCGAGCAGATCCCTGTAGGTATGCGAGCGGCGCTCCTGCATCTTTAGCTCTTCTTCAAGCGTCGGCAGCACCCATTTCTTCATTCCCGGAAAATGGACCTTCAGCCAGTAGTCATACCAATCGAGCTTTTCCGGATACCATGGAAGCAAATGTTTCTCTTTATCCTTGATCAACGACATTAGAGCCCGGACGTTGTCTGACCTATAAAGATACTCGTTGTCGATCATGAACGGCTTGAACATCGCAAAGGCATCCATTGTCTCCTTTGTAGTCCGCTTAAATTCTTCTGTCGATTTCTTCAGATCCGAAATTATGTTACCGATCCGGCCTCCGCCCCATCGGGGAGTTGCCTTGTCCATCAGGTCATCGGCTCGTTTCGCCAGTTTGTTCAACATCGGAGCAGAGGTGAGCTCGTAAGCTCGTTGCTTTACCGGTATAGCCTCGACCATTCCGGCGAGTTTGTTAACAAGCTTGTTTCCGGTTTCCTTTTCGTCAAAATGCTGGCGTTTATACAGCCCGACAAGTCCAACGATACGCTTCATATCATTCGGGTTCGAGTCTCCTGAGGACGCCTGGAACACCAGCGGCGGGTTGTCATCGACCAGAGCATTCATCGCCGCGGCGAGGATCACCCCGGCGACCATATCGACCGGTATCACATCGAGGATCAGTTTCTCATTTACCGGTATGACCGGTTGGCCCTTGAGAGCGATGAGGATGAGCGGCGCCGTGGTCGTAAACCCCTCGTTCCAGCCCGGGAACGGATACGACTGAGACGATTCGACTATCGATGGCCGTACCAGCGTTTTAACTATGTCGTCCTGCGAAGCGATTATCTGTTCGGCCAACGATTTTGAATAGGTGTATATGTTCGTCCAGCCCCAGTATTCGGCTCGATCGGCGCCGAGCTCTGTCGTCCGCTCGCGGATCCACATCTTGCGTTCGCGGAAGATGGCAGACTTTAGTTCAGCTTCATCGTCCGGGTCGCGGCCCTCTTCGATGAAACGCTTGCGTGCTTGCTCGCGAAACTTCGCTGCCTGCACGGCGTCGTCGGCTTCCTGTCGTGCCTGCTCGCTAAGACGGGCGCAGTCCTCGACCTCACGATTGACGTCGAAATTCGTCCCGACAAGCTCATTCTTGCGCGGGAAATAGCCGACGACCGGCTCATTCTCCCATATCGCGCCGCTCCGTTTGCCCGCCACGAAGCAGGTCGAAACGTGAACCACACGCGGCTTTTTCATCATTCGCGCCAGTTTGATGATGTTGTTCGAACCGACAACGTTCGTTCGAAGTGCGGATTCGAGCGGCGGATTAAAGGTAACATTACCGGCACCATTTATTATGATGTCGGTGTCTTTCATTATCTTTTTAGCCTCTTTTTCATCGAGGCCCAGATATTCGTTACCGACGTCGCCGTTGACCGGCACGACTTTTTCGCGAATGAACGCTTCGAACTCCTCACCGTACTTTTCACGCAGCGGATCGAATGTCGGCGAGGTGACAATGCTCGTCCAGAAACGCGTCGTCGATTCGTTCTCATCGCGCGCCCGCACGGTTGCATATACCTTCCCTACATCCGGAAAATTATGCAGCAGCATCGACAACGTAACCTTCCCGACAAACCCCGTCCCGCCAATGAAGAAGATCTTCTTGCCCTTGAATATTTCTATTGGTGAAAGTTTCATTTACGATTTTTAAGTCCGGTTTTCCGATCGGAGTGGCGGAAAATCGCTTTCATATCCGTGCGCCAATCGTGCCCGTGCATCGTTGAGGATCTTCCCGTAATCCTTACTGAACATTGCTGCGGTCGTCTTGCATATTTGTCCCGCCACACTTTGCAAAGCAAGGTATTCCGCCGGATGAACAAAATACAATTCCTCCGATTTGTCAAAACGTTCAAAAAACTCGAAGAGAACAACGGCCTCGTCTTCGCTGATCTTGATTTCGTATTCGGACATTTATTTTCTTAATCCGTCACTTTGCACAACCTAATGATGGGTTGATGAAGCACTGAGATATTAGCATTGCGGCATTTTCGTTTCCTTCTCGCAACTTCAAGTTCTTCGACGATTAGACTCTAATTGAGTTAGTCGAGTTCCTTCGGCGTCGGCTCCTTACTCCTGCTAGACTCGAATGGAAAACCATACTTTCCAACCTCTAATTCATTCTTTTTTTCCTTTCTTTGCTTCAACGAATCCGATCTTTCGTTTCAGATATTTCGGATCACGTAATATCTGGCTGAGCAGATCCGAAACCACTCCAAATTTTTGCCCGTGATAGTCGGTCACCTTTTCCAGCTCTTCGACCCGATCCGCCAGATCCTGATGCAACGCCAACATTGCTCGAATCTTTACAAAAGCTCGGACAACAACAATGCTTGCCTCAACCGCTGCCTGACTGTTCAATACGCTTGCGAGCATTACCGCACCGTGTTCAGTAAACGCAAATGGTGCATATTTAATATTCGAACCACGTTTCGAACCGCTTTTGTTCAAGGTCACAGATTGTGATCTTGAAGAGGCTAGTTTCTCGATTTCGGTTTCTGTAAGTTCAAACAAGAAATCATCGGGGAATCGATGTCGGTTTCGCCTTACTGCTTGCTTCAGTACACGAGTCTCCACCTGATAAACCTCAGCCAAGTCGCTGTCTAACATCACTCGCTGGCCGCGAATGACATAGATCTTGTCTTCAACGTGTTCAATCACGGCAATGGCCGCCTTTTGTTCAGACTTGGTCGGCATATCGAGCCTCTCAATTCGAGATCACTCGGAGTCGATTTCTCCTCTTTCACTTTTTCACTTTTCCCTTTAGTCACTCACATTACACAACCCTATTATCGGCTGGTGTAGCATTGTGATCTCGGCGTTGCGGCCCATGTAGCTGCGGGCCATTGCGATCGCTTCGGTCAGGTTGTCGGCGCGTTCCCAGCCGAGCATTTCTGGGACGTGGGCGTTCTCGGCACCGGCGACGATCACCTTTCCGACGTGCTGGCGGCCGTTCTCGCCCCAGTACCACATAAAGAACGGATGTGCTCCGTGGTACGCGTTGCCTCGTCGATACATCTCGACATATGCCGGATTCGAAGCAAACTCACGCTCATATTTTTCGCGAAGGTAAAATGCGTCTCGCGATTCAGGGAGCAGCCGATGGAAAAATTCAATGTACGACGGATGGAAATTATGATCGAATTCGTCGAAACACGGATGAGTGATCACCATCACCCCGCCTTTTCTCAAAAGCGGCTTGTTCCGGTACATATTGAAGTGGTACCCGAGCGCCATCACCTGCACCAGCAGCGGATTCAGCGCTGAATAGACGTTGTACGGCGATATGTCCGGTATGCCTGTGATCATTATGTCGCATTGCCCTTTGACCGGTATCTCATACTGCCGGTAGTTCAGCTCAAGTATTTTATCGTGGACCGGCTCGGTCTTTCCCGCATAACAGCCGATGAGTTCGTACGCCGCCGGTATCGCATGAAGCATCTTTCGCCGGGCCGATCGCGGCAGCGGAGAGAATGTCCTTGCCATCGCCTCCCACTTCATCCGGTCCATGAATGAGAACTCGTCCTCGTTCCGCGTCAGGATGTCGTAGCCCTCCGGGAACATCCGATTGTTGAGCGCCGTCTCTATGTGAAAGACCTTACAGTTCTCATCAACCAGCTTGCCCAAACGTATAACCTTATGATTTAGCTCGGACGCAGGAGGATCCATATAAGAATGCGAGTCACGAATGGTCTGCGGCTCGTGGTGCGCTCGCAGGCTTTCGTAATCGCAAAGCCCTACCGCAACCGACTTATGCCCGCCATCCATCGGGACAAGATTGATGTTCAGGTAAATCAGCACATCGCTCTCGATCGCGCGTTTATTTACGCGAAGCGGTTCGTTGTGCCGCGTATGTCCGATAGTGACGAGATTGTCGTCGTCCTCGGCATCGTGATTGTAATAGCGGTCGGGATAAAATTCATTGAAGATCTTCGTTCCGACCATTCGCTTCATTTCCCACTCGGTCATCTTTCGGTGGAGCGAATTTGCGATGATCAGATGAATATCGTCAACGCCGTTTGCCGCACACATATCGAGCACGACCTCGAGCATCGTTTGCCTTAGGTCCGGCAAGGCCATCGGCGGCAGCGGGAGCGAGATATCGTCCATCGCGATCGTCACTCGCATTCCCGGCTCCAGCAGCGCATATAGTGGCTCCATCTCCAACGGATGGTTCACCGCATATCTGATCGCTGCCTCGCGGTTCGGCAAACCCTTGATCGGCGGATTCGGATAGATCACACGCGTCCCGATCGGGATATCCTCAAGGATAAAATCCTCGCCCATCGGCATTATCCGCGGCGCCGAGTCCTTATCAATGTACACGATCGATTCGTGCGTCTTTCTTCGCAATTGCAATGCCATGTCTATTTGTTAACTCTATTCGTGTCCAAACCCCGTATAGTGGAAATGATCGTCTCGACCGCCTTTACATAAAACGCTTGATCGATCTTTTCAAAGTCGTCAGTTGGGCGGTGATAGTCCTTGTGGTCCTCGACGCCGAAGTAAATGAATGGGATACCGACACGGTGAAAAGCTGCGTGATCCGACTGTGTCGTCCAGTCGTCGCGACCGCTGCCGGGCGTGTCATGCCCGAGCAAGAGCTTGATCGGTGCTTTTTTCTGAACTGCCTCGAGCGCCGGCTTGAACTGCGGATAGTGATAGATTCCTGCAACGTAAAGTTCGCCCTTGTCACTTCGCGAGATCATATCCATGTTTACATTCAAAAGAATGCTTTCTTTCGGGAACGGCAAATTCGCGACCAAGTGCCTCGCTCCTTGCAGGCCCATTTCCTCGCCATCAAGCGCAACGAGAAACAGCGAATGCTCCGGCCGGTTCTTCTTGAAATAGGACGCAATGGCAAACAGCGCCGCCGTGCCCGAGGCGTTATCGTCCGCACCGTTATATATCTCGCCATTCTGAACGCCGACGTGGTCGTAATGCGCTGTGATGACAATAAACTTCCCCGCTTTTTCTTTCGAGCGGCCCGCGATACGCCCGATGAAATTCACACCCGTCAGCTCCTGGTTCCCGCGGCGGGGCGTGAACTTAAATTCCTGCCGCTCGGGCTCGATCCCCGATTCGCGCATCCTTTTCGCAACGTATTCGCGTGCCTTCGCGATCGAAGGCCGCTCCGGCGAACGGCCCTCGAGATCGTCCGAGGCAAGATACTTGACGTCCTCAAGCAAACGCCCTGCGTCAAAATACTTCGAACTCGGCCCGCTGCTAGGTTCCAAGCGTTTACCGATCGCGATCTGCCCCGAAACCGCGACGCCCAAAACCGCCAGTGCCAGACAAACTTTGTAATTACTGATAATACTCATCAACTATGTGCCCTTTCAGCGCGCTCTGTTTCTTCCGCTCTGTGCTCTCTGTGGCTAGAAATGATCGCTACCGCAGCCCCAAAACTACCTCAGATCGACCACCGCCCAATCGTGCTGCCGTGCGGTTTGTTTCAATCGGAAATCCGGACATACCGCCACCGGATGCCCGACGATCGAGAGCATCGGCAGATCAGAGATGCTGTCCGAATATGCGTAGCTTTCCGAAAGATTTATGTTCTCCCGCTCGGCGTATTCGCGTATCCATTTCGCCTTCGTCGCGGAGGCCATCACCGGCGGTAGCACGCGCCCCGTCGCATAGCCATTCACGAACTCAAGCCGATTCGCGACGTAATCATCAATGCCCATATGATCCATCAGCCGGTCGATCGTGAAATCCAACGCTCCGGTCAGCACAACCTGTCGTTGCCCAATCTTTTTCCCTTGGGCGATCAGGTCCGGAGTGCCCGGAAAGATCGCCGGTTTCAGCACATCCTCGAAAAGCTCTTCAGAAAAATAACGGAGCCGGTCCTGCGACCAGCCTTCATAACTCCGGAAAAAGACCTCGTTGAAAACATTACGAGAATAGAGATCCGTCACGCCGAAGAAGGGCAGCTTTGCCAGCGTGCCGACACTCGCCTTCGCCGTTTGCCAGAGACCCTGCTGCCGCGTCGAATAGAACGCAAGCGTGTGAACAAGGTTCGTCCTTACAAGCGTTCCCTCAAGGTCGTAGAACGCTGCGGGTATTCCATTCTTAGCCATATAGTTCTATAATCCGGAAAAGCCGTTTTTGCGTAATTAGGAATAGTAACATTTATGACCCGAGAAGCTATCTACAGGCAAGCCGCGATAGTCTGCTCGGCACTTTCTGTAATTACGATGTGCTTACAGGCCTCGTGCACTTTAATGGCCGAAGGCGAAACGCCAGCGGCAAGGCCCATGTCTGGGCAACTCGCAGAAGCAAAGGCTGCTGCCGCGAAGCTCTTTTCCGAACGGTCCGATGTTGCAAAGCTCCGCGAGGCCGTCAGAACGCTCTCGGATATACGCGACCCGGAGAGCCGCGACTTTGAGACAGAGTGGCTTTATTCGAAATATAGCTTCTTCCTCGGCAAGGCGGTTCCAGAGAAGGAAAAGGAAGCCATTTGGGAAAGAGGAAAAGCGGCCGGCCAGATTGCCGCTCGGCTTGAGCCGAACCGGCCCGAAGGCCATTTCTGGTATGGAGCAAATCTCGGGGAACTTGCAAAGCTCAGCCCGGTGACCATCGGCATCAAGTCGGTCGATGACATCCGCTCGGCGATGAACCGCGTTATCGAGATCGACCCCGCTTACCAGAGTGCGAGCGCCTTTGACGCCCTGGCCCAGGTCGAGCTTGCCACCCGGATGTTTGGTGACGGCTCGGCCGAAAAAGCGGTCGAATATCTTGAAAAGGGCATCGAGCTCGGCCCGGAGAACGCCTATCTCCGCTCCACGCTCGCCGAGGCCTACCTCTCGCTCCGCCGCACGGCCCATGCCCGCAAGCAGATCGACACCCTTCTAAAAATGCAGCCAAATCCCGACTACGCCGCCGAACACGAAGAAGCGGTTGAGAAGGGCAAGAAACTCCTCAACCGCATCAACTAGATTGACGGGTCGCCGGGCTAATTGTCGGCTGCGGCGCTGCTCCGGTCCTCAGCCAAGCTCTTGACGAACTTCTCGATGTCCGCGGCCGTGCGCTCTGGGTCTTCCCAGTTCGGCGCGTGGCCGATGCCCTCGTAAACCTCAATCGACGAGCCCTCGATGCCGGCAAGCAGTCGCTCCTGTTCATCGATCCCAAAATAGGCGTCCATGTCGCCCCAGATCAATAACGTCCGAGCCTTAATGCGATCAAGTAGCGGCCGATGATCGGTCTCGATCATCGAATGGCAAGCCGCTTTCCAAACTCGCGCCGGAGCCCTCAGGCTCTCGGCCACCGCCTGCGCAAAGAACTCGTCGCTGATGCCTTTGTGAACGGTGCTTGTCTGAAACTCGGCCGCAAACTCCGCCGGGATCGGGTCGGTCAAACCATCGACCGCCTCGGCGACGAACTGCTTCACGCCCTCATTATCCGCACAGGTCGCGAACGAAGCTACCAGAACGACGCCATCGACCCTGTCCGGATATTCGATGGCAAACCGCTGTGCCGCAAAGCTCCCCATCGAGTGCCCGACTATCGCCGCTGACGGTATCTCGAGAGCGTCCATCACCTCGGCGACATCGCCGGCAAGGTCGCTTGAGCTATAGCCCGCGTCGGGCTTTGATGCCTCGCCATGACCGCGTTGGGTCACTGCGATCGCCCGCAGGCTCGGATCGAGATGTGGAAAAACAAGCTCCCACGAGCGGTGCGAATCTGTCACGCCGTGGAGAAAAATGACGGGCGTCCCGGCCGCGTCGCCTTGTTCGATATACGGGAACCGAAGCCCCGAAGGTGTAGTAACGAATTTCTCTATGAATGCCATATAAAAATTGCCTCCGGACAATAAAGACGCGAATCCGGCGGCAAACTGGCAACCGATGCCATGCAAACTTCGCTTTCGCGGCGAAAGTGCGTAAAATGCAGGCTTAAATGCGACGAGCGATATTTCCGGGTTCATTTGACCCGCTGACCAACGGCCATCTCGACATAATTAAACGCAGCTCGCCGCTGTTTGACGAGATAGTCATTTCCGTCTTGAATAATCCTGACAAGAACCCGATGTTCTCCGTCGAAGAACGGGTTTCGATGATCGAAGAGATCTTGCCATCGATACCTCATGGAGACTGTAACCTTGCTGTGGACAGCTTTACGGGGCTCACGGCTGAGTTCGCCAAGAGTCGCGATGCAACAGCGATAGTGCGAGGGATCCGTGCCGTAAGCGACTATGAGTACGAGCTACGAATGGCCCTGATGAATCGCAAGCTGGAACCTACGATCGAGACCGTTTTTCTTATGGCCGATGAAGCGTACTCATATGTCTCGTCAACTTTGATGAAACAGGTATTTCTTCTGGGCGGACGAGTGGCCGGCTTGATACCTGAACCGATCGAGAAAAGAATGCGGGAAAAGTTGGGCCGATAACTATGGAGTCCGCGACGTCCACGATCTTGGAAGGCTTTAACTCATAAAAACTAAAGGTTCAACGTTATCACCTGTCGCAGAGCCGGCCGGAAAGGTGATGGAACCACGCTGAAGCGTCCATATTAGCCGGGTATACGATGATGTGGCAGAATCAATAGCATGTCTTTCCCCATCGCGCGACGCGTATCTCAAATGAAAGGCTCCTCCACACTTCTAGCCGCGCAGGCTGCGGCCGAGATGCGTGCACGGGGCGTTGACGTGATCGACCTGTCCGTCGGCGAGCCGGACTTTGACACGCCGGAGTTCGTCAAAGCATACGCCGTCGAAGGCCTTAACAAGGGGCTGACAAGGTACACGGTTACAGCGGGACTTGCGGAATTCCGTCAAGCGATCGTCGATTTCTATGCTGCAAGGTTCGGGGCCGAACTCGAGCTAGGCGAAGTAGCTGCGGCGTGCGGCGGCAAACAGGCCCTTTTCAACGCAGCGTGTACACTGCTCGATCCTGGAGATGACGTATTGATACCAAAGCCATACTGGGTCACATTTCCTGAGATCGTGACGTTCTGTCAAGCAAACAGCGTTTATATCGATACCGAAGCATCCGATCTCATTCTGACCGCCGATCAGGTAGCCGCGGCGATCACAGATAGAACGAAACTCTTGATCATAAACAGCCCGAGCAATCCGTCGGGCCGCGTGGTTCCCCCTGGCGAGATGCGGCGTATAGTCGAAGTTTGTGCGGCACGCGGCATTTATGTTTTAACGGACGAATGTTATTTGTTTTTTGCCTATCCGCCTGCTGAGCCTTTTTCGCTGGCGGCGTTGCCGTCGGAATTACGGGATTTTGTTTGTGTAGCGGGAAGCTTCTCTAAGACCTTTGCTATGACCGGCTGGCGCATTGGTTACACGATCGCGAATGACGAATGGACAAAGGCAATGGTTAAACTTCAAAGCCATTCCGCAACGCACCCGACCTCGTTCGTCCAATATGCTTGTGCGAAGGCCTTATGTGATCAAGAAAGGACGATGGCCGCCGTTTCGGAAATGACCGGAGAATACAAACGGCGGCGAGATTGGTTCATTCCGGCGTTGAACGGTATTGACGGCTTTGAATGCGCGATGCCGGAAGGAGCGTTCTATGCCTTCGTGGACGTTCGGGAACTTCTTGGCTCGGAGTTTAAGACTTCGGCGGATGTCGCGGCCCGGCTTTTAAAGGAAGCTCACATTGTCGTGACCGATGGAGAGGGATTCGGTGCCGAAGGATTCATCCGTTTTTCTTATGCAACTTCAATGAAGAATCTGGAAAACGCAATAGAACGGATCAGGTCGGTGCTAGCCTAATGCGAACTCTGCGATCACCACTTTGCTGCTCAACTGAACCTAAACGCAAGCAACAAAGCGATCAGGCGAATCAACCTTGATTTCTACGTTTCGCACTAGTCGCCAAAGACCAATACAAATCCGTTAAGATCGCGAATAACGATCTCGTTGCTTTCATAGATACGCTTCACCGGCCCTTCTATAATGTCAGCCCCCGAAGCGCTCAGTTCGTCAAAAAGCAACGGAATGTCGTCGACCCAAATGTAAGCGTCAAACCCGACTCGCCGGAACTGAGTGTTGGTGACGTCGGTCGGCCGCGTGTCCGCTTTGCCGAAATGCATCTCGACACCTTGCCTTGCGACCATCGCATATACGGGCGGGTCAGCAAAAAATCCGAGTATCTCAAAACCGAGAATGTCGCGATAGTATTCTGCCGTCGCAACAACATCTTCAACGACGAACTGTGTCGCAATCTTCTTGAACTCAACTTTCTTAGTGCCGGCTGCTTGCATCATTAGCCTCCCGTCATAAGCAAACCGATCTCTTCTGCAGTGGCGACTGCAGGATCGAGTTCGCCGACTATCCTTCCTTCACGAATGACCAACAATCGATCGGCCAGGGCCGTAACCTCCTCAAGTTCCGCCGATACAAGAAGCACCGCTCTGCCTTTGTCACGCAATTTTATGATAGACCTGTGAATGAACTCGATCGCACCAATATCGACACCTCGTGTCGGCTGCGAGACCAGGAGAAGCTTAGGATCAAGTTCGAATTCTCTACCAACAATCAGCTTCTGCTGATTCCCGCCGGAGAGCGACCTAGCGGGAAGGCTGCCATCCGGCGGCCTGACATCAAAATTCTTGATTATATCGCTGGTTCTTTTCTGGACTGCCGCCGAGTTTACAAGGCCAGCCGCGTTGGCAATTGGCGGGCGATAGTGGACTCCGAGAATGGAATTTTCCGCGAGGTCGGAATTCAATAGTAAACCGCGCTTATGCCGGTCTTCGGGGATATGGGCGATGCCGAGCTCCTTTCGCTCTCGTGCGCCAAGCCTGGTCACATCGCGGCCCTCAAATTCGATACAACCCTTTGCGGGCTTCGCAAGCCCGGCGAGAGCTTCGATCAACTCGGTTTGCCCATTACCTTCAATGCCGGCTATACCAACTATCTCACCGGCCGCGACCGAGAATGAAACTCCATTCACACCCCTACCGTGCAGGCCGGGTACGACCAAGTCACGAATGTCAAGAACGGTGCCCGCGGGTGAAGCAGGGGTCTTTTCGACCCGAAGCAAAACATCTCTGCCTACAATCATTCGTGCAAGTTCTTTAGCATTTGTTTCAGAAGTTATTACATTTCCTACCGATCTGCCGTCCCGCATCACTGTTACCTCATCTGATATTGCGAGTACTTCGTCGAGCTTATGCGTGATGATGACGATCGTCTTGCCCTGCCCTTTCATCCGTCTTAGGATATTGAAGAATTCCAATACTTCCTGTGGTGAAAGGACTGCGGTTGGTTCATCAAGTATGAGAAGGTCGGCGTTCCGATAAAGGGCTTTCAGCAGTTCTACGCGCTGCTGCTGCCCGACGGAAAGGTCCTCGATCACGGCATCGGGGTCAATATTAAGTTTTAGCTCTTCCGACAGGGCCCTTATTTGTGATCTCGCGGCCTCGAGGTCAAGCCTAATGGCAGATCCCGTTTCCGCACCCAGCACAATATTCTCTGCAACGGTCATCGTATCGACCAGCATAAAATGCTGATGTACCATCCCAATGCCGAGGGCTATCGCATCGTGAGGGCTTCGGATCGCGACAGGTTTCCCTTCAAGCAGTATCTCGCCGCCATCAGGGCTGTAGAAACCGTAAACGATCTTCATTGCGGTAGATTTACCAGCACCGTTCTCACCGACGATCGCATGTATCGTGCCCTTCGCGACGGTCAGCGAAACACTGTCGTTCGCTAAACAGTCGCCGAATGATTTTCTGATGTCTCTTAGTTCAAGCATTTATAGAAAGACTTGGAGAACCACTAATTCGCCATTGCGTCGGTCACCTTGATCTCACCGGCAACTATCTTAACTTTCGCCTGCTCGACCTTTTGCAGAACATCGGCGGGGATAAGCGGTGTGTTGAATTCATCCATCGCATACGCGACCCCGTCTTTATCGAGGCCAAATACGTGAAAGCCCCCTACGAACCGTTTCTCAAGCACCTCCTGCACAACATCGAAGACCGCATTATCGACCCGTTTGACCATTGAAGTAAGAACAAAACCTGGTTTGACGCCGTTCTGGTTGGAATCTACGCCGATCACGAATTTGCGGGCCACACCACTCTCATCCCGCCCATACTGCTCGACGGCATCGAAAGCGCCCAGGCCAGAGTTCCCGGCGGCAGTAAACAAAACGTCTGCACCATTCTCTATCTGGTTCAAAGCCAGTTCCTTACCTTTGCCGGGATTATTCCAAGCCGCATCGGTGACCCCAACATAGTTGGTTAATACCCTTATATTAGGATTTACGTACTTTGCCCCCTCGAGATAACCTGTTGCGAATCGATGGATCAGCGGAATGTCCATCCCTCCGACAAAACCTAAGACTCCCGATCTCGATCTAGAGGCAGCGATCATCCCGACGAGGAACGAACCCTCGTGCTCCCGAAACACAAGCGATGCCACGTTGGCCTTGGGTGTCTTGCCATCCTTCTCGAAGATCACGCCGTCAATTATCGCAAACTTTATGTCCGGATAGTCGTTCGCGACCTTTTGCATTATGGGCCCCTGAGCAAAACCGACACCCACTACAAGGTCAAAATCCCTCTCGGCAAAGGCACGCATGGCGGGCTCGATCGACGTCGGATTCCCAGGTTCTACGTCGTAAAGACATATATTCAGTTCCTTTTCCGCACGCTTGACGCCTTCCCATGCCGCGGCATTGAACGACCGGTCGTTTTTTCCGCCAATGTCAAAAACGATGCCGACCTTGATGTTGCAGCCTTCACGGATGGCTTCGGTCGTAACCCCGCACGATGGCAGCATGATGACGGCAGCGAGCATTGCGGCAAAGGCCGCGACGGACCGAACTCTCATATTGATCACCTTACTTCTTTGATGCGCATCATAAGAGTAACGGCAAGCCCCATTTTCGACAAGAGCAAGACGCACCCGACGCGGGACAAAAGGGACAGGAATTTGACGTCGAGCCACCGTAACTCATTCAACGAAAACGACTTAGATACGATGTCGGGATATCCCGGCCTCGCAGTTGTCCCATTCCTTCATGGGAGGTCTAAACTGTTGTGCCTATAACTCTTACGATGACAAACGCCGCTTTTCCCGCTGTCCCACGAAAAAACAAATTGGAAGCTTTGTGTGCGTCCCTAAGTCCCAACTGTATAGGTTGTCAAAGACCTGAAGTTGGCACCTGATGTACCATTCCTGCAATATTGTATCACATATAGCTCACAGGCAAAATACTTTCTTCAGCCGGTCCATGAGGGCCGGACCGTGATGTAAACAATTGGCTTAGCGGATTTTGACCGGCATATCGCAAGTCCGCGAAGACGAAAGGCCTCAGCAAACCGGGGGAATGCGTGCGCTGCGGAGTTCACAAATGAGTTGCAGGCCCTTTAGTTGCCTGAAGGAGAAATAACTTCGACTACCAGGGATGTCCCGGGTATGGGAACTTCTGAAACGGCGTAGGCATCTTTGATCCGGGCGGCAACAAATTCGGCCTGTTCGCGGCTGCGGCAATGAAGCACTCCCAGAGGCGAACCATTCGAGATCGAGTCCCCAATGCGGGACAGACTCTCGTAACCGACGGCGTGATCTACCCCGTCTTCGGCTTTTGTACGGCCGCCGCCGATCTCGCAGACGGCGTTGCCGATGGCAAGCGTGTCAATGGCGTTGATGAAGCCGTCGGCTTCGGCGAGGACCTCAAATTTTTCAACGTTCGGAGCGAGCAGCTTTTCGGGTTCGTCGCAGACAGACGGATCGCCGCCCTGACATTCGACGTTATCTCGGAATTTTTCGAACGCGGAACCGTCGGCGAGCTTGGAATTCGCGAGATCGCGAGCATCTTCAATGCCGCCGGAGACACCCGCCAGCACAAGGAGCCGGGCCGAAAGCTCGACGGAAAGATCTTTTGTGGCCGCCCAAGATCCGTCTGAAACGCCTTTCAGTATCTGGATGCATTCGTAAGTCTCGAGAGCGTTGCCAACGAAGCGGCCGAGCGGCTGGCTCATGTCGGTGATGACCGCCTCGGTCCGGACACCACAATCATTCCCCGTTCTGACAAGAGCCTCAGCCAGCGTCCTAGATTCTTGGAACACCGGCATGAACGCGCCAGAGCCCGTTTTCACATCGAGAATGAGAGCGTCGAGCCCTTCGGCGAGTTTCTTCGACATTATCGATGCGACGATGAGCGGAATGTAGGGCACGGTGGCCGTCGCGTCGCGGAGTGCATAGATCTTTTTGTCGGCCGGTGCGATCTCAGCGGTCTGGCCGGCCATTGCAAATCCGCACTTCTTTACGATCCCGCGAAACTCTTCGGTCGATAAGCTCACGTTGTAGCCAGGTATCGATTCAAGTTTGTCGAGCGTGCCGCCGGTGTGGCCGAGGCCGCGGCCGGAAATCATCGGGACGGCCACGCTGCACGCCGCGACGAGCGGCGCGATCACAAGCGAGGTCTTATCGCCGACTCCGCCGGTCGAATGCTTGTCAGCCTTTGGCTTGTCGATGTCGGAGAAATCGAGAACGTCGCCGGAGTAGAGCATCGAGCGGACAAGCCGCCCGCCCTCCGATTCACTAAGGCCGCGGATGAACATTGCCATCACAAGCGCCGAGATCTGATAATCTGCCCAAGACCCGTCGCAAACGCCATCGATGAACGCACCGATCTCCTCAGCAGTCAATTCCCCGCCGTCACGCTTTTTGGCAATGATATCTTGAGGCCTCATCAAAAGTTACGCCTTTATTGATGTGCTTGCTTCTGCAGCAGAACAACCGCCTCGGCCCGGACCGCTCGCCGTTCACCCACGGCATCGACGCCTTCGCCGGTCTTGGCCTTGACGCTGACGCGGTTCATCTCAACTTCGAGCGCGTCGGCAAGGCCTTTTCGTATCTCGTCTATGTATGGACGAAGTTTTGGCGATTCGACGTGAACGGTCGAATCCACGTTGAAGACCTCGTAGCCCCGCTGCTTCATCTCGCCGACCGCGAAACGGAGAAAAACGAAACTCTCGGCGTTTCGCCAGCGTTCGTCGCTCGGCGGAAAATGGCTGCCGATGTCGCCGAGCGCGAGAGCCCCGAGTATGGCGTCGGTGACGGCATGCGTCAGCGCATCAGCATCCGAGTGGCCCTCTGCACCAAGATCGGACTCGATCAGGACGCCGCCAAGGATGAGCGGGCGGCCGTGTACAAGCCGGTGAATGTCGGAGCCGAAGCCTATTCGCATCGTTCGATAAAACCGAAAACTGTCTGGGTATAGCTATAGGCCGCTAGCATTCAGCTATCAGCTCTGAGCAAAGCCTCCGCGAGGATCAGGTCCTCGGGGTGCGTTATCTTGATATTTCGCGAGCTGCCCTCGACGATCGCGATCGGGTGGCCCAGCTTTTCAACTAGGTAACATTCGTCGGTTATAGCCTCAGTAAGTTCAATACTCTCAAAGGCCTTTCGCAATACCTCAACCCTGAATGCCTGAGGAGTGAGTGCCCGGCGAAGTTTATTTCTTTCAAGCGTTGCGGCAATCTCTCGTCCGCTGACGGATTTGATGGTATCGGTGACCGCGGCAACAAGACAAGCTGCCCCCGTCTCTTTTGCCGCAGCAATTGTACGATCGATCTCGTCCAAAGAAACAAGCGGCCGGGCTCCGTCATGCACGGCTATGATCTCACAATCGCCGCTAACCGCCGCTAGCCCATTGAATACGGATGCAGCGCGGGTGGGGCCACCCGATACGACCGCGTCGATCTTTTCACTCTTTGCTGTATCGAAGCTCGGCAACTTGTCTTTTGCAAGGACGAGAACAATCGAATCTATTGACGCAGCTTCTTGAAAGCGCTCCAGAGCGTGCATCAGCACCGGTTTGCCGGAGAGATCGAGGAATTGTTTTGGAGTTTCAGAATTGAAACGCGATCCGGAACCGGCGGCAACGATCATCGCCGTCGTCTTCATCGGGAAGCATCGACCTCTTCAATAATGGTCGTTTGCCTAAGCTCGCGGGTGGCCTTTCGGAAGCCAAGCGAACGCGAATCGTGGATGGACATATTCGATTCGCCGCCATTGGAAGGATCTTCCTGGCCGTGTTTCTCTTCCCATAGGCGGCCAAAGATCATTTTGCCGGCCGTCGTTTGCAGCACGCTGGTTACGGCAATATCGGCCGTCTTGCCGATCAGACGGCGGGCATTGTCCACCACAACCATGGTCCCGTCGTCGAGATACGCGACCCCTTGGTTGTATTCCTTTCCCTCTTTCAGAACGAATACTCGCATCGCTTCGCCGGGCAGAACCACCGGCTTTAAGGCGTTCGCCAACTCGTTGATGTTCAGAACCGACACTCCACGAAGCTGCGAGACCTTGTTCAAATTAAAATCGTTCGTGACGATCACGGCATCAAGCTGTTTGCCCAATTCGATTAGCTTTAGGTCCACTTCTTTGATCGACGGAAAGTCCTGCTCAAGGATCTGGACGTCAAGCTTGCTGTTGTTGCGAAGCCGTTGGAGCATGTCCAGGCCTCTACGGCCGCGCTGCCGCTTTGAAGAATCTGCAGAATCGGCGACCTGCTGAAGCTCCGCAAGAATAAAGTTGGGTATGATCAAAGTGCCGCTGAGAAAACCGGTCTCGGAGACGTCGGCAATGCGGCCATCAATGATCACCGAAGTATCCAGTATCTTGTAGTCGCGTCTTATATTCTTGTCACTGAAGATGCCGCCGAGTGCGGAGAGATCGAGATAATCACCTTTTGCAGCACCCACCATCAATCCGACATATCCCATGAAGAAAGCAAGAGAGATGGTAAGGAATGTCTGCATTTCTGCTGAGACGGCCGACTCTTTTTGAATGGAGATCAGCACGCCGATCAAAAAGGCCCCGATAATTCCAAGGATCGAACCTATGGCAGCACCGATAAGGGTTTTCAGCGATGCGCGACGCACACGCATCTCGAACCCTATGATGAACAATCCGACAAAAAGCCCGAGGAAGGCTGACAAAACATGACGGACCGAAGGGTCGTCGATCTGGCCAAGGCCAAACCTTTGCGTCCGCTCAAAAGGATTCACCAAGTAGGCCAGTAAAATCAAAATGCCTACAAAAGCTACCCTGATTATGAGCACGTCGAACTTCATCGCATCAAAATTCTAGCACGAATCGACAGGCGACAGGCAAATCAAGCCGATCCGGGAGAAGGAAAGGCGTGGCCGAGCCTTAACACTTGGCCGTTCATACCTGCCGATTCTGACGACAACAGAAAAAGAACCGCCCTCGCGACGTCGTCGGCTGCAATGTCCCGCAGCCCTGTGTTTGCCGCCGCATCAACCGATCCGGTTTCATTCATCTTCTTGCCGACAGACACACAATTCAGGCGATAATTTTTCGGCAATGTCCGGGCCGCCATTTCGGAATAGCTGATTATCGCGGACTGTGCAGCGGAGAATGTCGGGTCTGAAACACCCGCCCATGCCACATTTACGATCCTCGGCCCAGGCCGATCTTTCATCAGGTCAGTAACGGCATCGATCAAAAATTTCACAGAACCAAGATTCGCCCGCATGAGAAATGAAAACTCAGCCTCCGTTTCATTTTCAAATGACGATTTCGGCTCTTTTTTCAGACAATTGACAAGCAGGTCCAACCGTCCGAAAGCCGTCAGGACCTCATCCGCGATCACTCTACATCCTGCGATCGAACCTGGATCAGCAGCGACGTACCTTGCCAAGGTGCCCAGAGCAACGAGTTCTTCCATCGCCGCAGCCCCGTCAGGCTGGGGTTTCGGATCAACACCGACCACGTAACTACCCAGGAGAGCGAGCTGAATCGAGACCGCGCGCCCGACCGGGCTGCTGACATCGCTGATCAACGCAACTTTCTCGGCAAAATGATGGGTACCGTATGCGGGCATTGCGAACCTGACTTCAAGAAGCATATCTAACCGAGCGAAACATCTCAATAACACGCTTCGCAGGATGTGCCAGGCAATGTATTCTGTATCTGCACCAGAATGGCAAAACACCCGGAAACCGTCTTTGTTTGTCAAAACTGCGGGAACGAAGCCCGAAAGTGGATAGGCCAGTGTCCGGATTGCCGGGAATGGGACACCTTCGTCGAAGAGCGCTTTCGAATGTCTTCCCACAACAGCCGCCTCAACCCTGCAGGCAAACGCTTCGCCGGACGCGAGGCAGTTGCTTTTCAGAACGTAGAATCACAGGAAGAAGCACGCATCCCGTCGGGAATCGAGGAACTAGATCGCGTGCTTGGCGGCGGGATCGTCGCAGGGTCTATTGTCTTGATAGGCGGAGCTCCCGGCATCGGCAAATCAACGCTCGCCGTTCAAATGGCAGACAAATTAAGCAGCCGCGGGTTGAAGATCCTTTATGTAACTGGCGAAGAATCCGACAGGCAGGTCAAAATGCGCGGGGAAAGACTTGGCCTTTTAGCAGAACACGTGTTCTTGCTGCCGGAGACAGATCTGCAAACGGTATTTGGAACAGTCGAGCAGATGGCGCCCCAGATCCTGATCGTGGATTCGATACAAACGATGTTCAGTGAACGGATCGAATCGGCTCCGGGCAGCGTCTCTCAGGTCAGGGAAGTGGCCGCCCAGCTGATGATGCTGGCAAAGCAGACGGGCGTTCCGGTTTTCGTCACCGGACATGTGACCAAGGACGGAAGCATCGCCGGCCCGAAGACCCTCGAGCATATTGTAGATACGGTCCTTTATTTCGAAGGCGACAGGCACCATAATCACCGGATCATTCGGGCGACGAAGAATCGTTTTGGCGCTGTCAACGAGATCGGAGTATTCGAAATGACCGGTTCAGGTCTGGTCCCCGTCAATAACCCGTCAGAACTGTTCCTGCAGGAAAGACCGGCCGGAGCGAGCGGTTCTGCGGTCACCGCTTGCATCGAAGGAACTAGGCCGATGCTGCTTGAAGTTCAGGCGCTTGCCGGTGGTTCCAGGGCCGGCACGGGACGAAGGATGACGCAGGGATTCGATCATAATCGAGCGGCTCTGCTGATCGCCGTGATGGAAAAGAGGCTGGGATTTCAATTTGGCAGTGACGATATATTTGTCAACGTCGCCGGCGGATTGGAGATCGATGAACCGGCCGCAGATCTAGGTGTCGCGGCGGCGATCGCGTCGAGTTTCAGAGGCATTGAGATCGACCGCGGCACAGCGCTGTTCGGGGAGGTGGGCCTCACCGGCGAAGTCAGAGGTGTTCTCCAATCCGCTGCCCGCGTTCAGGAAGCCCGAGCACTCGGTTTTGAAAGGCTGATATTACCGCGTTCCAATTTGAAGGGATCTGACAGAATGCTGGGCATCAGGGCCGTTGGCGTAAGTAACCTGGAAGAGGCGATGGAGGAATTGTTTGGATGAAGAAGACGGTCTTTACAGAAGGCGATGACGGGATCAAGCTCGTACTTCATGGCCGAGGGCCGAAACGCCGGCCGGCAAAAATGCCTCGATCGATCTCACATCGCGAACCGATTCACGTGATCTATGGGGGCGCACATTTATATTCCAGCGATACACCATCCAAACTTGCCAGGATCGCCCTGAAAACGCTGGATACCTACGTTGGTGACCATCTTGAGTTCGCCGCGGCGATGGATATACCGGAGTGCAGGTCCCTTCCAAAGAAAGCGGCCGAGGCAGACGCTCTCGAAAGGGCGCTTCTTAAAGAAAGCGAAGGGCTGCGAGAGGAGAACTTCCCGGCCTGGCTGGCTTCCCAAGTATATAGGCGAACCAAGAAAAAGCTCGAGATCGAGCCCATCGAAGATCTGAGGATCGATTTCGAAGATGGATACGGTACGCGAGACGATGATGAAGAGGACCTTCATGCTGAAAGAGCGTCCCAAGAGCTTGCCGCATCACTCGAAGCAGGAACCTCGCCGCTTTTCACAGGAATACGTGTTAAGCCTTACTCCAATTCGACCCGAGCCAGAGCAAAGCGAACATTGCGGATCTTTCTCAGGACACTAACAGAAATTACCGGCGGCACTTTGCCAGATAATTTTCTGGTCACTCTCCCGAAAGTGACTGACAAAAAGGACGTTGCAAGCCTTGAACGCGATCTTCGAAAGATCGAAAAGGAACTCGGGTTGGGATCGGGGCGGATCGGGATAGAAATAATGGTCGAACATCCGTCTGCGTTATTCGATAGGAAGGGGAATTTTCATCTTAGATCGATCGTCGATGCGGCACGTGACCGGTGCGTGGCGGCACATTTCGGGGCATACGATTATACGGCGTCCCTCGGTATAGTTGCGTCAGAACAGAACTTGGACCATCCATCATGCGACCTTGCACGCAACCTGATGCTCGCGGCTCTTCGTCCCGCCGGTATCAGGCTATCGGACTCTGTGACCGCCACGCTTCCAGTAGCCCTCCACAAAGATGGACGAATGACAAATGAAAAGATCGCAGCCAACAAAGCTGCGGTCTTTGAAGGCTGGCGACTGCACTTTTCGAACGTAACGAGATCTCTAGCAAACGGGTTTTTCCAAAGCTGGGACCTCCATCCAAACCAACTGGTCGCCAGATACGGCGCGGTTTACCGGTTCTTTCTCATTTCAGCCGAGGCCCAGGGCAGGCGACTGCAGAGGTTCATTGGGTCCGCGAGCCAAGCTACATTGACCGGTACGGCTTTTGACGATGCAGCGACCGCGGCCGGGATAGTAAATTTCTTCAGACGGGGGCTTTATTGCGGAGCTCTGAACGAGGAAGATGTTACCCGAGCGACGGGAATGACCCCGGATAAACTGAACTCAATCGTGCTTTAGGGGTGGTCCCCAAAAACCAGGGCAGACTAGGTCCCGCTCTCGCCCGACATAATGCTATCGAGGATGGCCTCTCTCGCATTCGTCTCATCAGGAACCGTTCCGGACTTTTCATCCCGAACCTGATGGGGTCGCGGCTGAAAGAACGGATCGACATCGCCCGGCAGCCCTTCCGAGAGAAGTTTCGCCCTGATTACCTTTGAGATCAATGACTGCTCGAACCGAGAAATATCAGTGAACTTGACACCGACGCCGGTATCATCGAATCGATAAACCGCCTTACACGAAAGCGGAAGACGATTTCGATTTGGAAGTTCGATCTCCATCCTGAACTCATCTCCGGTAAAAATGTTCTCTTCCCAACCGGTAAAACACCCGCCGACACTGATCTGCTGAAGGACAGTCTCCTGTCTCTCACCGGTAGTTGTGAAGATCACAGCGGGTATCTCAAGCGAGAATCTAATATATCTTCGCTGTTCGATGGACATTGAATATCAAGAGCCGTTCGCCCGCAGGGGACGAACGGCTCCTATCATAAACCCAACCTTGGCAGCATGGCAAAAACGTCGAACGCTTGCCCACAACACGCTGTTACATTTGACTATGCGGCCACTGACTCAGCCGGTGAGCAGTGTTCTTCGAAAGTTTTCGCGAGCGCTTCTGCAATTACAAAAGGGGGCCTGCCCTCGAGGTCTCTACGCTCGAACATCTGAACCAGCTTTCCTTCCCTAAGAAAGCCGATCGAAGGTGAGGACGGAGCGTAACCCGTAAAATACTCTCTAGCCCGATCTGTCGCATCGATGTCAGCACCGGCAAATACTGTTATTGATCGGTCTGGTCTCACCTGCGAGTTTTCGAGCGCCATCGCTATCCCGGGGCGAACACCGCCGGCTGCGCAGCCGCAAACCGAATTTACCACTACCATCAGGGTCCCTTTCGTGTTCTTGATCGCCTCTTCGACGGACTCTGGCGTTTTCGTTTCCTCGATCCCCAGCTGCGCCAGCTCTGCACGCATCCCTTGGATCATCATTTCAGGATATGGCATATTTTCTCCTTGTTCTTGCTGATTAATATTCTTGCTGATCACTGATCGATCAGATACCTGACCTTTTTTTCAAGTATTCAGGTTTAGTCCGGCTTTAGTCAAGAGCTGACAAGCCTAAATCTTTCGGTTTGCCGAAGTTCGGCCAATCAAATAATATTGGTCTTTGCATAATTCCCGATGGGTATCGAGATCGAAAAGAAATACAGGCTCGACCGCAAAAGACTGGTCGAGATCACGACACGGCTGCGAGAGCTGGGTGCTGAATTTCGCAGCGAAGTTTTCGAAGAGAACTACCTCCACAAAGGCGGCGTGCTCGAAGAGAGGGCCGCCGTTCTTAGGTTAAGAAAGGTTGCCGGCCACACTGTCCTTACCTACAAAGAACGGCTCAGATACGATTCAGATATAAAGCATCGGATCGAGTATGAAACTGCGGTCGCGGACGTGGACGCGATGGAAAAGATCATCCAATGTTTGGGCTACAAGCTTTCGGTAATATACGAAAAGCACCGCAAGACATGGCACTTCATGGATGTCGAGATCGTGCTTGATGAATTGCCTTTCGGACTTTATATGGAGATCGAGGGAGAAGTAGATGCCATCGAAGAGGCCGAAAAGGTACTTGAGATAGATGATCTCGAAGCCGAACCACGCGGTTATCCAAGACTCGCAATAAAGTACGGCCGAATGGTCGGAGAAGTTGCCGAGTCAAGGTTTGCGAAGAAAACGGCAGCGTAGGAAATTTTGCCCTCAGGCGCCGATGTCGCGGCCGACGAAAGCCATTTGAGCATCAAAAGGCGCGGTCCCTGTAACCTTTCGATAGGTTCCGTCTGGACGGAGGACCCACGCATTAATATTGTCCTTTAGGTAAAACTCCAATATCTCGTCAACGATGTAGCGGCGAATATCTTGGTCAAGCACCGGCAATACCACTTCAACCCGTCGATCCAGATTTCGCTGCATCCAATCTGCACTCCCGATATAAACCTCTTCATCCGTCCCGCCGTTCCCAAAGTAAAAGATGCGGCTGTGCTCGAGGAACCTGCCGACTATCGACCTAACTCGAATGTTTGACGAAAGGCCTCTCACACCCGGCCTTAAAGAGCAAATGCCCCTAACAATGAGGTCGATGTTCACGCCAGCCTGCGAAGCGTCGTAGAGCTCGCTGATCAACTCTTCATCGGTCAGACTATTGATCTTTACGATTATCCTGGCCTTTTGTCCTGCACGAGCAATGTCGCGCTCACGCCTGATCAACTCCACAAGCCTTTCTCTGAGATTGAGCGGCGCAACAAGCAAACGGTTGTATTTGTCCTGTTGAGAATAACCTGTCAGAAAATTGAAAAGGCTGGTCGCATCTTCGCCGATCTCTTCGTCAGAGGTCAGGAGACCCAGGTCTGTATAAAGTTTTGAGGTCGCAGGATTGTAGTTCCCGGTCCCGAAATGAACATATCTGACCAGTTTCTCCTTCTCCCGCCGCACGACAAGCAGTACCTTTGAGTGGGTCTTGAGACTGCTGATGCCGTAAACCACGTGAACGCCTTCGTTCTCAAGACGCCGTGCCCATTCAATGTTGTTTTCCTCATCAAACCGAGCTTTCAATTCGACCAAAGCAGTGACCTGCTTTCCCAGTTGAGTCGCTCGAATAAGAGAACCCACGATCGGCGAATCCTTTCCGGTTCGATAAAGGCAGATCTTTATCGCCTGAACATGCGGATCTTCGGCAGCATCGGCCAGAAAGTCTGTAACGGCCGTGAATGACGTGTAGGGATGATGAAGAAGCACATCCTGTTTTCTCAAAACGTCAAAGACATACTTCTTTTCATGAAGCACTGAAGGATGTACCGGTGCTATTGGCCGTTCCTTTAAATGCGGCCGGTCGAGAGAGTAGAGCTGCATTAGATCAGGAATGTCAACAAAGCCGTCTATCCGGAACACATCCTGTTCGTTAAGCCCAATCCCGTCGGTCAAAAGCTTCAGCATTTTCTCAGGCATCGTATTCGAAACTTCCAGCCTGACCGGAAATCGGAAACGCCGCCGCTGAAGTTCTCGTTCAAGCGTCCGCATAAGATCGCCGGCCTCGTCTTCGCGGATCTCGATATCGGCATCTCTCGTGACCCGAAAAAGATACCCGTCCGTCGTCTTCATGTTTGGGAACAAGGCCTCGGCATTCGCGGCGATCACTTCCTCCATCAAAACAAATCGGCCCGTCTTTTCGCCGATAGGAATAAGCCGAGGCAGCGAGGGCGGCAGTTTTATTCGAGCGAACCGCTTCTGACGAAAAAGATGCTTCAGATTCTTTTGCGTAGCATTCCTGTTTGGCTCGATGAAGAGGCCGATGTTTAGACTTAGGTTGGAAATGTAGGGAAACGGATGGCTTGAATCGACCGACTGAGGTGTAAGTATCGGGAATAGATTGTCTCGAAAAAACTTGTCAAGCTTTTTTCGCTCTTTTGCATTAAGCGTGCGATAGGGTTCAATGGTTATCCCGTGTGCGGCAAGTTCAGGAAATACATTCTCCTTCAAATACGACGCTTGTCGCTTTAGCATCGGACGGAGCCGCTTTCCGATCTCGCGCAGCTGTTCTGCCGGGGTCAGCCCGTCGGCCGAAAGCTCGCTGACGTCTTCTTCGATCTGCTCTTTTAACCCGGAAACCCGGATCATGAAAAATTCATCCAGGTTCGTCGAAAATATTGACAAGAATTTCAGCCGCTCAAGGACCGGCAGGTTCTCGTCCATTGCCTCATCAAGGACCCGGCGATCGAATTCGAGCCAGCTGAGTTCTCGATTGAAAAGCGTCGCACCGTCGAATGGGGCATCATTTGGAATCTCAGATGCTGCTTCGGACTTTGTCTTTTCTATTTTTGTGTTTTCCTGGTCCATAAGGCCCGACTTTTTATTATATTTCAGCCGGCCTTTTGGTTGTTTTAAATTCACGTTACAAGAATGTTACAGAATAATGCGTCTATTTCAATATCCTGACACTCGTCCCGACCGGTACTGAAGCAAACAATTTCGTCATGTCATCGTCAGAAAGCGCTATGCAGCCATCGGTCCAGTCACAAGAAATGCCGCCGCCGTGAATATAGATCTCACCTCCGAGCCGAGTCTTTTGCGGCGGACGTCCCCTCGTTCTCTCAGCCTCAACGATAGATTTGTGCTCGTCCTCGGAGATCAGCCCACTGGCCAGGCCTCTTGCGGCCGCAGCTGCATTCGGATAGCTGAGTGCCAGGGAAAGGTGATATCGGCTTTCCGGATTACGAGTAAATACATAGAAGTCACCCTCCGGTGTTCGGCCATCGCCCTCCCTCTCTTTATCACCGACGGGCGACGAACCGAGAACGATCTGAAAAACCATTAGCCGCTCACCGCCTTCATAAACCTCCAGGCTTCGTAATGATTTATGAACCACGATCCTTGGTTTTCTATCGGCTTTCACTTAGATCTGCGGGTCCCCATTTTATTGCTGGACGACATTCTTGCGCGAAACCAGGCAAGTCCGTGCCTTGTAGGGCCGGCTCATCCACGCCTAGTTTCCCACCGTTACAACAGCCTTCAATTTTTGACGCATTTGCTCGGCCTCCCTTGGCCTTCCCTGTCTGATCCAAAACTCTGCGAGAGCATCATATCTTGCTCCAGGGTCGTAATTCATTGCCCAAGCCAGCTTCGCCATACACTCCGGACAGTTGTCCAGAGGGCGCCTGTCTGATTCTGCAAGATGGTTTGTCCCCGCCATCAGGCATTCATAAAGGGTGCAGTGCTTCATCGTGAACATATGGCCCACCTCATGCATAGCCACCTTTAATGTACGGTCGAGAAGTTGATCAAAAGTGGTCTTTCGGCCCGGCGGTGTAAATTGATATAGCGACCATACACCGACCCGCTCTGCAAATGTCGCCTGTCCGAAAACGAAGGCCCAAGTATCGCCCGGATAAAGGTCATAATTCGTGAATGCGATCAAGGCCGCTGCATCATTTGGCAATAGCTTAGGGAGGACATCATCAAGAAAGTACTGCGTTCTGATCTGTAGATTATTGCGATACTCAATTAACCGCTTCTTATCTTCCGGCACTTTGCCGAGAGCCCGGTCGGCATTCAGCTTTACAGGCAAGCTGTAAAAAGCCCTCATATACTCTGCCGCAAGCCTGATCGCACGTCTTTGATCCGGGTTGAATGTCCCGATGGGCTGAATGTAAATGGTTCGGCGTTCGGCAGTTGGGAGTGTCGGTTTTGATGCCAGATATTCTTCGAATGTTTCGCCGGTCTCGCGCTGCGTGGTAAGCCAGTCGCCGGACTCGACTTTCATCGGTTTGAAAAATCGTTCGATGGCGGTTTTCTGCAGTTTCAACCGGTCTGCGCGCTCATCCAGGGCTGGAACGCTATTCGCCACTGGCCCATCCATGGATGAACACCCGAAAGTAAGAAAGAATAAAAGCACAGCCGCATATCTCATAAGACCTTAGACCGATCTTTTCTCAATTTGTTCCGAGTTTTCAAGAATGATCGTTCTAGGTTCGTCGCCCGAACCTTCTATCTTGACCGATAAGATCTGTTCCGAAACCGGACGTTTCGAAAGCCGCTCGGCCCACTCGATGACGACGATCGCCTGCGGGTCGTCCAGAATCTCATCTAACCCGACCGCAAAGGACGCATTGGCAGTATCAGCCATGCGCCAAAGATCGATGTGATATACGTTGATGCTGTCGGTCTTGTAAAGATTCACGAGAGTAAAGCTAGGGCTTGTAACCTCGTCGACGTCGTATCCGAGAGCGGCGACAATACCCTTTGTCAGCAGAGTTTTCCCTGCTCCAAGCCCACCGTAAAGCAGGACCATGCTCCCGGCCCGCAGGCCGCTGCTGATCCGTTCGCCAAGTGCGAACGTGTCTTCGGGTGTCGTGCAATTAATGATCTCTTTCATTCTATGGGGAGGCCGATCTGCGAAAACCAGGACTGCTTATCCCAATAACCACGCTGAAGAATGATCTTACCGTTGCAAAAATTGAAAAAGCCGCACCCCCGTATTTCGTAGCTTCTCCCAGTTGGCGCGTGCCCTGCGAATTCTCCCGTCCATGTTCCCCCGCCAACCCATTCCCACGCGGCCCAATCATCCTCGCCGATCAGGTTCTCTACGCGCGACCAGGCATCCGGAAACGCCGCGAAGAAGGCATCATTTCCGGCGCGGATCGCTTCTTTGCCAACGTCGGGCTGGCCAATAGCGACCTGAAGATTTAAGGCATCGTCAGCGTAACATTCTGCCACCGTCTCGCTATCGCACTGTTGAAATGCATCGATCCATGTCTGTAACAGTTCCTTCGAATTCATCGTTTCTTAGCAATTCTTAACGCAATATGATCTAAAGGGTACGTTTTTTCAGCCTGCGGCTTTTTGCTTCGATTCTAATTTGTCTCAAACTCCGCAAAGGCCTCGGCTAAACATTCGCGGACGTCCGACGCTGTCATAACCCGCTTCCCATATTTCGCTTCGGCGATGTCACCTGCCACTCCTGAGATATATACGGCGGCAACAACCGTCTCGAAAATGTCGATGTTCATCTTTGCTGCCTGCGCCGCAAATCCTGCAATGATGCCCGCGAGCGTGTCGCCGTTTCCGGCTTTGCCCAAACCTGAATTTCCGTTCGGATTGACGACGACCTTACCGCCAGGCCCTCCGATCAAAACACGTTCTCCTTTCAAAACCACTATGACATTATGACTCTCTGCAAACTCCCCGATCACGGCAACCCGGTCCTTTAGCGCATCTTTTTCATTTGTCCCAAGCAGCCGAAGGAACTCGCCCTCGTGCGGCGTTAAGATCAGAGGGGGGGCGCTCTCGCATATAGAGGCAACGCTCGAGAGAGGCGAAATGAGGTTGAGGGCGTCGGCATCAGCGATGACCGGTTGGCGACGGGTCACGATCAACCTTTTAACGAACCTTCTTGTACTCTCGCTCTGCGACAAACCGCAGCCTACTGCAACTCCGTCGGCCTTTTCCAACAGATCCTGCATCTCACCAAGAGCCTCTTCAGAAACGGCCCCGCCGTCAGTTTCAGCGACCCCGCGAACAATTACCTCAGGCAGAACACGGCACGCGACCTGATCCTTGACCGAATGCGGCGTCGCAACCGTTACGAGTCCAGCACCCGACCTAGCAGCGGCATTTGCCGCCAATACAGCTGCTCCCGAATAATCTTCAGACCCGGCAACCAGCAAACAATGCCCACGCTTGTTTTTATAAGAATCGGTGGAAAAATCTGACTTCTTGAGCCATGTCGCCGCATCTTCTCTTTCGGCCCAAAAAAGCCGCGAAGGCTGTTCGTCGATCAATGCTTGCGGCGTACCAATGTTCGCGACGACAAACTCGCCGTTAAAATTAGACGCAGGAGGCAAGACATTCGCAGGTTTCGGAGCGGTAAATCCTACGGTTAGATCGGCTCTAAAATGCTCGCCTATGGGTTCTGGGCCATCCGAACTTAGGCCGGAGGGTATATCAATTGAAACAAAGAACGGTCGGTGAGCCTTTGCATTAAAGCTATTGAATTGTTTTGCCAATAGGGATAGATCGCCAGCCAACGGCCGAACTAAACCCGTCCCGAAAATTGCGTCAACTACGACATCAGGACCCAGGAAAGGATCTAGTCTGTCAAGGAAAGTTCGATGAGTACCAAACTCGGCAAGGCAGATAGCAGGATGATCGCGGCCCGTCTGAGCCGAATGCAAATTGCGTATAAGTTCCAAATTAAGCTTCGCATCGCCGCTAATTTCTTCATCTGGAAACATTAAACAAACCTTGACCGACGCACCTCGATTCAAAAGGACCCGTGAGAGGGCGAAGCCATCACCGCCGTTATTGCCCTTGCCGCACAAGATCAGGACCGACTTCCCACTTACCGAACCCCCAAGTTTTTCTGTTATCGCACAAGCCACTGCATGAGCAGCGTTCTCCATCAGGATGATGGAAGGAATGCCGCAGCGTTCGGTGGTCAGTCGATCGACCTCACGCATTTGCGCGGCTGTAAGGACTTTCAGCATCCTAAGTAATTTAGCACAAGGGCGTTACTCGAAACTTGTTCTATTAATGAATCTTGAGAAAGAAGGGTCACAAGGATAATGGCGGTTGGAACCTAAGCGGTCAGATCGAAAGGAATATCTAGGGGAAAAGTACTTTGGAGGAGCGGTAAAGAAAGAGACCACATCCCTTGCGAATGTGGCCGTAAATACTCCAGATAAAGAATGACCCTGTTGCAAACAATTACTTATTTGTTTGCCACTGTGCCTGTAAACCGTTAACTTCCGTTCATTTATTAGAAACGGCTATTTACCTTTGGCTTCCACAAAACCGGATCTGATATTGTGGGCCAGAATGGTGGTCCCGGCTGGATTCGAACCAGCGGCCTTCCGCTTAGGAGGCGGACGCTCTATCCAACTGAGCTACGGGACCTGTGCAAACTCGGATTTTGGATTTCAGGTGTCCGATTGTCAAGGGCTAGAGGTAAAGGGCCCCCTATTCGTCATATTTGATCAACGAATCTACGGCGTGGCCGCCCAACTTCCCTCGACCGTTCAAGAAAGTCAGTTCGACGGCGAATTGAAGACCTGCGACCTCTCCGCCAAGCTGTTCCACCAGATCAACGACGGCCTTTGCTGTCCCGCCAGTCGCAAGCAGGTCGTCAACTATCAATACTCGATGCCCCACTCCGACAGCATCTCGGTGGATCTCAAGCGTGTCCTGTCCATATTCGAGATCATAAGAGATCGACACCTTCTCTGCCGGCAGTTTTTTCGGTTTTCGGACGGGCACGAAGCCGGCGTCAAGCCGATAAGCAAGCGGTACGGCGAAGATAAACCCTCTGGACTCGATGCCGATCACAGTGTCTATTTGCTTATCTCGACATAGGTCAAACATAGCATCCAGCGTCTTACGCAATCCCGCAGGGTCTTTCAGGAGGGTCGTAATGTCATAGAAGTTGATACCCGGCTTTGGAAAATCGGGCACCTCGCGGACCAATTTTTTAAGATCATCCATAGTTTGCTGGTCGGGCACTAAAAGATCTCCCGTTCCTAGTCGTCTATTCGAAACGCCTTAAATTCCTGATCAAGATCGATAACAATTTCTTCTACCCTTTCAACGCGAGAATGGTTTGGCCCGGCCGAAAGGTCTTGACGAAATGCCTCGATCGCAGATTCGTCACCATGCGCTATGACCTCCACCCGTCCATCAGATAAATTCCTTACTAAACCAGTCAGCTGATGTCTCGCAGCGGAGCGAAGAGTAAAGTATCGAAATCCGACCCCCTGAACATAGCCGCTAACGAAGAATTTTCTGGATACGACCATAAAAATTTCTTCAATCCTCAGCCGAGAGCGTCGAGGCATTCGCCAAGCGTGCGGCGCCGACACGTGAAAATTGGCATTCCCCGATGTGTCAGCTTGCTTGCAGTGGTTTGCCTTAATTCTTCAGCGAGGGCAAGAAAATCACGCGGCTCGTCTGTCTCAAACGATATCAAATATTCCTGATCGCTGAATCCGAATGCGTGGGTCAGGTGTATCCTTATATTCGGAAACTTCTTTCCGACCATGAAATTCTCGGCTATAAGCGCGTCTCGCTCCTCACCCGTCTTGTCAAACCATTCGGCCTGCTTCGCGCACGGATAAACGAAATGATACCTACCCGAACCTGCGACGACATGCTGGCGGTCTAATGGGTCGCCGAGGCCGTCGTCACGTATAAATGCCATTCTCTTGGTGACTGCAAGAAAATTCTCTGCAGTCTCAAGATAGCTGCCCAGTCCGGTCCTGAACAGATTCGCGGTCATTTCCTGGATCAGATCCAGGGAACTTCCAATTCGCCAGAACATCAGGTCCGCTTTCGAATCAAATCCGACGAGCGAATAACTATAGAGCAGAAAGTTGTCTTCATAGGAATCGTAAACTCCCTGAAACTCACGCTTAAGAATGCCCTTCGTATCACCATCCAATTTTCGCCATGAAGGATTCACGCGAAAAAAAATGAAACTGACAAACTGCTTCTCTAACGGTGCCGCCGCAGAGGAAAGGCCTTTCTCCGACACCAATCGAAGACTACCTTGTTCTTGCTGTTCCTTTTGCAGATCTTTGAACCCCATTACAGATAAAAACGAGCTCAATGGGAACGGGATCTGTGCCGGTTCCATTGCCTGCACGGCCCTCAGGCTCAATCTAATTCTGCCAACTTTGCTTAACTATGTCCAAGTTCATCCGATAGGCTAGTGGGATCCCCAAGAGAAACTAAGGTCTGGTGAGGCACGAGGTGTCGCGGGGAATATTGATCGGTGAATGCCCGTGTCCAACAGAAATCCCGTTCCTGATAGCCTCGGTCACGAAATCTTTCGAAACCGCGACCGCGTCTTCCAGAGCGAGGCCGAGCGCCAGATTTGCCGTGATCGCGGCCGCAAGCGTGCAGCCGGTTCCATGAGTAGCGTCCGTGATTATCCTTTCCGTTTCAAAGATCCGCACATTCCCATCGGCAAGAAAAAGCAGGTCTCGGGCCATCGGCCTATAAGAGCCTGGGGACTCGAGGTGGCCGCCTTTAATAAGGACATTCGAAGCCCCCATTGAACGGATCAGGCCGGCCGCTCGCTCTATATCCTCTTCGCTGCGAATATCGAGCCCCGAGATGCGCTCTGCCTCTTGTCTATTCGGCGTTACCACCGTGCTCAATGGAAATAGTTTTTCGATCAAGACCCGCAGAGCACCGTCGTCAATAAGATCATAGCCCGACGTAGATCGGACCACGGGATCCACGACAAGAAACGGTATCGGCCATTGTCGAAGTGCCTCCGCTACGGCCGAAATGCCTTCTTCAGTCGCGATCATTCCAGTTTTCGCGGCCGAGACGACGAGATCCTCCATTACGGCCTTGATCTGACCCGTAATTGCAGGCCCGTTGAGATGAGTTGCTCCGAATACGCCAGTGGTGTTTTGAAAGGTCACCGAAGTTACTGCTGCCGCTGCAAAACAACCGAATGCAGTAAACGTTTTTATATCAGCCACGATGCCGGCGCCGCCCGAAGGGTCAAGCCCCGCTATGGACAAACATATTCTTGGCTGCTGAAACTCCATTGCCTAATTCAAGCTCCTCCCCGAGCAAGACGGTGTTCGTCGATCACCGAATTCAAGTAACGGATCGAAGCATAACCGCACGCACCAGCCCGCAGGACGCTCTTATAATTGGCGCCATCAATGCCTCCAAGCGCGACCACGGGAAACGGTCGTACGGCGGCGCAAACTTCCGCAAGCCTGGCCAAGCCGGTTTGAGCGCCCTTTCCAGGAGAGGAAAAAACAGGCCCGAAAACCACAAGATCGGCGCCGCCATTCCTTGCCGCGATCACATCTTCGACACTGTGTGTAGAGACCGCGACAATGAGACCAGAAGGTGAGATCGATCTGACCGCATTAACCGAAACACCGTTTGATGGAAGATGGACGCCCGCGGCACCGGCCGCTATCGCGATGTCGGTCCGATCGTTCACAAGGATCTTGAGTCCGGTACCGAGGGATGCTTCAACAGCTCGCTGCGTTATTTGAAATATCTCTTCAGCTTCAAGATCTTTTTCGCGGATCTGAAATAGTGAAATGCCACATTCCGCTGCAACCCGCGCTCTTCCTACGATCGCCGCCTTTCTTGATTCCAGATCGAGACCGGGAAGATACCCTTCTGAAATGCAATAAGCTATCGGATGGCCGAACTTTTCGATCACTTATCCGACCTGCCGCCTTCGCTGTCTCGTAGAAGTCTGACACTTTGTTCGAAATGTGCGATCTCCCAGAAGGCGATCACGATATTTAGTACGCCCAGGCCGGTGACCGCTCCACGAAACCAGGTCGACGTTACGGTTGAATGAATCGCCGGAAGGCCGAGGCCCTCTGTTACGAGCGCCAGCAGATAATTCTCACTCCAATTACCGAAAAGCGTGTCCCAGGGCGATAAAATGAGATAGAACCCCAAAAGAAGACAGAGAATGATGAAAAAAACTACGGTCAGCCGCTCAACCATACCATAGAATTATAGCCCGATTCAGGAGTAGGCGAAAACAGCGAGGTAAATGCTCAACTATTCACCACCAGCGACTTGATCCTCTCACTCACATCCCTGAAATCAACGTTCTCCGCATAAACTTGTTCGAAATATTTCGACGCAACCTCGAGTTCGCCGTCGGCTTCAAAGGCGGAACCAAGTTCGTACCAAATGCCGAGTTTTTCGTCAGTCGAAAGGCCCTCGGTCTCAAGTGTGCGCTCGAACCACTTTGAGGCTGGTTTCGGCATTCCCTGCTGCATGAAACAGTGGCCCAAAAGATTTGCGCATGAAAAGAACCGGCGGGTGCCATCGTTTACCTTTACCAGAGAAACCGCAAATTGATATTCCTTTATCGCTTCTTCGATCAGCCCCATTTCTTGGTACGCCGTGGCAGTATTGAAATGGGTCTCAAAGTCGGCCGAGGAAGTATCGGCGTTATCATCTAAACCAAGCTCAGAACGCAGGTCCTCGATCTCGACAACCCTTGTTTGCTGTTCGTCCCGATCGCCTCGGATAAAGGGGTTTGTGCTCGGGACTGCTTCGTCGGTTTCTGCGACGTGCTGAACGCTTGGCTCTGGTATCGGCGAAGTCTCGTCAGCGGATTTGCCCAGCCGTAAGCGGATCTCTTGAACAAGCTGGGTTATCTCGTCCTTTGGCCCAAATTCCTGGAGCAATTCATTGGCGGCCTTTTCTGCTAGCTCGAGATAACCATTCTCTATATAGAATTTTATCCCGTCTATCTCCTTTTCGAGCTTGGGATCGGATACTTTATCGTCAGCCGGTTCCTCCGAATCGGTTGAGCCCTGCGCCTTGGCAGCATCAACCGGGCCGAATGCAAAATCAGTGGCTGATACTGTCACAACGCCGGTGTTGTGCGCTGGATCTTCCGCAGCCGGCATGACCGGCTGAGCCTCGTCGGGCCGGACATATTCTTCGGGCAGAGCCTGCGGTGATCTACGGGCCGGTTTCGAGAATCGTTTATCAAAAAGGCTCTCATCATCGCTGTGCTCGAATCCGTGTTCAAGATTCAGTTCCCGCAATCTGTCTGCGTACTCTGCCTCTTGCGGTCGAAGCATGGTCAACTGGATCAGCGCGTTCCTTTCGTCTTCGACGGAATCTGCATTTCTTGCCACCTCTGCAAGCCGGGCAAGTGCATCACACAAGGCGCTTTCATCTCTTTGCCAGGAGCAATATCGAGCTTTCAACCGCAATCCCTCAAGCTGGTCTGGCTCTCGCACCAGCACAGCCTCAATAAGCGCGTGGAACTCTTCAGCCTGGCCGCCGACGAGCATATGTTCGGACGACATCGATAGGATCCGCGTAGCCGAGGTAAGATCTTCTCGATCGACATAGATACGAGCGAGTTCAAGGAATTTTGGATAGTTGGCCGGTTCCATCTCAACCAGCCGAATGGTAACTTGTTCGGCTTCGAAAATATCCCCTGCCTTAATAAGGCAATCGACCAGCAGGAACCTGATCTCACGACTGTGCGGAAACTCTTCTAACAGTTCCTTCAGGCGTTCGGCGGCTGCTCCCGGTTGACCGAGTTCGAACTGTGAGGCGACGAACTCCTCGAGCACTCTGATGTCATCTCGTTTGATGCCGATCGCCTTCGAATAACACTCTAACGCCTCTTTATGGCAGCCTTTCTGCGCGAATCTTTTTCCTGCCTCAAAATACGCGTCATGTGCCTCGTCCGGCTGCGACTCGGCCATATAAGATTCAGCGAGGCTGAGGTATGAATCAGTGTTTGTCGGGTCAAGAAGCGCTATCTCTTTCCAGACTGCCAAGGCATCGATTTTGCGCCCGACATTCTCATACTTTTCGGCAACCTTCTTGTAATGCATTCGAGCCTCGCTCAGAGAGCCCCTCTGCTTGTGGAGTTCGGCAAGCTTTAGCCACACCTCGGTCGAATTCGGGTCCAGCCTTGAGATCTTGTTGTAAACCGCTATTGCTTTCTGCGCAAAGCCCTGTTTTCCGTAATGGTCGGCAACGGCGGTATAACATCTGATCGCGGCCTGAATGTCGGTACTCTTCGAGTAGAGGTCGCCGAGCATGTTGATCGTTCCGAAATCTTTCGAATCGTACTTGATAACCTGTTCGTATTCGCCGATCGCAGACCGGATCTTACCCTGAGAAAGGTAACGTTCGGCATTGCGCATTGCCCTTGTCTTATCAAAAGTCATCGTTGATTCACTGTCTGATCTGGTTGACGCGTGGTTAGGACGAGCCGTTTGATTACTGCGTTTTGGAACGGAGAGTACAGGCAAAATGTACAGAACCTGCATCAACTAAACTAACACGTCAAAAGCCACTGTGTCAACGTTGTTTAGCACGTTTGTGCATTGTAAACCTGCCAAACATATGGGATTTTGCATTTTTTCTCTGGTTCTCTTAGTCTTACAATTTCCGACCTTTTTTGGTTCGAATCACTATGAAGGCCTTGATCCTGGCCGGTGGAAAGGGCACTAGATTGCGTCCCTTGACCGTTTACACGCCTAAACCGATCGTTCCTGTGGCCAATCGCCCGTTTCTGGTCTATCAGATAGAGATACTGGCAAAGGCAGGTATCGACGATATTGTGCTCTCACTGAGCTACCAACCGGATAAGATAGAACAAGTTCTTGGAGACGGAGCGGAATTGGGTGTTCGACTGACCTATGTTACGGAGCCCAGTCCAAGGGGAACAGGCGGAGCCTATAGATTTGCGGCAGGATCGGACACCGAGCCGTTCGTGGTTCTAAACGGGGATATTTTGACCAATGTTGATATCGCCTCGCTGGTGGATTTCCATCGCTCAAATCTGTCAGAGGCAACCTTATGTCTTGCACAGGTGGAAGATCCTTCATCTTTTGGCCTCGTCGAGTTAGACGACGAGAACAAGGTTCTTCGCTTTCTCGAAAAGCCGACCATGAGCGGGCCGGCCATTCCGGCGGTAAATACCATCAATGCAGGCATTTATGTACTCGAACCATCGGTCCTTGAACTAATTCCTGAAGGTGAGAATCGCTCGTTTGAGTACGACGTTTTCCCAAAGATCCTGGAGCAAGATCGTGCTTTTTTTGGATATCCGTTGGAAGAGAGCTATTGGCTTGATATCGGTAACCCGATGAACTACCTGAAGGCGAACCTGGATCTTATAGATGGCCGGGTCGAAGGCTTTGAGATAGAACGATCTGAGATCTCTGAGATCGCTACTGTAGCTGACATAGACAAACGTTCTGTTATTGCCGGCGGTTGTGTCGTAAAGCCGGGTGTAAGGATCCAACGTTCGGTGATCGGCCCGGGCGTTCACCTTGAGGAGCGTTCAACTATCGAAGACTCAGTGATCTGGGCCCACACGCGGGTCGCGACCGCAGCTGAGGTGAAGGGTTCTGTTATCGGAAAGAGCTGCTTTATTGGCCGAAACTCGACCGTCAGCAGCGGTTCGATCCTTGGAGACAAAGCATCCATCCCCGACTATTCAAACATTTGAACTGTCGCGTCAAGGAGAAAAGCAGCGAAATGCCTGAGCTTCCTGAGGTTGAATATGTGGTGCGTTCCCTCAACAAAATGGTCAGTGGTCAACAGCTGATCAAAGCGAAACTTTTGCGGGAACGGCTGGCTCCAGTGACAACTCCGGCAAGATTTTCGAAGTTACTCTCCGGCTCTGCCATTATCACGATCAGACGTCGCGGCAAATTCATACTATTTGAGCTTGATCGCGGCTACTCCCTAATGGTCCATTTGCGAATGAGCGGCCGTTTCCTGTTGCTCAGCCGCGACACACCCGAGGTAAAGTTCACTCATGCCGCATTTGATCTCAGCAGTGGGAGGCGCCTCATCTTTCAGGACCAGCGGCATTTCGGACTAATGAAGGTAGTGCGGACGGACCACGTAGCCCAAGATCCGTCAATAGTGGATCTGGCGCCTGAGCCGTTTTCGGATGGGTTCTCCCCGGATTACTTGTACCGGACGCTTCGACTCTCTCGGAGGGGCGTGAAGGAACTTATCATTGATCAGTCACGAGTTTGCGGCCTGGGAAACATTTACGCTTCAGAGGCCTTGTTTCGCGCAGGCATCAACCCAATGAGACAGGCAAGAAACGTTTCACTCGCGCGGGCCAAACGGCTTCATCAATGCGTGATTGAGATCCTGAAGGAGGCGATCGAGCGGTTTGAAGACATCGAGCCTCATCCGATCGTGATCGGCGAGGGAGTCTATGGAAATGGGACTTCGGAAAATTGGAGCGTTTATGATAGGGAAAATTTGCCGTGTTCGATCTGCCGACAGGCGATCAGGCGGATACGCCAGGGCGGGCGCTCAACCTATTACTGTCCAAAATGCCAAAGATAGTTTTTCACTTCCTGCCACGCATTCAATTGGTGGAGGCAGCTAAATAATGAAGTTATCAATAATGGCCGCGACCCTTGCCGCGGTCGTCATCGCTCCGATCTCAACTTTTGCATGCGCTTGCTGCGCCGAGCCGGGTACGTATATCAACTACACCATCCGGCCCGCTCAACTGCCGTCCGGGTTGCTGAGATCATTGAGATTCGCCTCAGAGGCCGATCTGTATATGACCGAGGCGGGGTTCGATCTTATTCAGGGTCTTGACCCGATCCGCTCCGAATACGAGTCAGATGATTGGACTGCCGACACCCGTTTTCGGTCAGCGGCTAAGTTCAATGGCAGGACATGGAGATTTGATCTCAAAACGCCCAAGGGGCTTAGAGGTGCGCATATTATTCCGATGCCGGCCAGGATAGAGGTTTTCAAGGCAGATATCCGCGACGAAGAAGATCGGCCGAATGGGCCGCGGCTTTATAAGGAGATCCGGCTTCGCGGTACGGTCTTGTCGGCATCTGGTTTTGCAAGCGCCGGCTGGAGACGGGGGACCAACTATTTTCTTCTTTTCCAGGGTCGGGGCAGCGGTTGCGACGAACCTTCGGATTTCTCACATTGGAGATTGGAGATACGCGGATCTCGGGCTCACTATGCCTTCCACGGCAAGCTGGATGATCCGGTTGAGCCCTCAGAAAAGTGAGTAGGAATGCCTCGGCGTCGCTTGACACTCGCCTGTGTTCGTCGCATTATCTGGTAAGTCTTCGTGGTGAGTTAATGCGACTTGCGACCACGTTAAATAATCTGCTAAACAGCGTAAAAAGTTTCTGAAAAGAGTCTCGCTGTTCGGCGAGACTTTTTGATTTGATATGACAACCGCGGGAACTAGAGCGGGGCTTGACCTGACATCATAGCCCTTTCGCGAAATTGGTCAAGGGTTCCAGATGAAAGACTTTCGCAGAATTCTCAACGATGACAGCATCTACGTCTTCGACGGTGCGGTTGGAACGCGCCTGTACGACAAGGGCATTTATATTAATCGCAGCTATGACGAACTTAATCTTGTAGCGCCGGACCTGGTCCGCGAGGTGCACAACGAATATGTCGCCGCCGGTGCCGATGTCATCGAGACCAATACTTTCGGTGCTACGCGTCATAAGCTGCTCACCTATGGACTCGAAGGCAAGCTGCGAGACATAAATATTGCGGCCGTAAGGCTCGCTCGTGAGGCAGCCGGTGACCGAGTCTTTGTCGCCGGTGCGATAGGGCCGCTCGGACTGCGGATCGAGCCGTACGGACCGACGTCATATGACGAAGCCAAAGATATGTACAAGGAACAGGTCGAGGCCCTGCTTGAAGGCGGTGTAGATCTTTTTATCCTTGAAACGTTTTCTGAGCTGCCAGTCCTTGAACAGGCTGTTCACGCTGTTCGCGAACAAAGCGACCTCCCTTTAATTGTCCAGATGGCGATCCAGATGGACGGCAAGACCACTTTCGGCACGACGCCCGAGGCGTTTACATCGCGGCTCGATACGCTTGATGTGGACGTTATCGGACTCAATTGCGGCATGGGGCCGAACCACCTGCTCAACGCTCTCGAAAAGATGCGGCCGCTTACCGGCAAGTTCCTTTCGGCGCAGCCCAACGCGGGTTTACCGCGCGATGTTCAGGGTCGCCAATTCTATATGGGCTCGCCGGAATACATGGCAGAATTTTCGAGGCGTTTCGTCCAGGCCGGAGCAAAATTCATCGGCGGATGCTGCGGCACGACGCCGACGCATATCAAACTGATGGCCTCTGCGATCCGAGCCGACAGCCCGCGTCAGACCGCTAAAATTTTCGTCAAACAGCCGGCGACAGTGGCTGAAATGACACCCGTCGACATTCGTGTTGTGCCGGCGGAGGAGCGTTCGCGGTGGTCGGCAAAGATCGCCCGAGGCGAGTTCGTGACCTCGGTAGAAGTGCTGCCGCCAAAAGGGTGCGACGCACAAAAGACGCTTGAGTCGATCGCCCTTCTGAAAGAGGCCGGCGTCGATGCCGTAAACATACCTGACGGCCCGCGGGCCCAGACCCGTATGTCCGCTCAGGCTACGGCCGTGCTTGTCGAGAACGAGGTCGGGATCGAGGCCGTGCTCCATTATTGCTGCCGCGATCGGAATCTGCTCGGCATGATGTCGGACCTGCTGGGTGCGGCGGCTCTCGGACTGCACAACCTGCTTATCATAACCGGTGATCCGCCAAAAATGGGTCCGTATCCCGACGCGACCGCCGTTTTCGACATCGATTCCATCGGCCTTACGAACATGGTCAACAGGCTTAATCACGGCCTCGACCTCGGCAACAACCCGATCGGTAAACCCACTTCGTTCTCCATCGGCGTGGGTGTTAATCCCGGGGCAGTCAACCTGGAAGAAGAGATCCGGCGTTTTGAATGGAAGGTCGAGGCGGGTGCTGAATATGCGATCACCCAGCCGGTATTTGATACCGAGCAGCTTCGCAATTTTCTTGAAAAGATCGCACATGTAAAGATCCCGATCGTCGCCGGCATTTGGCCGCTTGTAAGTTTTCGAAACGCGGAGTTCCTACACAATGAGGTGCCGGGCGTGAACGTCACCCCTGAAATTCTCGAACGGATGAGGTTGGCATCTGAGAAAAGCAAAGAGGCCGCTCGAGAAGAGGGCATCGCGATCGCCCGCGAAAGCCTGCTTGAGGTTAGAGACATTATTTCGGGCGTCCAGGTATCGGCACCTTTTGGCAACGTTCGCTACGCGCTCCAAGTGTTTGAGGTTTTAGATGAGTTCACATCATTGGGCGTGAACACGGCACCGCCGGCGGCGGTCTGAGCGGTTTTCAGAAATGTACGAGTTTGCGGTAACACCAGCGGTAACACAGATCCGGCGTCCCGGCGTTATCATAACCGAGGTCGCTTCTGGCAGCCTTGCTGCCGAACTTGAGCTGCACCCTAATGATCGCATCGTCCAGGTCAACGGACGCAATATCCGCGATTATCTTGACTTTAGATTTCAAACCGCCGGCGAGACCGAGCTGATCTTCCGTGTTAAAAAGCCTGGCGGCGAGACGCTCGATATCGAATTCGACCGCGAAGAGGGAGAGGACTTTGGGTTGAATTTCGAGCAGATCGTTCCGCGCCAGTGTGCGAACGAATGCTTGTTCTGCTTCTGCAAAGGAAACCCGGCTGATGCGAGGCCTTCCCTTTTTGTCCGAGATGAAGATATTCGCCTGTCTTTCCTTTACGGCAACTACACGACGCTGACCTCCATCACCGAAGATGAGATGCGACGCATAATAGAGCAGCGTCTTTCGCCTCAGTACGTTTCGGTCCATACAACCGATCTAAAGACCAGGGCCTATTTGTTGGGCGTGTCGGAAGAACGAGCGGATATTTCGGCAAAGCTTACAAATTTGTTGGAAAACGATATCGAGATCCACGCACAGGTCGTGCTTTGCCCTGGGATTAACGACGGTGATGTTCTGAAAAAGACATTGCTTGATCTTGCCGCGCATCATCCAAAGATCGTAAGTGTCGCGGTCGTACCGGTGGCTTTGACCAAATATAACAACGATGAGCGTCTGACAAGAGTTACGCCCGAGTTCTGTCGCCGGATAATAACGGAGGTTGAGAAGCTACAAAAGGTATTCCGACGCGATCTCGGGGTAACCTTCGCATTTCTTGGCGACGAGATCTATCTAAAGGCCGGCGTGGACGTGCCGAGCAGGCGGCACTATGGAAATTATCCGCAGATCGAAGACGGTGTAGGGATGGTTCGTACTTTTCTGAATGGATTTGAAAAGCTTTTGAAAGGTCACGAAACCAGATCGCAGCGGGCCGAGGCGGTACATCTCGCCCGCCAGTTCTTCAAGAATGTTCGGACTCGCGCGGACGCGAAGATTCCCGCCGCGGTCGATACCAGGACGGCACTAAAGCCACGCGGCCGCAAGTTGTTCGGAACCATCCTGACAGGCGAGATGTTCGCCCCGATCCTTGGTGAGCAGATCGATAAATATAACCGCCTAACGGGTTCAAGGCTAAGAGTTCTTGCTGTTCCGAATACTTATTTCGGCGGCGACGTGGCCGTGGCCGGTCTTTTGACCGGCCAGGATTACTTGGGGGTGAAGGACAGGATCAACGGAGATTTCGTTGTCATTCCTAAGCACACGATCAAATCTGACGAGCCGATCCTGCTCGACGGCATGACGTTGGAAGAACTGCGTTCTAGTTTTCCAGTACCTGTCTATGACCTTGATACTTCGGGTCTTTTCGAGTTTCTCGCAAATATGTGATCGCCTTGTCCCGGACCGCCCGGTCAATTGCGGCGAAACGTATAAACGATCATACCGGTAACTTTAACGGGAACTTTCGAGAGAGTCGTCGGTGAGAACTTCGCGTTCATTGCGGCCCTCTCCGACTCCCGCCTCAGCAGCGGGTGGCCTGAGACCGCTTTTGCCGATATCACGTTTCCCATTTCATCGATCGTTACCTGAACAGTCACGTCGCCCTGTGCATTCACTTGCAGCGCCGCCGGCGAATAGACCGGCTTCGGTAAACTGGTTGCTTTTCCCGTGATGACTCCGAGCGAGCGCGGCGGCTCAGGTTTATTCACGATAGGCGGCGGTGGCTCCGGAATACTTGCGGGCTCGACTGCCGGTTCCTGCGATGATGTGCCGATACCGCTTCCTTGCTCGCCGCCCGAGCGACGGCTGCCTCCTTCCACCGAAAGGCCCGGCGGTGAATCATGATTCCCGATATCAAATCGCCCTGGCGGACGGCTGGCGTAGGGATTCTGATTTACGGAAACAGTGTCTGGAACTACAGACGGCACCTCATCCGGCCGAAGCATGTTATGAACTCGAGTAGTCCTGTCGGCGAACTGTACCTGTCTCTGTTCTGCGGGCGTTTCCGGTCGCGGCGGTTCGGGAGCTTCCGGCGCGACGGGAGCGATCATAACGGACAAGTCAAAATCTTCGCTGCCAAGGCCGATGTCCGCTGCATAGAGGCTGAGCACTACGGCCGCCAGGAAAAATGCCGCAACTGTAAAAGTTGACACCAGGAAATATCTGCTGCGGCCGGCTTTTCCCTCACCCGATTCTGAAACGACCATTTTGTCAAACATTTTCGATTCCTCCAGTTTCGTTGCGGTGCCAACCGTTCGATCTAGTTAGACACCAGGCGCGAGAAATTGTTCCTTCAGATTCGAAAATGCCTAAGAAAAAGATGGAGTGAGGACGAAGAAGTTGCAGCGACGGCAACCGCGATGCGTCACTCAGGGGTGAAACCCGAAAAAGTGGTTTGCCCTTCCCGGTTGGGCAGCCACGATCCATGCGGCTAGAATTTTCTTATGAGCACTACTCCAAAAATAATAAGAAAGATCCCGCCGACCCGTACCAAGCTGATCTCCTTAACCGGAACATTGAGCAGGCCGAAGTGATCGATGACAAGAGTAAAAAGCATCTGCCCGGCAATGACAAGGCTAAAGGTAAGTGCAACGCCTAGCTTTGGGATCAGGATGACGGTTGAAGCCACAAAAAATGCACCCAGCAGGCCTCCCGTCCACGCGATCAAAGGCGCGTTGCGAGCTCCGGACAAATTTGACCATGACTCGCCGGTCCCGAGGAGATATATGAGCAACGCTATCGTCCCAATGAGAAACGAAATGAACGCAGCAAGGACCGGGCTCTCAATGAAAGTTGCTAGTTTATTGTTGACTCCGGCCTGTGTCGGCAGCATTGCCCCCGCGATCAGAGCGATGAGAACGTAAAGGTAAGGATTAGACATAAGCGGCGAGAGGAGCGATCGGAAGATCTGCGATATGGTTCAATGATACATTGGGCGTCGCCTCTGCTCGCTGCAGCAAGAATGCGTCATGAATATACCAGATCTTAGTACTCGATCTTGTCGATCTTGGCCTTCCAGTTCTCAAAAACCTTCAGACCTTCTTCTTTCAGCAAGGTCGAGATCTTCATTCTTCTCCTTTCAGGATCAGTGCCACAAAGCTCTTCGTAAAATAGTGCATCGTCAAAGCCAGCGGCTGCGGCGTCGTATCGATCGCAGGCGATATAGATCCGTTCAGGACGAGCCCAATATATTGCCCCCAGACACATCGGGCAAGGTTCACATGAGGCGTAGATCACACAACCTTCTAATTGAAACGAATTGAGATTTCTGCAAGCGTTCCGAATAGCAACGATCTCGGCATGCGCCGTAGGATCGTTAGTAGATGTGACCTGGTTGACCCCTTCGCCTACGATCACGCCGTCGCGCGCGATCACACATCCGAAAGGCCCGCCGACGTTTGCGTTCACACCCTCTTGAGCCAGCTCGATGGCCCGCATCATAAAGTAGGGGTGATCCGTCATTTAGGGTTTACCTTGATCTCGAATAATCGTGTCCAACGCTTTCCCGTTACAAAGATACGATCGGCAGCATCGTCATAGGCTATGCCGTTCAAAACGTCGGCCTTTCGGTTTCGGCGTGTCTCTTCTTCAGTTATGGCCGTTAGGTCGATCTTTCCCAACAGCCTTCCTGTTTCCGGGTCAATGCGGACGATCCATCCCGACTGCCAAACATTTGCCCATATCTCACCCTTGATAAATTCGAGTTCGTTCAATTTCATCAGCGGCCGGCCGCGCTCGTCATTCACAGTGATCGTCCGTAGCGTGTTGAAATTTTCCGGATCGACGAACCGTATTACATGGGTGCCGTCGCTCATTATGAGGTGCGTTCCATCGTGGGTCAGCCCCCAGCCTTCACCTGCATATTTGATCTCCCGAAGCAGCTTGAAATCCTCAAGGCTGTACACGAATGCCGTCCGTTCCTGCCAGGTAAGCTGATAGATCTTGTCGCCCAGTATCGCAATGCCTTCGCCGAAGAATTCCGGCGGTACCATATACTTACGAACTACTTTACCGGTCTCCAGATCAACTTTGCGTAGTGATGAAAAGAAGTCATCTCCTCGGGAAGCTTTCCCGCCGGTGCCCTCATAAAGAAATCCGTTATGATAGACGAGTCCCTGTGTAAATGCATCGGTGTCGTGCGGGAACGATCTGACCACTTCAACCGTGTAGGTAGGAACCGAAGCGGAACTGTTTCCAGGGGTCGAATTATTGATCGGCTTTCCGTTCGAGCCAGAGGTGCCGTTGCAGGCCGCTGCCGCGATCGACAAAAAAGCCGTGATAAGTACACGCATAAAGACCTATTTGGCCGGCTTGACTTTGAGAGCGTGGTCAACCGCGGCCCGAATTCCCTCAACAGACAGACGATGGAGACGGAATCCGTTAATGAATATCGAGGGCGTCGAACGCACGCCGAGGCGAGCCCCATCTGCAATATCCTTTCGGATCTCGGCGGCAGCTTTCTCGCTTTTAAAGTCTAGCTCAAACTGTTTTAGGTTCAAACCCGCTTCTTCTGCAAAGCCTCTGAGCGAAGCTTCATCGAGGGCCGCCTGGTTCTGATAGAGGACATCGACATATTCAAAGAATTTCCCTTGTGCGGCCGCTGCGTTTGCAGCTAAGGCGGCTCGAAAAGCATTCTCATGTGTCCCTTCAAGCGGAAAGTCTTTAACCACAAATCTGACTTTGTATCCAAACTCGGATAGCGTTCGCTTTAGCAGAGGGTGAGCCGCAGCGCATGCCGAACACTGAAAATCACTGAACATGATCACGGTTACCGGCGCATCGGGCCTCCCGGTGGAAGGGTCATCGTCCGCCGAAATGTCATGTGCTACTGGTTCGGGCTGCTTTAACACTATCTTGACGGCATATTTTTCGTAGAGTTTAGCCTTTAGTGCAGACTCAAGGCTTATGCGCTCCTCATCGGAGTAGTCGCGAAGCTTATTGGTCACTTCGACGGCGATAAGTTCGCTTGGCGAAATGTTCCGTGCGCGTGCTTCTTTATTAATGATCGCGGAGAGAACTACTTCATCCAGGTGTTCGGCAGCATGCACATAAATACCCGCGACGGCGTCGTACAGCAAGGCTCGGTTCTTTGCATTAAATTCCGCCAGGGTGACCGGCTTCCCAGCGACCGAAAATAGCGCGTCTGTGCCCTTGATGCCCACAGCATTTGGATCTTTGCCCGCGACAAACCTATGTTTGGCCTTGAGCCGTTCCGTCAATTTTTTCAAAGATTCTTGCTCGGCATTTCCTCGAAGAAAATGGACTATTTGCGGGCGAACCTGTGCCAGAGACCGCCCGCCGAACACCTGCCTGTTAGCCTCATAAATACGGCTTATCTCAGCATCTGTTGGCGGCGGTATCTTTCGCAGCTCGGCATCGATCACACCTTGAGCAGTGGTTCCGGCCGCTCTTGCTTCGGTATCTACCAGAAGCTCACGGACCATTTCGCCGAGCAGCCGAGTTCTTTCCTCAGCAACAGCCGCATCACGTTCAATGAAAACACGGCGAACATCGTCGGGCAGCATTTCTGCTGTGAATGTAAGCCCTTCTGCAGTTGCAAGCAACTCGTTGATCCGCTGGCCGGATATCGGTGAAAAGAAGGGAACTATCAACAAAAAAGCCGCAAGAAATTTCATAAGATGTCTTTCGAGCCAAACTTCATTTCGCCGTGCGCGATCCGGTAAGCCTCGTGGTAAAGCGGCTGCCCAAACAGGCAGGGATGAATGACTTTAGCCAAAATTTCGGTTCCATCGACTATCCGAGGGCCGGGACGAGAAAAATACTTGGTTGCATCTATCGCCCATACGTTGCCCGTTCGAACAGCATCGATCTCTCGCCAATCGTCAGGAAACCTTTGAGAAACAAGCTGTCTTTGAATGTCCTCTATGTAGTAGCCGCACGGAATGAACACCATTATCTCCGGGTTCGATTCGCGGATGGCCTCATACGTTGTCGCGGTCGAACGTTGGCCGGCCTTGCCGAGAATCGCGGTGCCGCCGGCAGTTTCAACCTGCTCTGGCACCCAGTGGCCGGGGGCAAATGGCGGTTCGAGCCATTCGAGCATCATAACGCGCGGACGGCGATCGAGGAATTCAACCTTTGCCCAAACCGCCCCTAGCCGGTCTGCGAGTTCCGAGACAAGATCTTCCGCCCTCGCTTTCACGCCTGTCAATTCGCCGACCGCGAGCATCGTATCGAAAATATCTTCGATCGAATTGGGTTCCAGAGAAACGACGGTCGCATCGGACGCGTAAACTCTTGCCGCCCTTTCAACCGTTTTGTAACTGACCGCACAAACTTCACACAGCTCCTGGGTTAGAATAAGATCTGGCGAAAGTTGCTGCAGCAGTTCGGTATCCAGGTCGTAGATCGACCCGTGTCCGTCAAGCTGCGACCGTACTGCATGGTCTATTTCCCTGCTAGACATCGTCTCGTGTGAGATGCGGCTTGAGGTGATCGAGGGCAGCTTGGAAACGCTTTCTGGAAAATCGCATTCGTGAGTTATCGCAACCAGAGAACTCTCCAGGCCAAGGGCGCAAACAATCTCAGTCGCAGATGGCAGCAGCGAAACGATCTTCATAAGGGAAAATGTACCATAGCCGTGCTCCGACGGGCTCTGCACCGCCGATCACTAACGGGAACCGTTGTACGAAATATGGCGATTTGTCGAAACTCCTCGCTATGAAAACGAACTATAGCCCTGGCCGGAGAAGAAGGCTTCCCCGAAGCTTCTATTCCGGAACGGACACGGTCGGGATCGCTCGTGGGCTTCTCGGCAAACTACTCGTTACCAGGGACGAGAGCGGGACAACATCTTCGGGTATGATCGTCGAAACCGAAGCCTATTGCGGTGTAGAAGACCGCGCAGCACACAGTTTTGGTGGCCGCCGCACAAAACGGAACGAGATAACCTACGGCCCGGCGGGCCATCTTTACGTGTTTTTCGTTTACGGTATGTACCATCAACTGAATATCGTCACCGGCCCGGAAGGCTTCCCTAACGTGGTATTGGTCCGAGCCGTAGAGCCCATCGAAGGGATCGAAGCGATCAGAGAACGCCGAGGCGAAATGCCGGAAAAGGATCTGACGTCCGGTCCTGGAAAGCTCTGCATAGCATTTGATATTGACCGCTCGCTTAACGGCTTAGATGTCGTGGAGAGCGAAAGGGTCTGGATTGAAGACTTTCGAACATTCGGCAACGCCGAGATCACGGCAGGCCCTCGCATCGGCATTGACTATGCGGGGTCTGATATCGATCGCCCATGGCGATTTTGGATAAGGGATAGTGTTTTTGTCAGCAAGACACGTCTTGCCCAAGCGCCCAAGAGCTGATAAACCAAGGATGGTGGGACCCGAACTGTAAAGCCATCACACCGAACGTCAGATCGCAGCCTCGGCTCGTGCGGCTGTCGCCGTTTTTTGTTATCTTTGAGATTTATGACCGAAGCTAAAGTGAAGAAAGCCAAGCCCGACATTCGGGCGATCACCCGACTTGTGCCGCCGAGCGGCAATCTTGTTCAGGGACAGTCTGAACTGCCGATCGACCCCCGCCTCGCAGCCGAAGCCGCGGCTATCATCGCGGCCGGACAGAACCATTATGGCGGAAGCGAAGGTGATGCAGCTCTGCGTAAAGAGGTAGCGGCGAAGATCGCAAAGTACAACAACATTGACGTTGACCCGGACGCACGCCCGTTCGAACTAATGGTCACCAATGGCGGTACAGGTGCCTTGATCGGGGTAACCCAGTCCTACCTTCGTGGAAAGTCAGCTCTGGTATTTGAGCCCTATTATCCATACCACCGTCGGATCCTGGAAGAATTCGGAGGAAAGACGGAAACCTTTGAACTTGACGGAGGTCTCAAGTTTGAGAAGGACGAACTCCTGGCTCGATGCAAAGAGCTGAGAGATCGTGCTGAGTATCCGCTAAAGGCTATGATCGTTTGCACTCCCTCCAACCCGACGGGTAAGGTGTTGTCCCAAGTGGAGCTTGAGGCCATCGCCGACGTTGCGAAGGAGCTTGATCTTCTTGTTGTCTCTGACGAAGTTTACGAGCATTATGTTACCGGCGAAAACCCGCACACGCCTATCGCATCGCTTCCGGAAATGCGTGAACGCACTATAACGGTTAATTCGTTTTCGAAATCCTGGAACATTTCGGGCTGGCGGCTCGGCTATGCCTACGGCAAAGGTGAACTGATCGCCCCTATCAATAATGCCGCGAACGTGATCTATGTCTGTCCGGCCACACCGCTTCAGGCCGCTCTCGCAAGAGTATTGATGGCAGACGATAGCTATTATCCCGCTCTTCGGGATAAGTTCGACGAAAAGCGGCGCCGTTTTTCAGATGGCATAAGCGAGCTTGGTTTTGACATCTATGACTCAGGATCCGCGTTCTATTTGTGGGCCAGGATCCCGACCGACCATTCGGACGCGACCGCTTTCAATGAAATGCTGATGGAGAAAGCCGGCGTCGGAATGACCCCGGGTGCTGCGTTTGCCGACAGCGAAACGTGGGATCCATACGTGCGCATCTGCATCGCTCGCGAGGACGCGATCCTTGATGGGGCTCTTGAAAAATTGCGTTCTGTACTTAATTGACACTTTTATGAAACGTTCAATAGTTTGTCTGGTACTTATAAGCTTTCTCGTCGCCGGCGTACCGGTGTTTCGCGCCGACGACGGGATGTGGACGTTTGACAATCCGCCGCTTAAACAATGGAAAGAACGGTACGGATTCGAACCCACGCGAGAATGGCTCGATAATGTCAGGCTCGCCTCGCCAAAGATCGGCACGGCTTCGGGTGCTTTCGTCAGTGCAAACGGATTGATCGCGACCAACCATCACGTTGCGGCCGGCTACATCGGACGTTTATCCACTCGCGAGCGTGATCTTATGGCCACCGGATTCTACGCCCGGACTCAGGCCGACGAACTGAAGATCCCGGACGCCGTGGCGTCGGTCCTTTTTTCATATACGAACGTAACTGAGCGTATCCATAACGCCGAAAAGGCCGGCGGCGACCAAGCAGCTGTGAGACGTGCGACCGAGATCGCGGCAGTCGAAAAGGACTGTCCGGCCGAACTTCGATGCGAAGTGATCTCATTCTACAGCGGCGGCGAATATTGGCTCTACCGGTTTAAGCGCTACACCGATCTTCGCCTGGTGATGGCGCCCGAAGAACAGACGGCATTTTTTGGCGGCGACTTTGACAATTTTACCTATCCTCGTCATGACCTCGATTTCACTTTCCTGCGGGCATATGAGAATGGCCAGCCGGCAAAAACCCCCAACTATTTCAAATGGTCCGAATCTGGGCCGAAAGACGGCGAGTTCATTCTTGTTTCTGGTTATCCTGGCTCAACGGCACGTTTGCTGACCGTGGCTCAGTTGGCATATCAGCGCGACGTTGGCAACCCGCTTCAAAAGCAGGTTTGGGAATCTCGCCGACGGGCTTTGGAGAATTATTCGAAATTGGGCTCGGAACAAGCCCGGCAGGCTTCTCAGGGAATGCGCAGCTTTGCCAATTCACTGAAACGCCTCGCGGGCCAACAGGAAGGCTTGCTGAACCCGAGAAATTTCTCAAGAAAAGAAGCGGAAGAAAAAGAACTTCGTGAACGACTGGCTCAGAAGCCGGAACTTGAGCGCGAGTTTGCACCGGCTTGGGCAAATATTGCCCGGGCTTACGAAGCGTTGCCCGCAATGGCAAACCGCCTTGCTTATTCGAACCTGGCCGCATCCCGCCTTGCGACGATCGCTCAACAGATCGTCACGTATCATATTGAAAAGCCGAAAATGAATGAGCAGCGGTATCCGGAATATCGCGATGCCCGGCTCGAGGCCTTTCGCACGTCGCTTCTATCGCCGGCCCCGATCTACTCCGAAATGGAGGAAGCGGCGTTGACGGCATGGCTGGCCGATGCCCGAGCCGTGCTCGGAGCAAGCGATCCGTTCATTCGGGCCGCGATCGGCGATGCGGAGCCCGCCGAAGTAGTGCAGCGAGCGGTTCGCGAGACTAAGTTGGTAGATCCTGCGGCTCGCAAAGCGTTGCTTGAGGGTACGGCCGCCATGATCGCATCCTCCACCGACCCGATGATAACGCTCGCTCGCCGTGTCGAGCCGATCATTCGGGAACTACGAGCCTGGAACGAAAAGAATATTGTTGACGTGGAAACGGCGAACGGTACTAAGATCGCACAGGCCCGCTTTGCCGTTTACGGAAAGACGATACCGCCGGACGCCAATTCGCAGCTTCGAATTTTATACGGTAAAGTGCTCGGATATGAGCTTGGCACGACGCTTGTTCCTTACAAGACTACATTTTACGGACTCTATGACCGAACCTTGAGCTTCAACGGCGTCCATCCGTTCGATCTTCCGAAACGCGTTATGGATGCTCGGACAAAGATCGATCTCGGCGTCGGGTTGAATTTTGTCTATACGGCCGACACGATCGGCGGAAATTCCGGCTCACCGGTCATCAATCGCAATGGAGAGTTGGTCGGGCTCAATTTTGACAGCAACCTGCAGAAGCTCTCAAATCGCTATTGGTATATTGATGAAAGTGAAGGTTCACGCGCCGTCGGTGTTCACAGCGGCGGTATTATAGAAGCTCTTCGAAAGATCTATGATGCAAATGATCTCGTAGCAGAGCTTTTGGTTAAGTAGGCCTCCCGGGGAAGAGCGTTCCAACTCCAAGCTCTCTTCCCTTTATCCCTTTTCCTTTATCCTTATCGGAGATGCACTACCACCTCATCGGAATTTGCGGCACTGCGATGGCCTCATTGGCCGGGATGCTGCAGTCGCGCGGCCATAAGGTCACGGGTTCCGATCAGAATGTTTATCCGCCGATGTCAACGCAGCTCGAGTCTCTGGGCATGGAGATACTTAACGGCTATTGTGCGCAGAATGCCGACATCGGCGCGGACTGTATCGTTGTGGGAAATGCGATCTCGCGGGGCAACCCGGAGCTTGAGGAGGTGCTTAATCGTAAGCTTCTATATCGTTCGCAGGCAGAGATCGTTAAAGAAGAATTCATCCGGGGGCGGCGGTCGCTGGTGGTTGCGGGAACACACGGTAAGACAACCACGACAAGTATAGCGGCATGGGTGTGCGAGGTTGGAGGTTTGGAACCGTCGTTTCTCGTCGGAGGGGTGGTGCAGAATTTCGGTTCAAGTTTTCGCGTCACCGACAGCGATTTTTTTGTCATCGAGGGCGACGAGTACGATACGGCATATTTCGACAAGAAACCGAAGTTCATGCATTATCTGCCCGAGATCGCGATCGTCAACAACATCGAATTTGACCACGCCGACATTTACCGCGATCTGCACGAGATCAAGTTTCAGTTCTCACGCCTGATGAATCTTGTTCCCGGAAACGGCAGATTGATCTGCGGCATTGATTCGCCGGTCGTGCGAGAGGTTCTTGCAGAGATGGAGGGCAAGATCTTTACGACGGTCGAGACTTTCGGCCTAAATGACAAGGCGAAATGGCAGGCACGCTACATTGATTTCACCGAAGAATTAACGCGGTTCACGGTCTTCAGAGACGGACAGAGCTGGGGCCAATTCAAAACCCACCTGATCGGCGAATTCAACGTCCGCAACTGTCTCGCGGTTGTAATTGCCGCCGATGCGTGGGGAATTTCAAAAGAGAACATTCAGAAAGCTTTCGATACGTTCAAGTCAGTGAAGCGGCGAATGGAGGTTCGCGGAACTGTCGCCGGCGTCACGGTGATCGATGATTTTGCACACCATCCAACGGCTGTTGAAGAAACCTTGAAGGCCCTGCGGATGAAGTACAATGGTCGGCGGTTGTTGGCGGTCTTCGAACCCCGTTCGTGGTCATCGCGTCTGGCAGTTTTCCAGGAGCATTACGCTCGCGCTTTTTCATACGCCGACTACGTTATCATCGCGGACGTTTATAACACTTCGAAAGCGAGCGAACTAGGAAAAGTACTTGATGTCGGCGAACTCGTGAGGGACATCGAACTTCAGAGCAAGCCCGCCTTTTCGTTCCCGAATGCCGACGCAATTGTCGAACACCTGACACCGAAAATGAAAGAAGGCGATGTCGTCGCGATCATGTCCAACGGCGGATTCGACGGCATCCATGATAAGCTGCTGGACACGCTTCGCTCTCGACCAACTTCCAGCGACGTAGATTCGAAATGATCCGCATGTAACTGATCAAATGAACGTGGGTCATAGATCACGGACCCTTCTTGAACGAATTCGCGATACTGCTCCCGTCCAAAAAAATACCGGCCCGCAATTGCAGGGCCGGTCCAGCTTAAGGCAATTCCAAAAACCAATCTTACTTCTTTGCCGCCGGCTTTTTGGCCGCAGGCTTCTTTGCCGCAGCTTTTTTCGGAGCAGCTTTTTTCGGAGCCGCCTTTTTCGGAGCAGCTTTCTTAGGAGCAGCCTTCTTTGCAGCCGGTTTTGCCGCTGCTTTCGCAGTAGCTTTCTTTGCCGGTGCTTTCTTTGCTGCCGGTTTCTTCGGTGCGGCCTTCTTGGCGGCCGGTTTAGCCGCCGTCTTAGCTGCAGCTTTCTTTGCTGGTGCTTTCTTCGCTGCCGGCTTCTTAGCCGCAGGCTTCTTCGCTGCTGGTTTTTTCGCAGCTGGTTTCTTTGTTGTTGCCATTATTTATCCTCCGGTCTTTTTATAGTCCTTAGACTTTTTGTGTGTGTGTTTGTCTCCGTGCTTGATCGAATTTCGACCAGACGAAAACATCGTGATCGAACTGTATTAACGGGATGGTGAACTCCGCAACCCAATTAAAGTTCGAAATCTCTTTGCGTAAACTTTTCAATGCCTGGAAAAATAGAAAACGTCCGTTGCCGACTATGGCCGCGCGAATGTGTAAAAGTTGATAAGGTTAAAGTGTTTGATAATTGAAGCTCGGCGAAAGATCTGAGTTGTTCGTTTCCTAATTTTCCATACTACCGTCGATCCCAAATTTGACGACGTCCATTAGCAACATTGTGACAGTCTCTGATTTTCATTTATGCGGAAGTTCCGAGTGACATCACATCGAAAAATATTCCTGATGCAAGTCGAGAAATGTTATCACGCCAGCGCATAATAACAAAATCAAAAATGATTCTATCGCGCATCAACTCAGAAAAAAAGAAAAAAATTTTCGTTCCATAAAATTTTTCGCGCGCATTTTTGCCGCATTCGAATGTGGATCAGCCGACATGAAAATTTTCTCGATGAAGAAATTCAATGAAGTGCGATCTTGAAAAAGACAATTCTGTGGAACATTGATGAGATGGGTGAGATGTTAGACGCATCGACGTCATGTAAGTCGAGCGCCGCCGAACGAAAAATGGCAGGTAATTTCCGTGCACACATACGCCTCACGAATGACTTCACCGTGGGTTGTATCGGACCTATCATTTCAACTCGCCGTTGAACCTCGCGAGCATTACAACAATGTCATCTATCAAACTCGTGCGATCGCGCGTCAACGGGACTCCGTTGACCACTAGGGAAAAGACGACCTGTTCACCGGCTGCGGTCGTGACATATCCGGAAAGCGCCGATACCTGATTGATGGTCCCGGTTTTCCCTCGCACGTTCGCTTCGGCAGCCGTTCCCTTGAAGCGGTTGGTCAGGGTTCCGTCAACACCGCCGATCGTGAGCGAATCGCGCCAGACCTGCGCGAATCTGCTTTGCTTGGCCATGTAGGTGTAAAGCTGAACGACCGACGATGGAGTGATCAGATTATGACGAGAGAGGCCGCTTCCGTCATTCTGTATAACGCTGTCCGGCGGTATCCCGATCGCGGCCAAAAATCCCTTGACCTCCCCGATACCCAAAGTTGCGCTGTCTGCTCGGCCCGCGTCAACGTTTGTTCCGACGGTCGGAAATTGGGTTCTGCTCCTTGCCATTTCGCCGAGAGTCCAAAGCAGGGTTTCCGTGTAATTATTCTGACTCGGTTTCATCGTTTTTGCCGCGATCAATGCAAGCGGGGGCGATTCGACCTTTGCGATCTCGACCCGACCGATCTCGCTCGACGGGGAGACATCAGCTATGACCGAGAATCGACCTGCAATGACGACTCCGCGCGCTTCCAATCGCTGCTTCAGAAGAGCTGCAAACATTTCGGCAGGACGGGTGACCGTCACCGAACCAGTAAATCCCGAATTTCCGACAGGTAGATTTCCGGTGATCTCGAGTTGGTTCTGCCCTAGGAGCTTTTCGATCTTCAAGGTACGCTGCGTTCCGGCCGGCGTCGTAAGACAGTGGTTTCTCACCCGGTAGATGGGGTTTACGGGAGCGAGCCTCACCGAGCATGAGAAACCGGCGGGGCCCGGCTTTACAACCAGTTCAACGACATTATCGTTCACAGATAATGCTGAAACCTCCGCACCGTAATACCATTGAAGATCGTCCCATTCCCATGATGCCGGGATCGCACTGCCGCGAAAGTATGAATCGTCGCCGATGACAGATCCTTCGATCCTCTTTACACCTGCCGCAATTATCCTGCTTGCAAGCTCGTCCAAAGCTCTAAGCGGATCGTTTGGTGAGAATTGTGACGAAATGGAAATGTCGCCTCTGCCGTAAATGATAAGATCACCTGCAATAGTGCCGTTCTCATCCAAAGGTTTGGTCGCATAAACAGTCGTAACGAATCTGAAATCAGGGGTCAGTTTCTCAAGCGCCGCCGCCACTGTGAAATTCTTCATGTTCGAAGCAGGCATGAAATATTTTTCGCCGTTCTCTTCAAAGATCACTTTTTCGTCGTTCAGCGTGACTATCTTGATGCCGATCTGGCCCCTCCGAAGTTCTGGCCGATCCATTCGCTGGCGGATCATAGCCTGAAGCTCAAATAGCGACTGTACCGGCGTAGGCGAGGCTTTAGCAGAATTGGTGCGGCCCGTTGGAGCTGGGGTTGGTGCCCCCTGCTGAGCCGAGACTACGATAGAGAAAAAAAGAATGAGCAAAGCTCCGACGAACTTACCTGTTGATCCAAGTTTCAAATCTAATGCCTCCGTAAGATCTTTTTTGCCTGCAAGAAAAGGGGTGCGTCCCTATAAAACGAAAAAGGCAGCCAACTACATATTGTAGTCACTGCCTTTTTTTCGCAAACGAATTCGGCGTCACCAGCGTATCGGCCTAAGCACGGGCCCGACAATATGAGCGCCGGAGATCACATTTGTTTCATCGGCGCGGCTCGCATCATCAACACGCACCTGATGCCCCGCGTACCAGACAACGATGTCCTGGTCCACAAGCGACTCGTCATTTAGCCACGCATCGATATTTGCAGCAGGGTAAGCTGTGCTCCACGGATCCGCAAGTTCGTCAGGCGACGCGGAAGTGCCTTTGAAACGGAGCATCCAAAAATCACCGGAGCCGAATGCGTCGAAAACATTTCCCAATGCATCTACGACCGCCCCATCATTCTTATCAGGTACGAGTTGGTAAGCCTCATTGCCATTCGAATTTTGGATGACCAAGCTTCGACTCGTTTGCGGCCGCTTGTAGAGCTTCATTTCAGACGTCATGAGCTGTTGAAAACGCCGTCCCCGGTCCATCAAGTAAATACGATTTGTCGGGCTTACGACGTCAAAATCAAGTCGCCAGTAAACATGATGCGTTCGCTGAATGCAAACGCACGAATCGACGATCGACCCGAAACCGAAGCGAGGGCGTATGGTTCCGTCCGTTGCGAATCGCCATTCCATGATATAACGATACCAGCCCGCATTTAGCTCGGTGACCAGAATAACCTCAGGGCCGTTGCCAACATCCTGGGTGTAGATAGCCACGCCCTGAAAATTGCCCGTATCGTTCCGCGTCTCGATGACCGTCGTCGCTATCTGGCCCGGTGCAAGGATGCGGATACCCGGTGCCGGGTTCTGAGAACCTGCTTCCGGAGCAACAAAAAAACCCTCCGAATACTGCCAGTCCCTGAAGGGCCCACAGCTATTGACGTACTTCACATTAAGAATGGGGACGTGACCACGCTTTAGAACGGATTTACCTTTATAGCGCACATCCCTTATCTCAAGACCCGACCTTTCAAAGGACGCACCCGACGAAGACGAAGGCCTGATAATGAGCATCTCCCAGAGAACATTTCCCTGTGCGTCGTTCACAGTAAGGGTTGATTGGCCCGCCAGGCCCTGCCCCGAACTTCCCTGATTCGAATTTGGCACACCGCACGATTGCGGAGTTGCCGCCGATGTCGGTGGAGCATTGTCCGAATAACGGACCACGGTATTGTTTTTGAAGCTGACCCCGACGATCTCATTTTCGCCAGTCTTGGGATTCAGAATGCCGATGTTGACCAACCGCTCGCCATTAACTACGGTAGTCGGCGGCATAGGCTCATACAGTTCGATCGTGCCGGACTGTTTCCTTTGTACAACAGCACTATCCTGTTCAACGATGCCGTAGGCGGCCCGGATCTCTTCCCCGCCGACTCCCGGAACAATATCGGCCCATCGTGCCAAGAGCCGATTCTTTGCTGCAAAGGTTCCTTCCACAAACAGCGTTTTGTCTGACGAATAATTGTAATAAATGACGCGAAAACCTGTTGGCGGGTTCGAAGGGGCAGATTTCGGCCCACTCTCTCCGTACAGGTATTCGAAACCAACCTCTCGAAACTTTGAAGAGCCCATTTCGCGCCGCAACACGTCGCTGTTTCGCGCGATCCGGCGAGCCTCATCAACCTCGGCCTGCGAAGGGCCCCACGGCTCAACCTTTAGCACCAGTTTCTTAGCAGCTCGCTTTGAATGCGCCGCGCCCCCGCCATCATCAGCGGCAAATGAGAGCGTTGTTAGTAAAATGACCAGTGAAAATGAAACTGAAAAGAAAGGCCTGATGTACATCGAAACTCCTGTGACACCTGTTCGTTCGACCGGACAGAGGGACAACTCCTAGAAATAGCACTGAAGCGAGGGATAGGTCAAGATTTTCAGATTGTCGAGTCAGGTCATACGAAGCCTAGCAAATACTTCTTTAGCTTGCGTGACAGTAATATCGGCGACAGAGGAAAAACCGGTGCAGCCCCCCTTAAATACAGCAAGGATTTCGGTTCGGTCTCTGCACCGAGATCTACTTGCACTTAGAGTAGCCACAATCGCGACATAGATCACATCCAGAAACATGTTCAAGCTGACCTCGACATTCTGGACACAGACCAACCGCCCTTGATCCCGGAAACTGGCTTGTGCCGTGATTCAAAGTTGTCCTTTCCCGTTCTGATTCGGGCAGATTGCGCAGCCGCCGATCTATCCTGAGCAGACACTCCGCAACGGCTTGCTCCGGGGAGGTCAGCAGGCGCTTGTTGAACCAAACAGCGTTTGTCCCGGTGACCTTGTTCAAGCTTCGCGCTACCTCATCCACCTCGAACCCGCCGCGAAGCATCTTGGAAGCAAGCAGACCAACACCCTGACTGATAGGTCCTGTGGCAAAGACCTCCAGTATCTGATGGCCGTCGTGGTTGACCGTCACATAAAGGTACTGGTTATCAAAAGGTATCCGCCACGTAGATCCTTGAAGTTCCCTCGGACGTTCGACCCGCAGCGTTGATGGGTCCGCAGCCTTGCGGGGTTGTGCGTCAATAACATCCTCTCCATCTTTTCCTGATTCGCCCTTTGCCTTATCCGTTTTGGGCCTCATCGTGTTCAGCACCTGCCCCTCACGGCTGCCGTCTCGGTAGTAACTCACCGCTTTGCATTTCAATTTTCGGGCAAGGTGGTAAAGTTCGTCCACGGATTCGATCGTATCGTCTGCGGCCCCATTGCAGGTCTTGGAAATCGAATTGTCCACGTGCTCCTGCGCGGCGGCAAGGACCCGGACATGGTCCGTAGAGCTGATCTTCATCGCGGAAATAAAATGCGATGGCAGCTTGTCTTCATTTTCAACCACGAACTGAGCGGCATCACGTATCGAACTTTCGTCCGTTTGATCCACCGAGATCCCGAGAGCTTCGGCCGCAAGCGAATGGACATAGGTCCTGGTACCCACCGTATCCTGCCGCACGTAGGCCCATGAAAAATTTGGTTCGATGCCGGATGAAGTCTCTGCAACAAGAGAGATAGTACCGGTCGGGGCAATGGTCGTCACCTCGTAATTCCGCGGCGTTAAAGGCGTTGTTTCGGAAACGCCGATCTCCTCTCGAAGAAACCTTACATACGCATCTCGATTCCCCTCAAACTCAGGAAACGGCCCTTTGACGGCGCCTAAGTTGAGAGACGCTTCCCAAGCCTCTCGTCGAACAAACCCCATTACCCTTCGTATCAGGTCAAGTGAGGCCTCCTCGCCATAGGTGATCCCCAGTTTCAAACAGAGGTCAGCATAGCCCATGATACCAAGACCAACGGGCCGCGTTCGTTTCACTACATCGTCTATATCGGGAAGCGGAAAGTGTCCGGCATCTACGACATTGTCAAGAAACTGAATCGAGCGATGTACGGTTCTTGCGAGCCTATCCCATTCGATCGCGTCTTCAGGATCGCCTGCGCCGGTGGCACAGAATTTCGCAACGTCAATAGACCCGAGATTACACGAGTTATTGAAATGCAGCTGCTGCTCGCCGCAGGGATTGCAAGCGTAGATCGGACCCATCGACGCCATGAGGTGGTTGTGACGATTGACCTCATCAATAAATATCACACCAGGTTCTGCATACTTATGTGCGGATGCGATGATACGTCTCCAGATGTCGGGAGCATACACCATGCCGGGCATTGGCGGTTCCTCGATCACGCAGTCTGACAGGTCTGTGGTCTCAAAAGCGAAACGGTCGGCGAAGGTCGCGATCGCCCCGTCGCTTCGTCGATAAAGCAAATAGTCCTTTCCAGTGACCGGATCAAAGATCGGCTGCGTCCAGGGTTCACCATTGAACTCGGTCTGGAACCACAGCCCCCTGTCCACCGCTTCCATAAAATTGTCAGTTACCGTTACTGAAATATTAAAGTTCGTCAGACTGCTCTGGTCGTTCTTCGCATGAATAAATCTGAGAATGTCAGGATGGTTAACGCTGAGTATTCCCATGTTTGCCCCCCGGCGTACTCCGCCTTGCTTCACGACCTCTGTCGTTTGGTTGACGATGTTCATGAAGCTTACCGGGCCCGAAGCGACCCCCCGGGTCGAATTCACCATAGATCCGGCAGGCCGCAGAAATTCATACGTCATTCCAGTCCCGCCGCCCGTTTGGTGGATGATCGCCACGTTCTGTGCATGTTTCATTATTCCCTCGATCGAGTCGGGAACATTCAAGACAAAGCACGCGGCCAGTTGTCCCCTAGGCTTGCCCGCGTTCACAAGGCAAGGCGTGTTTGGGATAAACTCTCTGGCAAGCATTATCGCCGTCATTTCATCGTAAAAAGCATTCCTCTCCGTTTCCTTCGGTTCGACGCTGGCTACGTGCCCAACCACCCGCCGGACGATATCGGCCCAGGTCTCGATCGCGTTGCCGTGTTCGTCTTTGAGCGAATAGCGTTTCGCAACCACCTTCTCTGCGTTTAACCCAAGAGGCAAAAACCCTGAACGAATCCTCACGTCTGGAGTTTCCGGGGAAGCGACACCTCTGCCAACTGTTGCCGATTCTATGGCCTGCTTCATAGTTCTCGATCTCCTAACCCTTAGCGATGGAAGTAGCGGTCGAAGAAGTTCTGATGTTTTATTTTAACATTTTGGAAGTACTTCATTAAGATGGGGCGGGCCCCGCGAATAGGACTTATTTCGGCAGACGCATCATGTCGGACGGGAACGCTGCCGATGAGCCGATCGTATGGCAGACAGATTGATTTGTCAATAGATTTTTCTACCATATGTAGGGCAGGAAGAGCTCCAGACACCAAAATATTGGATCAAATATGGGTTGGTTTGTCTCCACCTTTCGCCGAGCCTAGAAAGGGCTTTGTTCTTGTGCTTGCGCGTGTCATAGAAAAACCAGCCGTTTGACAATTCGACACTGAATTCCGAACACTAGGTTCGAATGGATGAATTAGTACATGGCACCGCGGCCGACGGAACTATCCGCGTATTCGCCGCGGTAACGACAGACATATTGCGCGAGGCTGTCCGCCGACACGGGACATCTCCTACCGCATCGGCTGCTTTTGGGAGGACTTTAACCGGTGCCCTGCTTCTGGGCGGCACGCTGAAAGACTACGATCGGCTGACGATCAGGATCGACTGCGAGGGCCCAATCCGTGGAATCGTCGCGGAGACTCCCGGAAACGGGGCTGTTCGCGGTTACGTCAAAGATCCGACGGCTGAGCTGCCACCTTCGTCAAACGGCAAATTCAATGTAGGAGCTCTGGTAGGCGAGGGCACCTTTTATGTTATCCGTGAATCCGGTTTTGACATCGGTCTGCATAAGGAGCCATATGTGGGTTCCGTCCCGATCGTCACTGGCGAAATAGCAGAGGACCTCGCCTATTATCTTGCTAAATCCGAGCAGATCCCGTCAGCGGTGCTGCTTGGCGTTCTTCTTGAGAATAGTGAGCCGTACGTGACGGCATCCGGAGGTATATTGATCCAAATGCTCCCGGGTGCGAACGAACATATCATCACCATGATCGAAGATACCATCAGGCATGCTCCGCATTTAACATCCATTATTCGAGACGGCGCCGGCCCGAAGGATCTCCTTCGACTTGGCCTCGGGGATATCGATTTTGAAGTGTTGGAAACCTATCCCGTATATTTCCGCTGCAACTGTTCGTTCGAAAGGGCTATCGTGCTGATCTCATCTCTCGGTAAAGGTGAGGTGCGTTCAATGTTGAACGAAGAAAATGGGGCTCGGATGACCTGCGGCTTTTGTAACGAGGAATACGTCCTCACGGGCTCTGATCTTGAAGCTATATTGGCCGAATGAATTCTGAACGAATTGCAACGGTGCATCATCAGTTCTTATCCTGCGTCGTGGCCGTTGCCAGGCATTTGATAGATCTTAATTTACAATTTGTGAGATCGCCTGCCGTTTGATTGTGAACAAAACCGATTTCAACCGATTCAAAACGCAAATCGAAAAGGGTTTGGGAAGTATTTAGAGGAAATCATCGATTTCTCCTAGGTTTTTCTTAAAAACCTTTATGCATCTCCAGTTCGCGCATTAGATCGCATACTTTATCGAACCAGAACTGTAGTCACTGAACCGATTCATGGTTTGGGGGATCGATCGCGCACGAGGCTTCGCAAAAGCGCTATCGCCTAATGAAAACAGGCTGCGTCCACGCAAGCTTGCCGTTTGATTCAATGATCTTTGTGCGAACATAGCCTTCATTACCTTTGATCGCGTATGTGGCCGGGCTAGCGATAGCTTCTTCCAGAACTCGGCCGCCGCTGCCGATGAATTGGATCCGGTATTTGCTCGCTCTCTCATCCTTTACTGCAACAGTCAAGGTGCGTCCGTCGTAGCGAACATCCGAAAGTTCAACGCCGGTAGAAGCATAAAAATCCCCTCTTTTTAAGGCGTCGATCACGGCCGCCGGCGTCAGATCGGCGGCACGCACCCAGATCCAGCCTTTCCCGGGCGTCGGGGCGGACGGATCGCCAATGCGCTTGAAGTAATGCGAATCGTCATCCGCTACGCCGTAAACGACCTTCCCGCTGGAAAGCACTATGTCCCAGACCTCTTCGGCACTAGGTACGCCGCCGCCGCCCAGGTTGTTAACGAGCGGATGGCCGTTGTAGATCTCAAGCAGAGTATAGTTCTGCAATTTGATCAAGTGCTCTGCCGTTAATGCCCAACCGAAATTCGGATGATTTATCTGCGCGATCCCGCCGGCCGCCAGAGTGTCGTCGATGTTCTTTTGAAGGGTTTCAACAGCACCGGGCAACTTGTTCGGCATAACGACCCTGGAAATTCCAAGAGCGTTAAGATGGTAGGGTTTTCGGTCGAACGAATCGGTAACCTCCTGACCGCCGATAACGATAAAACCTCCCTTCATTCCATAAAGAAAATTCAGCGGGGCAGGATCGGTAACGTATTCGTGATCGGTGATAAAGAGAAAATTGTATCGATTCTCACGATACCACTTTACGACTTCGTCAGGCGTCGAATCGCCGTCGCTGTTCAATGTGTGGGTATGGGTATTCCCCTTATACCAGCGAAGTTCGGCAACCGCAGCCTGTCCCCACGCGGCAACGGCAAACGCATTCGCAAACAAAAATAGGACAAACGCGCTGTTCATTCTTTTACTGGACCCTTCTAGTACCTAGACGGTCGTCAAGGTCAAGAGCTGCATCATTCCGCGATCGACCTATAATCGCCGCGAAAATAAAGTATCGGGTCGCCGTCGGAAATTTCCGTCTTCTCGACCTCTCCGACAAAGATCGAATGGTCGCCGCCGTCGTATGCATTGGTTATGCGGCACTCGAGCGTAACAAGGCAGCCTGGAATAAGAGGTATCCCATCAATGCCCGACCGAAATTCAAGCGAATCGAACTTGTCCTCGATCTGTGAAGCAAACCTCTCGGAAATATCCTTTTGTCTTTCAGATAACATATTGACGACGAAAGCACGAGACCAGTGGAGAGCGGAATGGCTGCCCGTAGATTTTTCGATACAGATCAGAACGCGGGGCGGCTCAAGAGAAACTGAACAAAACGCCGACACCGTGATGCCATGAAACCGCCCCTGCTCGTCCCGCGTCGTGACAACGGTCACGCCGCTCGGGAAACGGGAAAGAGCGGCCCGGAATTCGTCGCTGCTTACGGCCATCGGAATAATTGAAATGTAAACTATCGATATGGAAATCGCAAAACCTCCGACGTTTTGCGGCCGATACTGCACTTGAGATTGAACTGCCAAGCTAATTGCACCATAATCGTTTTACTGTGAATGATTTACAGGAACTTTTCCAGGTTTCGACCAGGCTGGTCGATGAAACGCTCGAAGGGCTGATACCGTCTGCCGGAACGGAACCGAGACGGCTGCATAGGGCGATCAGATGGAGTCTGTTCGCCGGCGGAAAAAGGTTTCGGCCTGCAATGGTAATTGCTGTTGGCACCGCGTTCGGAGCGCCCATCAGCTCGCTGCTGAGAACAGCTTCGGCCGTAGAGATGATCCACACGTATTCTCTGATCCATGACGATTTGCCCTCAATGGACAACGACGATCTGCGTCGTGGCCGCGAGACATGCCATAAGAAATTTGATGAAGCGACCGCAATTCTTGCCGGTGACGTATTGGAAACTCTCGCTTTCCAGGCCGTAGCCGAAGACGATGGGCTGAGTGCAGAGATGCGCATAAGATTGATCGCGGAATTGGCACAAGCGGCTGGGACTCCTTTCGGAATGGTTGCGGGGCAGCAGCTCGATCTCGAGGCAGAAGGCTGCGATGTCTCCATCGACACAGTTGAACGGATTCACCGGTTCAAGACCGGAGCTCTTATTGCGGCTTGTGCTAAAGCCGGTGCGATCATCGGAAACGGCGGCCCATCTGAGATCGATGCTATTACGAATTATTCAGCTTCGCTCGGTCTGCTGTTCCAGATAACCGACGATCTGCTCGACGTTACTCAAACAACAGAAGACCTCGGAAAAACTGCACGGAAAGATATTGCGGCAAAAAAGGCGACTTATCCAAGCGTAATTGGGAACGATGCTGCCGCAGTTATCGCCGGCGACCTCTGCCAGCAAGCCATTGCTGCCCTCTCACCCATCGATCGGCCGACGGGGCTCTTGGCAGATATCGCAAGATACATACTCGAACGCGGGTCCTAGCCCGGGATGAGAGCTAGCGGATAGGGTATAACCGCGTTGCTAGGGGAATTCTTTAACGATGCGACAGAGGTTTTGCAAATACCGCGGGTCGTACGCAGACTTTTCCCTCGATCGGGGACCGATGCTTGCAACGTTACTTCTAAGGTCGCCACGCATAATTAAATACAGTATCGGAAGAAGGCCGGAGCTAAACTCTAAGCCTCCTTACCAATTCCAAAGAGCTTGACAATAAAGGCGTGACTTCGTACGATTGGGGTTCGCCTTTCTGTTGAAAAAGGCCGAGGTTTGACAAGAAAACCGTGTTTCTAGCGGCCGCTGCCGCTAAGAATTAGGGCATGTATGTCAATTGGTAGACAGCCTCTCTTACAAGGAGGAAGTTAGGGGTTCGAGTCCCTTCGTGCCCACCATTCTCAAGTTGAGAACGGAGAATTGAAAATGGACAATGTCGGATCTGGTTCTTAGTTTTCCATTTTCAACTATCCAATTTCCATTGTTTCGCGGGGTCGTAGTTCAGTTGGTTAGAACGCCAGCCTGTCACGTTGGAGGTCGCGGGTTCGAGCCCCGTCGGCCCCGCCACTAATATCTAAGCGATGTTTGATCTAAAACCGGGTAATCGCCCGGTTTTTTTTGTGCTTTCGATTGCCTAGGGTCTGTCACGGGAATCAGATGTAAGCATTACCGCGTTCGTCGATACTCTTGACCTTACTGCGGCAAAACGTGAGCCATCTCTTGAAAATGTCAGGTCCACGATCTCGTCCGGTTCGGTCGACATCAGCAGTTTCGGTTCGTTCATATTAGGAGCGATTTGGAACACTTTTGACGATAACCCTTCGCCCAATTGCGATTCTTGATAAAAGATGCCTTTATCGTCAGGCATCCACTTAAAGATCCAGGTCGGACGGATATTCAGGATGGCGGTCGGCTTTTCGGAATCGACCGACCGCATGATCACTCTCATTGGAACATTCATGTCGCCGCCCTCGGTATAGGCCACCATTTTCCCGTCGTGTGACATTGCCCAGCGATAGTTAAAGGCTTTCGGAAGATAGTCAAGGCCCGTAACGCCGCCGCCTTCCACCTGCACCTGGCCCATCGGCGGTGCCCCCTCGTGATACCACCGAAAAACCACGGTCTTCCCATCGGCAGCAAACTGCGGCGTTTGGGTTATTCCCTCGACCTTAGCCAGCAAGGCCTGATCGCTGCCATCGATCTCCATCCGCCAGATCTGGTTGTACCCGCCTCGACGCGAAGTAAACACTATGAATCGCCCGTCTCCCGAAACCCGAGGACCATAATTGTCCGAATTCTCAGGCGTAAGCTGCAACGAGTTCTTCCCGTCCGCGTCGGCGATCCAGATCGACAGCCGGTCATTCTCAAAGACATCAAACACGATCCGGCCATCTGGGGTCCAATCCACCGATTGATAAGCCAGCGGTTCCCGCGCAAGAGGCGTCATTGACTTCACGTCGGACGCCTCACCTATCCATATGCGCGATTCCTCGCTCCGCTGAACTGAAACGATGTTGCGCCCTTCGCGGTCCACACTTACACCGATGTAGCTATTCAGGTCGTTGGTGATCCGGGTCATCTCGCCGCCCGGCAGCGAAACGTAGAATAACTGACGTCGATTCGATGCGGAATCAACAGCATTCAACAGCAGTCCGCTTTGCCCCTCAAGCGTAGCGAGTGTATCAATGCGCTGGCCGTTTTGAAATGCCCGCTCTTCTGCGCCTGTTGCCGGATCAAGCCTTATGATCGACCAACGCTCCCCTTCGTCAAACTCTCTTTTGATGTAATAGATCGAACGGCCATCGGAAGAGTAACGGGCTTTTCGAATGATCGTCTCCCCTATTTGAACCTTCAGAACCTGCTCGTCGCTCCCATTCTCCGAGTCGGCCGAGATCAGTTTTGAATCCGTAACATTAACCGTTGTTTCGGGCGATGGATCGCCATAGCGAACAAATAATACACGCTTCCCATCGGGTGAAAAGCTGCCAAAATGGTTTACCCTTTCGGCCACCTTACGCGGCTGCCCACCCAGGGCGGAAACCCGAAACAACGTACCGTGGGTCCCGAATCTAGGAGCGGTAATAAAATACACGTATTCGCTGTCGTTGCTGAATCCGATGTCCCAGTAATGGACCTGTTGGGAGGGCACTATCCTGATCGCATTCGTGTCGGCCACACGTCGCAGCCACAGCGAGCGGCCGCCTTCAACGTCATAACTTACATAGGCCACAGAGCGACCGTCTGGGGCAATGACGGACATTGCAACGTCATTTGACTGGGAAAGTTTTCGGATTGACACGGAATCGACGCGGAAGGGCGGCGATGACGTTCCGCTCGAAAGAAAATACCAGCCCGCAGCAGCCACCATGACCACCGCAACGGCCCCTGCAGCCAGCCATTTCAATGACGGAGCCGCAGCCTCACTGTAGATTCGTCTGGCAAAGCTGTCCATGGAAAGGCCAGCATCCGTCGCCGTTCTGGTATCTTTCAAGATCGAATGGATCTCTGATACCGAATCGAAGCGCTTCTCGGGGCTTTTTTCAAGGCATTTATGGATCGTTCGAGAGACCACTGTAGGCACATCGGATTTGTGTCGCTCGATCGGTTCGGGGTTTCCGGCGAACATTGCGTGCAATGGTCCCGCCTCGTTGTCGCCGCCAAATGGACGCTTTCCGGTTATCGATTCGTACATTAGTACGCCGAGGCTGAATATGTCGCTTCGATGGTCCACCTCGTTCCCCTGGGCTTGCTCGGGCGACATATAGGCTGGGGTTCCTATGACCTGGTCCGTGCGTGTTATGGAAGATCGCTCAATATCATTGATCGGAGCGATCCGTGCTAGCCCGAAATCCAGGATCTTAGGACGTCTGTCGGTCGTGATCATCACGTTTCCGGGCTTAATGTCGCGGTGGACCACGCCTTTTGAGTGTGCGTGGGCGAGCGCGTCGGTGATCGGCACGAACCAGTCAAGAAACGTCCTCAGGTCGGTCCCTGACGGCCTTATGTATTCGTCGAGGGTCTTTCCTTCGACAAACTCCATCGTGATGAACTTGCGATTGCCGTCCTCCTCTACCGAGTAGATCGTTGCCACATTGGGATGATTTAATGAGGCCGCCGCCTGCGCCTCGGTCTCGAACCTGCGGAGGTGATCTCGGTGGCCAGCTAGTATCGGAGGAAGGGTCTTTAGCGCGACAAGGCGGTTAAGCTTTGCATCTCTGGCGAGATAAACGTCACCCATTCCGCCAGAACCGAGTAAAGAGATTATCTGATAATGCCCGACAAATTGACCGGACCACGATTCAAGGTCGCCAACGGCGGGTGTCTTAATAAAGTCTCCCGCGTTCGCTTCTGCCTCAAGCAGCGACTCGACCTCGCTGAGCAAGCGTTTGTCCGGGCCGCATTCCCGATCAAGGAAATCGCGTCGGTCCTTGCCGCTGAGCTCGGCCGCCTGATGGTAAAGTTCGGTTATGCGTTCCCACTGTTCCGGCGTCATACGCTGCTGCGAAGTTCCCGATAAAGCCAGGCCCTCGCGACCGTCCAATCGCGCCTGACCGTCCGGGAAGATATCCCGAGGGCTTCCGCTATCTGCTCGTCGGTCAACCCCGCGAAATAGCGAAGCTCGACAATGCGAGCTTGCCTTTCACTAAACTTCGCCAACCTCTCAAGAGCTGAATCGAGGGCGATCATTTCTTCAGCAGTTTCCGATGACGCAGCCAGGTGTTCTCCTAGTGTCACCTGAACAGGATTGCCTCCCCTTTTCAGGCTGTTCTTCTTTCGTGCGATATCTACAAGTATCCGCCGCATCAATTGGGCACAAATAGCAAAAAAATGTGTCCGATTTTGCCAGTTGACCCTGTCGGAGTTGATAAGTCGAAGGTAAGCCTCGTTCACCAAGGCACTGGGCTGAAGTGTGTGGCCCGGTTTCTGCCGACGCATAAAATTTCCTGCCATCCGACGAAGTTCGCCGTAAACCTGCGGCAGCAGATCTTCAAGGGCATGCTCGTCGCCGTTACGCCATTTTAAGAGAAGCTTCGTTATTTCGGGTGAGTTCTTTTCATTCATTGCCCGAGAGTACGTGTTGCAGCCAAGATGCGACTTTTCTTCACGAGAATACTAGCACAGTTTTTTTGCCTGATTATGTCCGCACGCCGCCTATCCATACGTCATTAGTATCAAGGCCGAATTGGCCGGGCCGGAAGAAAGGCATCTATTGCGCCGGCAAACGACAGAGGAAATGAAAATGTTTCACGAGGCAACGACACTGGAGTTCAAGAAAGAAGCGGCTCTGCCGGCGACCGAAGGCGTTCGTATAGCTGGCCCGCTTGATGAGCGGGCAATAGTAAGCGTAGTGCAGCTCGGTTTTGACTGCGACCCCTTCGTACGATGGATGTACTCCGATCCGGCAAGTTATCTTGCCGGTTTTTCCGAATTGGCTCGCGCCGTGGCTGTAAGATCTATCCGCGAAAGGTCAGCTCTTGTTGCACAACGCAGTGCCGGAGCCGCTCTCTGGTTCAGGTCCGGGATATCTCTCGCGAGGAACGAGGTCTTTGAGATTGTCCGGTCGACGATCCCGATCGACCTTCAGACGCCGGTGCTTAGGATCATTGATCAGATGGCATCGTTCCGTCCGTCAGAGCCCCACTGGTATCTGCCGATAATGGCGGTAGACCCTTCCCGACAGGGAAGCGGCATCGCAACCAGCCTCATGAGATTTGCAACTGAAGTATGTGACGAAGAGGACCTATCGATCTATCTGGAGTCCTCAAGCCCAAGAAGCATAAGTCTCTATAGAAGATTTGACTTTGAGATCATCGGGACGATCCGGTCAGGCGGTTCACCGCCGCTCTTCCCGATGCTCCGCAAACGCCGGAGTGACCGATCAAGAGCAAGCAGGGATATTTACGATCCATTCATACATGAGACAGCCGATATGAACGGCAAGGAGAACTAAATGCTATGTTAGGAGCAACTTTGTTAACTGGTGACCTGAAGAATACCCGCGAGGGTTACGACTATCGCGACACCATCGTCGCATCGCAAAAGGTCAATTGGCGTATTGAGGACATCATCGGCGGCGAAAAGAAGCTGGACTTTTCCAGGCCTTTCATGCCGGAATCGCTTGCCCGTGTTTCAGGTCTGACTTTCCTGTCGGACCACGAAAAATTGGTGTTGAACCAGATCCGCGGCCATGCTTACTTGGCAATTTTCGGACTCGCCGAAGAGTTCATACTGCCCTTTGTGATAGATCACGTACGGCCGTCGCTTGACGAGGACGACTATCGGGTCCGGGCATTTCTCCAGTTTGCTGCCGAAGAGGCCAAGCACATCCAGCTCTTCAAGATCTTTAGCGAAGAATTCAATAAAAACTTTGGCACCGAGTGCAAAGTGATTGGCCCGCCGGCTGCTATCGCGAAAGAGATCCTCTCGCACGGGCCGCTCGGCATATCGATCGCCATTCTGCACATCGAATGGATGACGCAGCGGCACTATATCGACAGCGTAAAGGATGATCAGTCGCTCGACCCGCAGTTCAAGAGCCTGCTGAAGAATCACTGGCTCGAAGAGGCGCAGCACGCAAAGCTCGACACGCGAATGGTCGAGTCGCTCGCGGAAAATATGACGCCCGAAGAGATAGAAAAAGGCGTTGATGAGTACCTGGAGATCGGCGGCTTCCTCGACAACGGTGTTCGCCAACAGACGCTGTTCGATTTGGAGGCGTTCGAGACCGCAACCGGCCGCATCCTTGATGATGGGGAACGCGAGGCGTTCATCGACGTCCAGCATCAGGCCAACCGGTGGACCTATCTTGGCACTGGCATGACACACCCGAGGTTTCTTGAAACCCTTGAGCGCCTCGACCCCGAGCAGCGGAACCGCATCGAAGCGGTTGCCCCGGCCTTTTGCTAGACAAAAAATCGGATAAGGTGAATCCGGCTCGCTGCATCTGACGAAAATAAGACCAGAACAACAGATCTTGGTCTTGTTTTCGAGCAAGGGGTGGGTAAACAAATAGCCGCTGTTCATTCATATGTCCAGCGGCTATTTCTTCAAAAAAAGATACTGTCTGTGCGACTTCTAACTTTTCCGCAGTTCGGTCAGCACCTGTTTGGCCACTGCCTTTAGGGTATCGAACACTCCCGTTCCGTCTGTCGCGACCGCTTCGAATACAGGCTCGCCTTTCCGAACAAGTTCCTGGGTCAACTCTTCTATTGGTGTAACGTTTGGAAGGTCGCGTTTATTCAGCTGCAGGACATAGGGAATAGTTCGAAGGTCGTAACCCTGGGTCTGCAGATTCTCCTCGAGGTTATAGAGAGACTCGATGTTCGCGTCCATTCGTTCGTCCTGACTGTCGGCTACGAATACGACCCCGTCCACTCCTTTAAGGATCAATTTACGCGATGCGTCGTAATACACCTGTCCGGGCACCGTGTATAGATGAAACCGGGTCTTAAAGCCGCGAACCGTTCCCAGCTCAAGCGGCATAAAATCGAAAAAGAGCGTACGGTCTGTTTCGGTCGCAAGGCTGATGAGCTTGCCCTTTGCCTGCGGGGCCGTCGAATCATAGATATACTGCAGATTCGTCGTCTTGCCGCACAGGCCCGGACCATAGTAAACGATCTTGCAGTTGATCTCTCGAGACGCGTAGTTGATGAATGTCATACGTGAATGCCGATAATTCTATAACAAACTTGGTTAACCGAAAAGACTGTCGATATCCTCATCGGTGATCTCCGCGAAAACGGACGTGCTGTTTACGCTGAACGCCGTAGAATCCTTTACCGCTTCGTCCAGAATATCTGCTACCTCAAAACTCGCCTTCTTCGTTCTTAACTTTACCAAACCAAGCGTGGATCGTTCGTCAAACACGACGACCAACAGGCTGCGGCCGATCACGCTGATAAAGATGCTTTCCCGCTCGCCTTCGTGAACGACAGCTGGAAAAACCTCCTCGCCGATCAACTTTGCCATGCTGCTTGTAGCCGCCACATTGCCTGCGGCGAGCGACGAAAAACTCGTCGTGTCCATGTCGCCGATGTCGCCGTGAAAGGCTATCGTCTGGCCGTCGCGATCGACCAGAAACACCACCCTTGATGCGCATTCAACGCACAACCGGGCTAGGACCATCTTTAGCCTTTGAAACTGGTGTTCTTGTAAAATAAAGGGCGATTGAGCCATTTGAGATTCTTTTTGCCCGAAATCAATAATAAAGGCAAGCGTTGCTGGTGTGAAAGTTAGAGAGCGCCGAAAGGCGAGATTTCTGGGAGAAACCTCTTTTAAGAAAGTATCATATCCCTGAGGCTGCCGACAAGCATTTTTTCTGGTGGGAGCTCGGCCGCAGTTTGCAGTTGATAGACAATTTGAAATATAGGTCCGAAACTCTGACAATTGCGCGTCGGTCCGGACCCAGATCGAATAAATTGACCTCTCAGATCGAATCACGACTTAATTGCGTAGCCATCGGCGGCGGGACGGGGCTTTCAACGCTGCTGTCCGGTCTGAAAACGTTCGTGAACTCTGAGGACACGGGCTCGCCGACTATCTCCAGCTTGTCGGCGATCGTGGCCGTCTCTGACGACGGCGGCAGCTCCGGCCGGCTGCGCGACGAGCTGCAGATGCCTCCGCCCGGCGACATTCGCAACTGCATGGTCGCTCTTTCTGAAGACTCAAACCTTTTGTCGCGGCTGTTTCAGCACAGATTTCGAGGTTTGGGCGATCTTGGCGGCCATAGCTTTGGCAATCTTTTCCTTGCCGCACTTTCGGAGATCACCGGCGACTTTGCCGAAGCCGTCAGGCTTTCTTCGGAGATCCTCGCCAGCAAGGGACATATTTATCCAGCAACGCTGGCCGACGTTCGGCTCGCAGCTGAACTCGAAGATGGAACCACCGTGCACGGAGAAACGGCGATAGGCCGGACCGGCAAAGCCATCAAGCGTCTCTACATGGAACCCGAGGACTGCCATCCGCTTCCCGATGCGCTGGGGGCCATTGCCGAAGCTGACCTCGTCACGGTCGGGCCGGGCTCTCTTTATACGAGCCTTCTCCCACCGCTGCTCGTTCGCGGCGTTGCGGAATCGATCCAGTCCTCCAAAGGCGTCAAGGTTTTCGTTTGTAACCTAATGACGCAGCCGGGCGAAACCGACGGACTTTCAGCACGCCGTCACCTTGAGATAGTCCGCCAGTACGCACCTAGTCTGAATTTTGACTTCATTGTTGTGAACTGCCAGCCGATCAGCGACATCCAGTTGTCGATGTACGAACAGGAGGGTGCAGAACAAATCGGTGTTCACGGGTCCATCTCGGGCGATTCAATTGAGGGGGCAAGTATCATATATGCTAATCTATTGGATGCTGGAGTTAAGGTCCGCCACGATCCGGTCAAGCTCGCAAACACTTTATTAAGCTGTGTATCTCAATGACTAAGCGGCAGCACCACGGCCAAAGTGCAGCCCGACCCGTATGTCTGAATCCTCTACCGAGCAACGCCCGCTGAATGTCCTGATCCTCGCCGCCGGGCTTGGGACACGAATGCGCTCGAAACTGGCAAAGGTGCTCCATCGGCTGGATGGGCGGCCGCTTATTAATCACGTTTATCGCACTGCAACGGCGCTTGCCCCGAAGAGCATCTTTGTCGTCATCGGGCATCAGGGCGAGGAGGTCAAAGCCGCCGTCTTGGATGAAGCGGAAGGACCTTTGGCCGTGTTCGTGAAGCAGGAGCAGCAGCTTGGTACCGGAGATGCAGTCAACGCCGCACGCAACCATCTGGCGGAAATTGATTCGACCATTGTGGTGCTTTCGGGTGATGTGCCTATGATCAGGCCTGAAACCCTCGCGGCTCTTGTACAACACCACCACCGCTACTCAGAGACCGGTGCCGCTGCCACGGTATTGACAGTAAGACTAAATGAACCATCAGGCTATGGTCGTATCGTTCGCGACGAGGATGGGCATTTTCTTCGTATCGTGGAGCAAAAAGATGCCGACGAGGAACAAAAACTGATCCAGGAGATCAACGCGGGAATTTACTGCTTTGACTCGAAGAAGCTCTATTCAGCCCTCTCAGCGGTGAAAAACAACAATTCACAGGGTGAGTACTATTTGACGGACGTACCCGAGCTTCTGCGGCGGGCTGGCGAGGAAGTAGCCATATTTCAGTACAGTGATCCTCAGGAGATCGAAGGCGTAAACAATCTTGCCCAACTAGCAGACCTTGAGCGGCTGATCCGACGTCGCACCATATGGCGTCTGATGACGGAAAACGGAGTCACGATGATCGATCCCAAGAACACCTATATAAGTTCTGAGGCAGTCATTGGCAGCGACACTACGATCTATCCGAATGTTTTCATTGAGGGTCGAACACGGATAGGCTCTGGATGTACTATTCGACCGGGAAGCCGACTGGTAAACGCGATCGTTGGAGAAATGGTTGAGATCCGCGACAATTGCTTGATCACGGATTCCGAGGTCGGCGACGGCTGCACCGTGGGCCCGATGGCTCACCTTCGCGGAAAGGCCGTTATGGTCAAAGGTTCTAAGGTCGGGAACTTTGTAGAACTGAAGAAGACACGGCTCGGCACGGATTCGAAAGCGAGCCATCTCGCTTATTTGGGTGATGCTACTATCGGCGAGCAAACCAACATCGGGGCAGGAACGATCACTTGCAACTACGATGGCAAGAACAAACACGAGACCCACATCGGTAACCGCGTAAAAATTGGCTCCGACACGATGCTCGTCGCACCCGTCATCGTCGGTGACGACGCGACAACCGGTGCCGGTAGCGTGGTAACGAAGGATGTCGAGCCAGGTGAACTTGTGGTCGGTGTCCCCGCCGTGGCACTGAGGAGGACTGGATCGAAGGATGACGAATCGGCCGGTTAGGAATTAGCTAAGGAGATAACCATGTTCATCACTCTATTGGTGGTTACGTTTCTTATATCTCTGGGCGTTTCGGCACTGGTGGTGTATCTGTTCAAGAAACCGATCGACGGCATTCTCAAGAGAATAATCCAGGACGAAATAAGTTTTGCATGGGCGAAGTATCTTTATTTCGCGATATTCGTGGTCGGAGTGTCGACGGGAGTTCGCATCTGGGAGCTTGAAAAATACATCACGCAGCGCATGCCGGGGGACGTCCCGATGCCCGACCTTAATCGTGATCGCTGGGTTCTTGAGGTTTACCGGACGATCATCGAATCGTTGCAGGGCCTGGCCTGGCTGCTTCTGGCTTTTTTCGTGGTCGCGTTGGTAGCTTTTATTGTGGTAAGGATCGCCGAACTGTTTGGAAGGGATAGACATCAGCCGTCCAGGGCCGAGAGTTCTCCGGCTGAATAAAGAAAGTGCCTGTGCACAACCGGCTCGTTGTTTAATTTTTATGTGTGGAATTGTCGGATACGTTGGAAATAAGCAGGTTGTGCCGCTGATCATCGATGGCTTGAGAAAACTCGAGTATCGCGGATACGACTCGGCGGGGATCGCTGTGGTCGATGACGCTAAGCATTTGGAACTTCGGCGGGCCGAGGGCAAACTTCGGAATCTCGAAGAAACGATACGATTGAACCCGCTCGACGGAAATTATGGTATCGGGCACACGCGGTGGGCGACGCACGGGCGTCCGACCGAGGAGAATGCCCACCCGCATCGCGACCAATCGGGCAGGATCGTCGTGGTGCACAACGGCATCATCGAAAATTATCTTCCCCTGAAGGAACGACTCGCTTCGAACGGCAGCGTCTTCAAAACGGAAACGGATACCGAAGTAGTCGCCCATCTCATCGGGCACTACGTTGACGATGGGCTCGGGTTCGAAGAGGCTGTTCGCAAGGCAGTTAAAGAACTGAAAGGCATTTTCGCTCTATCTATAATCTCGGTCGATGTGCCTGACACGATAATTGCCGTTCGCGAAGGCCCGCCGGTCGTAATCGGGTTAGGCGACGGCGAGTTCTTTGTCGCATCGGACATTCCCCCGATCCTCCAGCACACGCGCGACGTTTTCTTCCTCGGCGACCGTGAGATCGCGGTACTCACAAAAGATTCCGTTCGCGTAACCGATTTTGACGGCAACATCGTGGAACCAAAGCAGCAGCGGATCACGTGGGACCCGATCATGGCCGAGAAGGGCGGCTTCAAGCACTTCATGCTGAAGGAGATCTACGAGCAGCCGCGGGCCGTTCGCGACACATCGCAAGGCCGCGTTTCGCTTGATACGGGAAAGGTCTATCTTGATCAGATGGATATATCAGACGACGACCTTCGAGAGACCGCTTCGATCAAGATCGCTGCCTGCGGGACATCATGGCATGCCGGGCTTGCAGGCAAATACATGATCGAAAAGTTGGCTCGCGTCGCCGTCGAGGTCGATTATGCATCCGAGTTTCGGTATCGCGATCCGGTCCTGAGCGAAAATGACCTTCTCATAGTGATCTCTCAGTCGGGTGAAACGGCCGACACGATAGCCGCGATGCGCGAGGCACGAAACTCGGGCTGCAAAGTACTGGCGATCTGCAACGTTCAGGGTTCGATGATCCATCGTGAGGCCGACGGGACCATCCTGACCCACGCCGGGCCCGAGATCGGCGTGGCCTCGACCAAAGCCTTCACCTCACAGATGGTCGCGCTCTATCTTTTCGCGTCGCATCTCGGGCAGGTTCGCGGCACCCTTGACCAGCAAAAAGCAAAGAAACTCGCGCAGGACCTTGCCGAGCTTCCGCTGAAAATTGAGCAGCTACTTAACGATGCCGACCTCTACGAAGAGCTTTCAAAAGATTTCTTCCGCGTCCAGGATTTTCTCTACCTTGGCCGTGGGATCAATTTTCCGGTCGCGCTCGAGGGAGCACTAAAGCTAAAGGAGATCAGCTATATCCACGCCGAAGGCTATCCGGCCGGCGAGATGAAACACGGCCCTAACGCTCTTATCGACGAAAAGCTGCCCGTTGTAATAATTAATACCCGCGATGAATCGGACGAGGCGAGCATGCTGCGTTACGAGAAGACGCACTCGAACATTGTCGAGGTCAAGGCACGTGACGGCATCGTTCTCGCCGTGCTCACAGAAGGCGACGGGATGAGTTCGAAAGTTTCCGACCACGTGATCGAGATACCGCCGACGTCCGATCTGTTAGGCCCGATACTATCGGTCGTGCCGCTGCAGCTTCTGTCCTATCACATCGCCGTTCGCCGCGGGTGTGATGTGGACCAGCCGAGAAATCTGGCGAAATCGGTGACGGTGGAGTAAAGGAGCGAGGACACTCTTGTACTCAACGCCGCGGATGTTGCGGCGTCCGTTCGCATGTTCTTTCAATTCGCGATGCCGAGAACGCCTTTCGTGCTTCGCACTCATGCGGACAATGGTGTCCGCCCAAGGATATGAAAGCTATCATTGTCCGAGAGTACGGCGAGCCTGAGGTGATGAAGGTCGAGGAGGTCGAAACACCCGAGCCTTCCGGCACACAGGTCTTGGTAAAGATCGCGGCCGCCGGCGTGAATCCCGTTGATACCTATCTCCGCTCCGGCATTTATGCTAAGGCTCCCAAGCTTCCTTATACGCCGGGTAAAGACGGTGCAGGCGTCGTCGAAACCATTGGCGAAAGGGTAACAAGGTTCAAACCCGGCGATCGAGTTTATACGGCCGACACCCTCACCGGAACTTATGCCGAATACGCGCTCTGCAATGAGACCCAACTCGGGGCTCTCCCCGATAATGTGAGCTTTAACGAAGGGGCAGGCATCTGGACGCCCTATGCCACTTCCTATCGCGCATTGTTTCAGAAGGCAGCCATAAAACAAGGTGAGAAGGTTTTGATACACGGCGCATCCGGCGGTGTCGGGGTCGCAGCCGTTCAATGGGCAAAGAATGCGGGAGCTATCGTGCTCGGCACCGCAAGTTCCGATAAGGGAAAACAGTTAGTAATTGACAGCGGCGCGGATGCTGTTTTTGATCATTCCGATGAAGATCATTTCAGTGACATTCGGGAATACACGGGCGGTGAAGGTGTTTCCGTCATCATTGAAATGCTGGCAAACATTAACCTGGAGCGAGATTTTGAGTGTCTCGCGATGTTCGGGAGGATCGTGGTGGTCGGAAGCCGAGGCAGCCTTCAGTTCACACCGCGTCTTGCAATGACAAAAGATGCAACGATCTGCGGAATGTCGCTGTTCAACTCTGATCAGCAGCAGCGTGACGAGATACACGAAGCGATCTTCCTCGGATTGTCAGAAGGCACGCTGAGGCCGCACATCGGGAAAGTGTTTCCAATTGAAGAGGCACCAAACGCACATCACGAGGTTATTGAAGCGAAGGCAATTGGAAAGATTGTGCTGGCGCCGTAGCCTTCGTGCAAACCGTATTTTCGATGACAAGCTTTCACCCGTGTATCCGTTCCTAATGTGCTGGAATTCTACTGATCTGTGTTTCAATGCTTGCTGCGAACACTTGGGCATGTTTTGCTGTCGAGCAAACGGTTTTGGTGTTTGACTGCATCAATATTCCAAAACGAACATATGAACAAGCCTGCATTTCTCCTAACCGCCTTGCTTTGCTTTAACACTAGCCTTGCTCAGGAGCAGAACTTCTCTACAGAGGTCAAACGTGTCGCGGTCTTTAAGAACGGTTATGCGTTCACCTACCGAGAGGGCGAAGCGAGGCCGAGAGCTAATTGGATCTATACGACCGATACACCGATCGGAGTTCTTGGAACGGTTTGGGGCTATTCCACGACGGCAAATGTTCGCGTCGATCAACTGCTTGCTTCGGAATTTCTAACATCTGCAAATACTGAACGCGTCGAGGACATCGGAGAGGTCCTCATCGCGAACGAGGGAAAGAGAATTCGTGTAGTCGACGGCAATAATGCAGACAGAGTGTATGAAGGCGTTTATGAGATCATAAGCCGTTATCGCAAGTTCGCCGACGAAACAAAGCCCGAGGGCGGTAATCGAACGAGGTACGACCTGAATCTGATCACTCTGTCGCTCAAGACCGAGAGCGGCGTCTTGCTGCTGCCCGCAGCTTCCGTCAAAAAGATCGAGATCATCGATCCACAGCCGATTCTATTAAAGCCAAAAAGGGAGAAACTCGTAAGGCTTGGGATGAAAGTAAACGGAGCAAAGGACGGTCAACCGGTGAACGTCGGCATTGCGGCGCTCGAGCGTGGGATTCGCTGGATCCCGGCTTATCGTGTTGAAGTGAAAGGCGACCCGATAAAGGAAGCGAAGCTCGAGCTTGAGGCAAATGTTATTAACGACCTCGCCGACCTGAATGATACCGAGATAAACTTTGTTGTCGGCGTTCCGCATTTTCTGTTTCAGGATATGACATCGCCGCTTTCGATAAATACGGCGTTTGCAGGTGTTTCCAGCAATCTCCGCCGCGATGGCACCAACCAGCTTTCGAATATGATCACGAGGCAGGTCATGGAACTGCCGCTGGACGGACGGCGCGTTGATGATATTTCACCGACCATCGCGGGCGAGGAAAAGTCGCTTTCATTTTCCGCCGAACAGCTCTATCTATACCAAACAGATCTGCTTCGGCTGAAAAAAGGTGAACGAGCGACAAGTCGATTGTTCTCGCTGACGGTCCCGTGTGCCGAAGTTTTCGAATGGACGCTGAACGATGTCAACGATGCGCATCAGAGATACCTCAATCCGGGTTCTTACGGACAAAATCATCAGCTAAACTCGCTGCAGGACCTGTCCACAAAGATCTGGTACGCCTTGCGATTAAAGAATACGACCGGAATGCCATGGACAACAGCACCGGCCATCAGCTTTCGCGAATGGAAACCGCTTGGCCAGGACCTTCTTACGTTTACACCCATCGGGGCCGAGCAAGTTTTGAGGGTGACCCCCGCGACAGAAGTAACTGGCCTTCACTCGTTGGAGGAAAAGGAACGCATCAGGGAGAGGATACGCTGGAGCGGGGGTGACTATGACTTTGACCTGGTCACGGTCGAAGGAACGGTAACGATCCGAAATGTTCAAAAACGAGCAGTCGAACTTGTGCTTACACGAAACCTTGTTGGTCAGGTCTCGAGCGCGGGCGACGACGCGAAGGTCACCAAAAGCGGCTTGAATCTGCAAAGCGTCAACTCCAACTCGACGATCAAGTGGAACGTTCAGATCCCGCCGGGCGAAAAGGAACTTAAATACACCTATAGGGTTTACTTAAGAAAGTGAGTTCAAGTCAATGAACCTCGACTATTCCAGAGTGAGCCAAATAGCGTGGCGTCTCCAAATGCTCTAGCTTGCTTATCGCACCTTTGAATTTTCAAACGATTCACGGGCTTAGCTACGGTTTTTGTGAAACGCCTCTATGTCTTTGACCTTATTTCAAAATGGTTGGAGGCTGCGGCTGCAGGCGATTTAGATTTGCACGGGCAGTTTCGTTACGCGGATCCAGATCGAGAGCCTTTTTGTAATCGGCGATCGCACCTTCCCGGTTATTCAACATTTCATAGGCATATCCGCGGTGGTTGTAAGCCATCGACGATCGCGTTGCCAATTGGATCGCCTTCGAGCAATCCTGAACAGCCTCAGCATATTGCTTCCAGGCGTAAAGGTATATAGCACATCGATTGATGTATGGTGTCGGATTCTGGGGTTCGGCTTGGATCGCCAAAGTGACATCGTTAAAGGCCTTTCGGTAGTCTTTTTTGTTAAAGGCTTCAAGCCCCCGCGAATTGTAAACTATCTGGAGTTGAAGGTTGATCCCGGCAAAATCAGGAAACTGCCGTTGTACGTTCTGAAAATCAGAGATGGCTCGTTCATAATCCCCTCTCAGCCGATAGCCGATCCCGCGTTTGAAAAGTAGAAGCCCCGACAGATCGTCGTTAGCGGCACGCATTGACTGGTTGCAGGCGTTGATTATGGGATTAGCCGCAGCTTTTGCCTGTTCGGGCGTCATTGGCCGGCGTTCGATAAATAAACAGTTAAACACAGGCTGGGAATCAAGATCAGGGCGGAGGGAGAGCGCCCGAGCATAATTTTCAGAAGCGGCCTGTGAATCACCAACAAGGTCATTAGCTACAGCAAGAAAGAAATGGATCTCGTGGTCTTTCGGGTCCGAACCGGCTGCCTTTCGCAGGTCGAGCAGAGCGGACTCATACTCAGCTTTCATAAGAAAACATTGCCCCCTCCCCAAGAGAGCCTTTGAATTGCCGGCATTGACATCCAAAACCCGATTATACTCACCGATCGCACGGTCGCATTCCTTTTTCAACCGGTAGTCGTTGGCCGCGGCCAAGATAGGGGCCGTATCGACCATATTTATCCGAAACGTGTAGGTAAGGATGCCTTTTCCTCGAGCGGGCTTGCCGTCGCGCATAGCAGGGATAAAGGTTGATGATCGAGCCGCTTCTACAGCCCGTTCGGTAAGCCCATTAGGCAAGATCGTGAGCCTGGTGATCGACGTAACACGGCCCACTTCGTCAAGCTCGAGGGCCAGCTTCACCTCACCCATCGTCCGGGCCTGTTTGGCCTCCTCTGTATATTCGGGACGAACAAGATTTCTCGCCTTTCCTGCTAGTTCGCCGAGATCTACCGGTTCAGGCGTTGGCTTTGGAAGGACCTGAGGAGCAGGTGAATTAGCCCTAACAGTATCGATCAACTCCTGGGTCGCGCCCGCTTGTCTGAGATCGGCTTCGCGGTCCGGCGTCAGCGGGCGATCCATTTTTCGCCTTTTGATCTGGTTGATCAGCCAGGAAATCAACTGGGGTTTCGTGCGGAACGACTGGTTCGGCAGCTTGGTTTGCAGTGCAGTCACCAACTCGGGATAAGTTAGTGGGTCTTGCGCCGTGATTCGCAGGGCGCCAATATCTGAAAGCAATATTGCCGAGATCAAGGCTGTCGAAAATGCGAAGATCCTGGAGCTTTCCATAAACCTCATTGCACAAAACCCCGTAAATACCTGTACGGAAAGGACGGTATACTTGTAATGATTTTGCCCTATTTACAGCTGTTCGTAAATACGCAATTTGGATCTTGGGTCGGTTTCGGCCGCGTTGCGGGAGTTCTTCTTGGCTCCGGCCTGCGCTGTGTTTGACCGGGCTGTATCGATTCGCGGTCTCGTCGAGGGACTGACGGGGGAGCTGCGTTTGCCTGTGATTCGCTGTCAACTTCCTCCTGAACAGGGTCCACGTAAACCGGATCTGCAAGCGGTGATGGGGTCGGTTCCGCAACCAAGGGTTTCAGGTCCACTTCGTCTGGTGTAGGCACTAGGCTGTTCGCGGCCGGCAAGGTATCCTGAACCGGCACGGGTCGATCCATCAGCCAAGCCGCCACCGCATAAATACCCACCGCGCCCACCAAAAGCATCACGAATGCAGCCGGTATGAACCACAGGAACTTTCTATACGATGATTTTTTCGGGGCGTGCGAGGCTGCTGCGATCTTTCTGGCGGTCTTCGCTGGACCTGAGATGTTCTTATCGCTAATGTAGCCCAGCCGATGCTTGACCTCTTCTATGGCGGCAACCATAGCGTCCGCGGTCTGAAATCGAAGTGCACGGTCTTTCTGTAATGCTGTTGATATGATCTGGCGCAATTCAGGCGAGGCATGATCGAGCGATTCCGGCTCTTGCTCAAGTATGGCAACGATCGTATGGCTTGGTGTCGGGCCTTTAAACGGAACTCTTCCCGCCACCATTTCATAAAGAATTACTCCAAGCGCCCAGATATCAGTTCGGGCGTCTGTCTCAAGCCCTTCCGCCTGTTCCGGCGACATATAAGAAACCGTTCCCATTATCATCCCTGGAACAGTGTGGTTTATCCCGCTGGGTGCAAACTCGATATTCCCCGATGATGTTTTCCTGGTTGAATCGGTAAGTTTCGCCAATCCGAAATCCAGTACTTTTACATAGCCGTCCGGCCTCAGCATTATGTTCTCGGGCTTAATGTCTCGGTGGATTATCCCGGCTTTGTGGGCTGCAGATAACGCTCCGCCAACCTGCGCGGCGATCTTGAGCATTTCTACAAAGGGCACTTGTCCGTGCCGCATCACTTCACGCAGGGTCTTGCCTTCGACGTATTCCGTTACGATGAACTCGCATCCCTCGAGCTGGCCGATCTCAAAAACAGTCACTATATTAGGGTGGTTCAAGAGCGAGGTCGCCCTCGCCTCTCGTTGAAAGCGGGAAAGGCGCTCTTTGTCCATCGAAAAGTATTCGGGAAGTACCTTCAATGCTACCTCGCGGCCGAGCTGAGTATCGACCGCCAAATAGACAATGCCCATACCGCCCTCGGCGACACGGCCCCTGATAATGTACTTACCAAACTGTTTGCCGATTCGCGGGTCGGCCGGGATCTGCATCGTTACCTGTGCCGACGGATTCTCAAAAGAGACCTTTGCGTTTGGAACGGTATCGGCCTGGTGAAAGAACTGATGGGTCTTGTCGCCGGCGCCCAGGTAGTTATCGATGTCGCTTCGGAGGGTCGGATCTCCGGCACATGCTCCTCGCAGAAATGCTTCTCGCTCTTCAGGTGGCCTCGAAAGTGCTGAAGCAAGCAGAGATTTGACTTTTTCGATCCGCTCGGGCTGCATGGCAAAACTACTGTAATTGAAAGTTTCGGCGAATTATAGCACGTTTTAAGACCGGCATTTCGCGGTTACGATGAAAATCGCCTAAGCGTGACCTGACGACAAGCTAAAACGGATCGGGCTTTTCGGCCCGATCCGCATTCATAGTTGCCCGACTGGCTGGCAGGGGCATGAAATATCAAAAAGCCAGCGTTCCCGCGCTATCCGGCAGTCGCCGATCTCATATCAACAAGCGATCCGAGCGGAGTATATTCCAATCCTTGCGATTCCGCCACCGCCTCGTAAGTAAGCTTGCCTGCGTAAGTGTTTACGCCCTCGGCGAGGCCCGGATCATCCTTGATCGCCGCCTCAAAACCTTTGTTCGCGAGTTCAAGCGCGTACGGAAGCGTAGCATTTGTCAATGCGAATGTAGACGTACGCGGCACGGCTCCCGGCATGTTCGCAACACAATAATGCAGCACCCCTTCTTCATAGTAGGTCGGGTTGGAATGGGTCGTGGCCCGTGTTGTCTCAAAACAGCCGCCCTGATCTACGGCCACATCAACCAGAACAGCCCCATGCGGAATAAGGTGCAGCATGTCTCGGGTCACAAGTTTTGGAGCGGCCGCGCCGACCACCAGCACGGCACCGATCACCAGGTCGGCGTGAGAAATGGCCTCTTCGATCTGAAAGCGCGACGAAGCAAGCGTTTGTACCTTTGACAAGAAAATGTCGTCAAGCTGCCGCAGCCTGTCAAGGTTTCGATCGATAATGGTCACCTTTGCCCCCAATCCGACGGCCATCTTCGCCGCCTCGGTTCCGACTACGCCGCCGCCAATTATGACGACGTTTGCAGCGGGCACCCCTGGAACTCCCCCAAGCAGAATACCGCGGCCGCCGTTCATTTTCTCAAGGTAGGTCGCCCCGACCTGGACTGACATTCGGCCAGCAACCTCGGACATCGGCGTTAGCAGCGGCAGGCGGCCGTGCTTGTCCGTTATGGTCTCATAGGCGACGCCGGTCACCTTTCGTTCCATCATTTGCTTGGTAAGCTCGAATTCCGGTGCAAGGTGAAGGTACGTGAAAAGAAGCTGGTCTTCACGCATTCGAGGATATTCCGGGGCTATCGGTTCTTTCACCTTTACGATCATCTCGCCGGTTTGCCAGACTTCATCCGCAGTTTCGAGTATTGTCGCCCCTGCCTTTACATATTGTTCATCTGCAAAACCTGAGCCTTCTCCCGCCGATTTCTGTACAAACAGCTGGTGGCCGGCACCGACCAGAGCATTCACTCCGGCAGGCGTCAGCCCAACACGATATTCATTGTCTTTGATCTCTTTAGGTAAACCGATCTTCATCTAAACGACTCCTGATAATTTGTGAAATTGTAAATAGCTGATTAACCGTGATTATAAAGCCCTTTTGTAATTAACTGAAACGCCATTAATGCGAATTGTAATTCCCAGACCGAATATTTTTCGATCTGTCTTGAATTTTTTAGTGTAAAGTAGGAGCGCTTCAAAAGGATCACAATGCAGGCACTGAAGCAGAAATACGGCCTACTTCTTTTCGGCATAATTGTCGGTGCTTCGTATGGCGTCGGAACGCGGATCTTCTTTGGTGAACGCGCTACGCTCGCTTCGATAACGTATCTGTTCCTGATCCCCGCTGTACTCGGTGTTGTGCCGTTTGTCTTTGCAAACGACGAGCAGGTGCGCTCCTACCGCAATATCATCTTCATACCCTGGATCACGATCGTGACGTTCTTCGTTACGGCAACGCTCGCCGGAATGGAGGAGTTTCTATGCCTTCTGGTGCTTGCCGGCCCATTCTTCCTTCTTGGCACCCTTGGAGCTTTCATAGTGCGCTTGATCATTCTCTATCGGAGAAGCAAGAAATTCCTCGCAGTAATGTTCCTGCCATTTCTGATGTCACCGGTCGAAGAGGCCATCAAAAGTCCTTCGGACATATATACCATCGACAGCTCAGTAGTGATCGCTGCCTCGCCGGAAAGCGTTTGGAACAATATTATTGAGGTCCCTATGATCCGCGACGAAGAATTCAAACCCGGTATTTTCAACCGACTCGGCATACCTCGCCCATTGAGTGCTGTGGTTACCGCAAAAGAGAAAGGAGCCACTCGAATCGGCAGTTTTGACGGAGGTTTGAGGTTTGTCGAGACCTTAAATGAGTTTGAGCCGAAAGAGCGTGTTTCATTCAGCATCGTGGTCGATCCCGATAGTATTGGCCCGCGGGTATTTGATCAGCACGTATTGAACGGAAACTATTTTGCGTTTATTGATGCCGGCTACGACATCGCCGATGCCGGAGATGGACACGTTCGCCTGACGCTAACCTCACGCTACAAGCTCACCTCGAAAGTGAATTTTTACGGAAAATTGTGGGGCGATATGATCCTAGAGGATTTTCAGGAGAGGCTCCTTGCGGTGATTCAAGCCCGCTCGGAACGGGATGTTCCTGGCCTCTATTCCACAAACGAACCTTTGCCGGAGAGACACGAGCCGCATAAGCTGTTTTCCGCGACGCTCCGCTAAAACGACCAAAACATTGGGATAAAGACCGTCGCCAATATCCAGAACATTACGTTCAACGGTGAACCGACCCTGACAAAATCGATGAACTTATACTGTCCAGGTCCGTATATCATCGTGTTCGTCTGATAACCGACAGGCGTCATAAAACTAGCCGAAGCAGCAAAGGTTATTGCCATTAGGAAGGGCGTGGGATCGACCCCAAGCGTCTGCCCAGTAGCGATCGCTATCGGAGCCAGCAAAGCCGCGGTAGCATTGTTTGACATCGTCTCCGTAAGCAGAGAGGTCAGCAGGTAAAATGCCGATACAAGTGCTATCGGCCCCCAAGCACCGACATACTTCAGAATGCTCGATGAAAGCAAGTTAGCAGCGCCTGATTGTTCCAGGGCGACGCCGAGCGAGAGAACCCCCGCGAGCAAGAAAACGATCTTCCATTCAATGGCCTCGTAGGCTTCTTCGATCGAGATGCAGCCCAACAGTACAAGGGCGATGGCACCCAGAATTGCTGTAACAACGATCGGGGCTAGTTCTAACGACGCCCCAAGTACGACCGCCGCGACCACGCCAACCGCAAACAATGCCTTGCCGCGCCGGAATTCGGTCGTTTCCATTTCCGATGTGATAATGAAATCGCCGCTTCTCCTGAAATTCGGGATCCGGTCTTGCTTTATTTCGAGTAGGAGCACATCGCCCCCGCTCAATTCCGTATCAGAGATCTTCTCGCTTAGCAGCCTGCCTCGGTGACGGATAGCGAGTACCGTTGCATCAAATCGTTCGCGAAAGTTTGACCGCATCAATGTGCTGCCTACCAGCCTGGATGCGGGCAGCAAAACCGCTTCCAACAAACGATAATTGTCGGAAGTGATACTTTCATCACCCCATTTGGTCTGAGCCTTGAAAAGAACACCTTCCTTTTCCTGAAGCGAGCGGATCTGATCGAGATTGCACCGTACGAGCAACACATCGTCTGCTCGCAAAACCTCACCAGGCGAAGGAACGTGTATAGCTGTCCCTTCACGCTCGATCTTCACGATGGACAACTCGAGGTCCTTGACCAGCGGAGCCTCTTTGATCTGCTTCCCAACGGATATCGAATCGGGCAGAAGAACGACTTCGGTCAAATACTCGTTCAGGGCAAAATCATCCACCAGCCCGCCGCTGCCTCGGCGCTCCGGGATAAGCCGGATACCGATGATTAGTAAATAGACTGTGCCTAGCGCAAACATCAAAAGTCCGAGCGGCGTGAACTCGAACATCGAGAATGGACGAAGTCCGTTTGCCTGCGCTATCGAACTGACCAGAATATTCGTGGATGTCCCGATCAGGGTACAAACACCCCCGAACATCGATGCGAAGGAAACCGGCATCAAGATCTTTGAAGCACTTATGCCATTCTCACGTGCTACGCCCAGGAGGATCGGCAAGAAAATGGCGATCACGGGCGTGTTGTTGATAAATGCTGAAAGCACACCAACGATCAGCATCACGGTAAAGATCCCAAACCAGAATCCGCTCTTAAAAACACGGCCGGTCAGTTGGCCAAGAAAGCTCACGGCGCCTGTCTTAAAAAGGCCCGCGCTCAGAACAAACATGGCCGCAACTGTGAGCGTCGCGGCGTTACTAAAGCCCGCCAACCCTTGCGCTGGCGTTATGATACCGCTCAAAAGCAGGAGGCCCATTACCAGCAAGGCGACCACATCCACCCTGAGCCTTTCCGTCACAAACAGAAAGACCGCAAGGGCAAGAACCGCGATAACTATAATGATCTCATGCGACATTTCGAACGACTGCCGAACTGGTTTTTGAGAACTAATGTGGTTGGGAGTACTATTAGCACACTGGAGAAACTATGAAAAGGTCAATAGAGTGCTTAATTCTGTTTGCTCTTGTATTTTTCTGTTCGCCGGCAGCAGCAAGTGCGACTACGCCGGAGGTATCGAATTCAGAAAGTGTCCAGACCAGCGAGCGCAGGTTAAAGATGCTCGCGGAGCGCATTGATCGCGCCTATAAGAACGATCGGATACTTAGCCGCTACAGCCTTGACGCCGATGAAGAAGATGACGGAGGGTACATCGAGCTCGAAGGCCGGGTACGAACCAGTGCGGAGCGGACACGAGCGTTCTCGATCGCACGTCGGATCGCTCCCCGAGTCCGTATCGTTAACAATATTCGCGTCCGTCCATGATCTTATCTCACCTCTGCAAAGCGTAAGAAAAGTGTAAAAAAAGCGGCGGCTCGCGGAAAGTGACGATCACCGCTCTTCTCTCGACTCTGCTTTCCAGCCTAGACCTCTACCTCGTCTATCTGCGCTTTTTGAAGCTTGCCGGAATAATCGACGTACAAAGCTTTCCATTCGCTGAAGATATCCAGAACTTGCGTACCTGCTTCGCGATGCCCGTTACCGGTTGCCTTTGTGCCGCCAAACGGCAAATGAACCTCGGCCCCGATGGTGGCCGAATTCACATAACATATGCCCGTGTATAGCTCCTGCATGGCATAAAAAGCCTTGTTCACATCCTGAGTATAGATCGCAGATGAAAGGCCGTATTTAACCCCATTTACGATCTCGATCGCCTCATCAAGGGTAGAAAAAGGGATGACTGAAGTTACCGGGCCGAATATCTCCTCCTGCTCTATGCGCATTCCGGGTTTGACATCGGTAAACACGGTTGGCTCGATGAACCAGCCATTGGCATGGTCGCCTTTCGAGAGGCGGTTCCCGCCGCAAGCGAGCGTCGCCTTATCAATGTTCTTACCTATATGGACGTAACCCAAGATCTTCTGCATCGCATCCTCGTGGATCACGGGGCCGACCTCGGTCCTTGGGTCAAGGCCGTTGCCAACGCGTAGCTGCTTTGCACGTTCAACCAATCGCTGTGCAAACCTTTTATAGACCTTTTTGTGAACTACGAGCCTCGATGAGGCCGTACATCGCTGGCCGCTCGTGCCAAAGGCTCCCCAAAGCGAGCCTTCGACCGCGTTATCGATATCAGCATCGTCCATTACGATGATCGCGTTCTTGCCGCCCATCTCCAAACTTACGATCTTGTTCTCGCGCGCACACTGCTCAGCGATAATACGGCCTGTCTCTGTCGAACCCGTGAATGAGATGAGCCGTACATCTTTGTGACCGACCAACGCCGGGCCGACATCGGCGCCATGACCATTGATCAGATTTACTACTCCCTTCGGGATGCCAGCCTTCTCGCAAGCCTTGACAAGATTCAGCGCGGAAAGAGGTACATCCTCGCCGGATTTGATAACGACGGTATTGCCGCAAACCAAGGCCGGAATTAGCTTCCAGGATGGTATTGCCATGGGGAAATTGAAAGGTGTGATGAGTCCGCAAATACCCACCGGCTGCCGCACGCACATTGCAAACTTGTCTTTCATCTCGGCAGGGGTCGTAAACCCGTGCAGCCGGCGGCCTTCTCCTGCGGTGTAGTAGGTGCAGTCGATAGCTTCTTGCACATCACCACCCGCTTCCTTGAGAACTTTACCCATTTCACGGGTCATCTGCCGTGTAAAGTCATCCTTGTTCTCTCGGAGTATCTCTCCAAGCCTGAACAGCAGTTCGGCACGTTTCGGAGCGGGTGTTAGGCGCCAGCGCCGGGCAGCTTCTTTGGCCGATTCAACCGCACGGGACACGTCGGCTTCATTCGAACGCGGAAATCGGCCCACAATGTCTCTCGTGTCAGCCGGATTCGCGTTTTCAAACCATTCACCTGAAGAGCTCTTGACCCATTCGCCTCCGATGTAGTTATGATAGGTCTTTACTGAGGTTCTTTTTATTTTCGCTTCTTTCGCTTTTGCCATAGGATCATTACTTAATTTAAGGTTACCGTCATTCCAGTTTAAGCCAATCTTCGGTGAGGCCAAAATCTCCCGAAAAACGAACGGGCCGCTCCTCCTACGAACGGCCCGATACACGATCGAATTGACATAAATTGCTACTGCACAGTGAATTGTACGATCTTAAGTTCCGCCGTCCTGTTGCGAGGGTTCAAGCTTAGGACATGGAGAACCACTGCGTCGCCTGTCTTCAACGATCTCGCCGCTGCGACAAATGACCGAACATCTGTGACCGGTTGGCGATTGATCCTGACAATCAGGTCGCCCTCCGTCAGTGCCTGATTTCCCGTAGATACTTTAACGTCAACAATAAAACTCTCAGGATTTATCTCTTTTACGATAACTCCCTTCTGCCCTTGTATCTTGAAAAGCTCGATCACATCCGCTGAAAGCTCAGCTAAGGTAAGGCCGAACGGCTTTTGCTCTTCATCCCGACGGTCTACCGGCAGCCTGACAGGCCTTGATTCATCTTCAGTTCCTCGGGCATCGACCGGCCGCTCTGCCAGCCTGAGGCTCGCTGTTCGACGTTCCAAATTAGCGCCTGATTCACGCAAGTAGCTAACCGACACCGTTTGTTCGGGCGGCGTAGATGCCACCTTTGCGATCAGGTCCTGAGCACTCTCGACCGGTTTGCCGTCAAACGCGACGATCACATCGCCAGACCGCAGGCCGGCAACGGCAGCGGGGCCATTCGTTGCACGGACGTCCATCACGATCGCCCCTCTTAAGTCGCCCATGCCATAGACCTTTGCAAATTCGGGTTTCACTGACTCAAGCGTTACCCCAAGAAAGCCTCTTCTCACGCGACCATTTCGCAGGATCTGGTCAAAGACATTTGCTGCATCAGCAGATGGCAGGGCAAAACCGATGCCATTATAATCGCCGTTCGTCGTAGCGATCTGCGAATTGACCCCGATCACTTCGCCCTTCAAATTTACGAGCGGCCCCCCCGAATTTCCCCTGTTAATGGCGGCATCCGTTTGAATGAACCTCTGAAACAGCGTAGCACTTGGCGTTGCTCTCTGTGTTTGAGAAATTATCCCGGCAGTAACGGTCCGGCTGAGCCCAAAAGGCGAACCGATTGCAATGACCCAGTCGCCAACCTCGACCGCATCCGAATCACCAAACTTGGCGACCGGAAGGTCACGGCCGGCCTCGATCTTGAGAACGGCCAGGTCGGTTTCCTCATCGACACCAACCACCTTAGCGAGGAATTCCTCACCGGAATCAAGTTTCACATTTATCCGCGCGGCATCTGCTACAACATGGGCGTTCGTAAGGATGTAGCCGCGTTTGTCAACAATAAAACCGCTGCCCACGGAATATGCAGGCCTCCGAACGAGGCGATTGAAGTGTTCGAGCAGGTCACGGGGCTCACCCGTACGCGAATTTCCGCGAGCTGCAGGCTCAGGCATCCTACCCTTCGTATCAATGCTGACCACGGCCGGTTCGACAGCTTTTGTTGCCGCCGCGAAGGATCTAGAGAGCGTTTGCGGGCTGATCGAAGACTCCGGTGTTTGGCCTGCGGCAGCCGACCCCAAAAAAGTGGCGATCAATAAAGCCCTCAGACCAGGAGAAAACGTTAATTCTTGGCGTAGTTTGAACATTTAGCCTGCTCCTATAGTTTGGCAGATTGGCATTGTTAGCTTCGAAGTATAGCAAATTACCCTGCGTTGCCTGAAGATTTTTCTGACAGCGGGCACCTGTATTTAAGCGTGCATCTTCAGGGCGAGCCGCTTAACTTCGAGCCGGGATTGTCTCAGACTGCAGATCCTTCGGGGTAAAGCAGAACCTTGAGCGAACCCTTTTCCCCAGCTCGCGCAAAGCCTTTTAAGCCTTCGGTCAGGGGAAACTCATCATCGATCAACCGGGTGAAGTCAAACTTATTCTCGGAAAGTAAGGCGACGGCTGTCCCCAATCGTCCGCATCTGGAGCCGATGATCGATATCTCATCCACCACTATCTTCGAGGCGGGCCATGAAGATCGCCCATGGAACGTTGACTTGAGAACGACCTTGCCTTTGGGCCTCACCAGGTACAGAGCGGCCTCGAACCCGGAAGCAGACCCGCTGGCTTCTATCATTACATCGAATTTTCGATGCCTTAACCCAGCTGCATCCGCAAGCTCAACTTCTATATTGGCATCCTCCGCGATCGCGAGTTTTCTTCGATGCCTTCCTATCAGGAGCACGTTTGAACTTCTTAGGCCGAGAGTCATTGCGCAGAGTAAACCCAACTTTCCATCTCCGATAACCCCGACCGATGTATCCTCGTCGATCGAAACCTGCTCGCCGATAGCCAAGGCCGCCGCTAGCGGCTCAGCAAAAACTGCCTGACGGTTGGAAACGTTCTCGGGCACCTCGACAAGGTTCGAAACAGGCAGGGTCAAATACTCTGCATGTGCACCATCGCGGGCGACAATTCCCAGTACAGTTCGATCGGGACAATGCCTCGGGTCACCTGACCGGCAGAGAAAACAGGCTCCACATCCCGCATTGATCTCTCCAACGACCCGTTTGCCAGATAACTGCAGCCCGCCCGGACTGGCTTCCACCACTCCAACGAATTCGTGTCCGATAGTCCCTTTGAAGTCCGCATAGCCGCGGATGATCTCAATGTCCGTATTGCAGATGCCTGAGCAGGTAACCCGAACCAGCGCTTCCGAATCGGACACAGGGACCGGAACATCCTCTAGGGAGAGGTGTCTGTCATCTACTCTTAAGGCTTTCATTAACCTTTTCCTTTAGGACAAGCTGACCCGCCAAATACCAGCTATCAGTAAGTGTAGTAGACCTTTATATCTCGTTCGCCGGTTATCAGCCATTCTCCTTGCATCTTACTGAATCTTAATTCCTGACGGACCTTTCCGGCTGATCGCCTGGCACCCGAGAACACCCACTCTTTATCGAACGTCGCGGTCGCCGTATCTCCGGTTGGATCAACAGTTACATTTATCCCACTGATCTTCAATGCGATGGATTCGTATATAATGAATGCCCGCTGCTTGTCGGCACGGATAAATTCGCGGTTCGCACCTGCTTTTCGATAATACTGCACGCTGGCAGCATATTTCGTCATCAGGCTTTTCAAGTCCCTGGACTCTAATGCAGCCCTCCAACTGTAGATCTGACTCGAGATGCGGGCCGATATTTGTTCCGGTTCAGTCGTAACGGGCTGAGTTCCGCCGCTTTCGTTTCGGTCCCGATCGATGCTCGAATTAACAGGCGGCGAAGCTGTCGCAACCGGGGTTCGGGGCGGGTTCGATATGTTGGTCGGACTCGGGCCAATTTTCGTATTGCCATTAATTGTTTGAATAACATTATCGTTGGCGTGCACCCCGTCAGACCGATTGTCACGCAAGTATAGCCACAGTCCCATGCCTCCCGCTACCGCTGATAAGGCCACGACGCCCAAAACAATACCCAGGAGCATAAGCAGCCGACTGTTGTGTTGATGCCCCTTATTGTTAATGGGGATCTGATCAGCCTGACTCCGCCGCCGCCATTGGGTAACCTCAGACGTGTCCTGGGAGTCTGGGCCCACACTCAATGGCTCAGCCCTGCTACCCTCAAGTGACCCTGTCGGCTGGCCGACACCACTGGAGATGATAAGCACGGCCCCATCCTGCAGACAGAACCGAAGCGTGTCATCTGTGTATAGGGTTCGACAATGCGGGCAGATCTTCATCTGTTAGGAGTGCGGGAATCAAAATATCAGATTTTTGACTGAACGCGTTAAGAATATACAATTAGATCATGCTTTTTGGCATGATGAACTGATCTTCCACGTTGCTACGAACCTTCATTAAACTGTAATTACCATGCACAAGTATTACTTTTTTTCCGTTTTGCTGACGCTTTTAGTCTTTCAGGTCTCATGCAGCAGTCCTGAGCCCGTGGCCAATAATGCTCCTCCGGAAAGAGTCTGTGAACCAATAAGTGACACGCCCACAGAGGCATACAAACGCCTCTTTGCCGCAGTTAAAGAAAAGAATACCGAAAAGATCAAGGGCGAGATGTCGCAGATGAGCCAAGAGCTCGCGGAATCTCTGGCTGCGAGGCAAAACGTCACTATGGAAAAGGTTTACGAAAACGGCCTGACTGGCACTACATTTTCGGATACCCTTCCGATAATCCGTGACGAACGCATTGGGAGTTGCTATGCCGGGTTGGAAGTTCGTAATTCCAAAGAACAGCGTTGGGAAGATCTACCTTTCACGATTGAGAATAACCAGTGGAGACTTGCCGTCGGCGAGCTCTTTGCCGGCAAGTTCCGATCGCCCGGCAAAGGTCAGGATCAGAGGGAAAGAGAGGCAGCCAATCTCGCCCGTGGCCCCGGCCCTCCGCCTGCCAATATGATGGCGAATGCAGATCAGACGAATACCGATACCGGCCGACAGGCGGCACCACCGCCGGCGGCCCGATAAAAATGGACCCGGATGCGATAGAACAGATCATCGCCCAATATCATAAACACGGGTGGCAGCTCCGACAGGTAATTTTGTCGGATCCGCTTCGGTCCACGCTCGCCGATAAGCTGCAGATCTTTGGCGATACAAATGTCAAGGATTCAGAAATTGATGCGGTCTGGTTTTCCCGCCGCTCGAGGCCTGGTGTCACTGCTTGGGAACTTCGGCATCTGTCCAATGCCCCATTTGCTTTGGTGATCGGAGTTGACGATAACCTCACGCCCGAAGAAGGCGAAAAAGCCAGGATCTCGGCCGAGGCCCGAATGAAGGATGCTCTTTATTCCCGAAGGACTTCTGACTGATATTTCCAACCTTAAAATTTTGCTTGATTCTAACGGGAATTTCGTCATCTAATATAGGTGGTTGACAAGTTTGAAGTAAGTCTTCAAACTTTAGTTTTTGAAATGGTGATCAAAGACTTTGGACCGGCGGTAGTTCGTATTTGGGAAGACCTTCGGCCCGTAACAAAAAAGATGATCGCCGGCGCGCTTGATGCCGGCCAGTCCTCGCATACCCCACCAAGCCAGAAGTTCTCTTACGATGCCCATGCGGATTGGGAGGTCAGTCGCTTGCTTTCGGCACTTGATGAACAGTCTAGGACCGCCGAGCCTGACAACGCCAAAACTCTTAATGAGATCGCAGAGCTTGCAGAAACCTGTGTTCGAGTCCTTGAAGAACAAAGCGGTTCTGCAGAAGTGTTCATCCAGCTTGCTGAAAGGGCATTGAAGGCACAGGATTACGCCAGGCTCGACCGTCTGTCTGATCATTTATTGGAGCGTTTTTCGACCGCAGAGATCGCAGAGATAGTTCGCCAAACAACGGTGCCCCAGATACGCGCCATCGCCTACGAGACGCTCTCGTTCCTCACAGTTGACGCTCTGGTCCCGCTGCTTGATGATCCTCTTTACTCTGAGATAATCCTCGGTGCTCTGGAGCAGAAAGCCTACGAGTATGAGTCCGAAGAAGCGCGCGAGGCGCTGGACCACTTTTTTCCTGATCAGGGCTTCCCGGTTGACTAGGCTTGAAGTTTCAAAAACCGCCAACACCCGCTCCCGCTAACATTCTCCGGTTCAGGTATTCCTTCTGTATAAGAAACTGGTCTTAGGCTAGCTTGCTGAGATCACGCCCGTTTGTTCAGGCCGGGTCCGTGCCCGATACATTGGGAATTGAGCAGCCAGCTCTACGACCTCGCGACTTACGCGTGATTTCACCTCTTCCGATTCCGGCTCGCTTATCACCGCAGCGATCATCCGGCCGATCTCTCGCATCTCTTCTTCCTTCATTCCCCGCGTGGTCAAAGCGGGCGTACCTATCCTGATACCAGACGCTATGAACGGCTTGTTCACGTCAAACGGTATGGCATTCTTGTTCACGGTGATGTGAACATCGCCCAAAGCCTTCTCCGCATCCTTTCCCGTAATTCCTTTCCCGTCAAGCCAAACATCGACGAGCATAAGGTGGTTGTCGGTCCCGCCCGAAATGATCCGCAGACCGGCGTCCGCTAGAGTGGATGCCAGCGCCTTTGCATTATCGAGTACCTGTTGCTGATATGCTTTGAACTCCGGCCTTAAGGCCTCGCCAAAGGCTACCGCCTTGGCAGCAATAATGTGGATAAGAGGGCCGCCCTGGACACCAGGGAACACTCTCCGGTCCAGGTCCTTTGCAAATTCTTCGCGGCACATTGCTAGGCCCGCGCGCGGACCGCGGAGCGTCTTATGGGTCGTCGTGGTCACAAACTCGCAATGCGGTACGGGCGAAGGATGAAGGCCTGCAGCAACTAGCCCCGCAATGTGGGCAATATCGGCCATCACTTTGGCACCGACGCTATTTGCTATCTTACCTATTCGTTCAAAATCTATCGTTCGCGGATAAGCAGACGCGCCGCAGATGAGAAGTTTCGGCCTGTGCTCTTCCGCGAGCCGCTGAAGCTTGTCGTAATCGATCTGCTCAGTTTCGCGATCTACGCCGTAATCTGCGACCTTGTAGTTCAATCCCGAGAAATTCAGCGGATGGCCGTGCGTGAGATGGCCACCGTGCGCCAGGCTCATGCCGAGGATCGTGTCTCCATGCTCGAGCGCCGTCAGCAGAACCGACATATTAGCCTGGGCTCCTGAGTGCGGCTGGACATTTGCATGGTCAACACCGAACAGCTCCTTTGCCCGGTCGATCGCTGCTTGCTCGACAACATCGGCAAACTCACACCCGCCGTAATATCGCTTGCCCGGGTAACCCTCTGCATATTTGTTTGTAAAGACCGTGCCCATTGTCTGCAGCACCGCCTCAGACACAAAGTTCTCAGATGCGATCAGCTCGAGCCCATCGGCCTGCCTTCTAACCTCGTTATCGATCGCGTTGCTGATAAGCGGGTCAGTTTCCAAGACGCCGAGCGAGAAAAAATCCTGTATGTTCATCGGTTAATGCCCGTCCTTTTAGCCAGATTATAATTTGTTGTTCTCTCAAAGAAAAACACGGTAATCCTCGACCGCGGCGTCGGGAGGTCCTCTCACCATAATGCGGCATCGGCGTCCGGCATTTCCGTCATCACCGGAGATCTGTCCAGTTGCATTGGTTGTTCGAGTTGATCGTTAAGTGGCGATACAGAAAAGATCAGTATGAACGATCGATAATTCCGTTTCCTACTGAGGAAGAATCCTGTGAGACGGTCTAATTGTATCCTTCAAGATCCGTCAGGTCTTCATAGATCATCCCCCGCCGGTCCCGTTTAGCTTTTGTCACAGACTCGAATCCGCCGTCCTCAGTTCGGGATATTTTGTTTTGCGCATAAAGCCCCTCAAGCACAAATTCGCACGCTGACACAAGCTTTGCCTTGTCCTTTTTTCTGAATTCGAGTGGGACCAGCGCGGATCCGATCAGATCCGGCACGCTCTCAAGCAGCAATACGCATTCATCTGCTGATGCCGTATCGGAAAGCAAGAGCTTGTTTCCTTGTTCAAACCACTGCACCGCCGGGGCAAAGTCGATGCCAAGGAAAAAGCCTTCGAAGATCACGCCGCTGGCACGTTTTATAAGTTCCTTCGCCAGTCTCGTCGAGCCAATCTGCTCGCCTTCATACTCGAGCTCGATCTTGCCTGTCATCGCGGGCAATGCCGCATAGATGTCCGAAATACGCGGGACTATCTCGGCCTCTCCGGTCTTCAGCGAACGCCGCTCTGCGTTCGAAATTGCCGATTCAAGTACTGTAATTGAGAATCGCTGCGATACGCCCGACTTCTTATCGACCCGATGATCGTCTCGTGCCTCGAAGGCGATCTGCTCTATCACCTCGGCGATAAACTCGGGTACCGATACCGGCAGATCTCGTTCAGTCCACGCTTCCTGCTGCGTGATGGCGAAGCTGAGCTGTACATTCGCCGGGTAATGCGTGTGCACCTCAGCACCTATCCGGTCTTTGAGGGGCGTGATTATTTTTCCACGAGCAGTGTAGTCTTCAGGGTTAGCGCTAAAGACGAGCATCAAATCCAGAGGCAATCGCACAGGATAGCCCTTTATCTGCACGTCTCCTTCCTGCATGATGTTGAACAATCCGACCTGGATCTTACCCGCTAGGTCCGGCAGTTCATTTATCGCGAATATACCTCGATTCGCCCTCGGCAAAAGCCCGAAGTGGATCGTCAGTTCGTCAGACAGCAGATGCCCTCCCTTTGCGGCCTTGATTGGGTCCACATCCCCGATCAGGTCGGCTATCGTCACGTCGGGCGTGGCGAGCTTTTCGACAAATCGATTCTCGCGACTCACCCAATCGATCTTTGTCTCGTCTCCGTGCAGTTCGATCTGCTGACGGCCATAGGCGCTCAACGGTGCAAACGGGTTATCGTTTATTTCAGAACCGGCAATGACCGGTATTTCGTCGTCAAGAAGATCGGTCAGCTGCCGTAGGATACGGCTCTTTGCCTGACCACGCAGGCCGAGAAGGATGATGTTGTGTTTTGAGAGAACAGCGTTGACGATCTGCGGAATTACAGAATCATCATAACCAACTATGCCGGGAAAGAGCTTCTCGCCTGCCTGAAGCTTCGCGATGAGATTCGAGCGCATCTCATCTTTGACGCTTCGCACCAGATACCCGCCAGACCTAAGCTCGCCCAATGTTCGTTCGTCCCGCATACCAACATATTACAGCACGGGTGACGATCATGTGCAGAAATGGCTGGTTAGGAGTTTTAGCTTTTTGATCCGATCAGATAAACGACGGACTCATTACCGACGACACGGGCAGAATGAACAGTGCCGGCGGGCATTAAGTCACGGTCTCCGGGACCAAGCACCACCGTACCGACACCTTTCACATTTATTTCCAGCCTTCCCGAAAGTATAAAGTGTGATTGGTCGTCGGGATGGCTATGTTCTGGGTAATATGCTCCGGCGCGATCACTCCATTGAAAGGAACTGTAACCTTCAGATCGCAGTATGTCCGCTGCTAGAATCGGATCAGGCGCCAGTCCCTCTTCCCATCTTAGAACTCGGTATTCATCTTCCATTTACATGTGCATCTCTACTTTATGCAACCGAGCCCGCTGCAATTGAACGCGGGCCTAGGGTATCGATCCAAGCCTGCCGCTACTTCCTTCGGACAAGCTCAGGGTTCGAAGGCGAAACATCAAAGATCGGGAAACCGGGGCCGAAACGCTTTTCAAACGCTTTGAACAGCGACGGCGTCATTATCCACACGTCGCAGCTGCGTCCGAGCGGGCTTGCTTCCGGCGTGAGTCTCCCCATACGTTCCTCGTCCATGTAATGATTTGCCCAGTTCTTCCAAGTGCTTGGATTTGGACGATATGAGTCTCTGATCTCCGAAGGCCCGCATGCAATAGTATTAGCCTTTGCCAGCCGGTCCATGCCGGACAATTCCTTCTTGCCTACCGCCAAATACTCACCACCCTTTGGGGCAAATACCTGCTCAAGGTCATTGCCCGCGATGCGGTAAACAGCAAATCCCTCGTTGTCCCTCTCAAGGTTCTTTTCACCGTCAGCATCTTTTATCACCAAAACGACGACGTCACATGTTCCGGCATCGATAACGCGCCCCTTTTGACCGCCCACGGTCGGCACTACCTTTTTGAAGGCATTCTTGTTCGGCGGATCGGCATTGTCGCCAGAAATACAGGCCGTCAGTTCCGCCGCCTTAAGAACGCGGTCCTTTCCTTTTGCGGCCGTTGTGAAATAGAAATATTTAGGATAAGCCGCTGAATTCGAGGCGGCGTTCGACGCACTCCCGCGGGCAGGCGATTCTTGTTTTGCCGGCGTCGGCGAAGCGGCCGGCCGAATGCCCGGAATACGCGGTATCTGCGATGCCGCATTCACTGCAAGAAATACCGCCAACAAAACAACCAAAACCAAAGATCGTGATTTATTCATCGCGCCTCCTATTTGTTCACATTCGCGCATGCGATAGAGTTTCGCCCAGGCGTGCCGTCCTGCTGCGTCGCGCCATATCGGCCGCCTGCATAATTCTGTTTAAAGTAAGCCTGGTAGAAGTAGCATGTCCCATCTGGTTTTCTGAAAGCGACCGCGCCAAAAATGCCGCGAAAAACGATCTGGCCCAGGGCATTCCGCTGGACAAACCAGTCGGGATTGGTGATAACGACGCGCAGCACGGTGTCAGTGTTTCCAGCCGCCCGGACGGCGGTTCTCATAGAGGCCTCAATAGCCGGGTCCTTTCGCTGCGCCGTCGGCATCACCGCCGTGGCGGCGGCCGCTTCGTCAAGCTTAGAAGCCAATTGGGCGTAGGACGCGTAGTTCCCATCGGTGATATTGAAAGATGCGGAGACCGTCGTTTTACCCATGATCCGGAATTCGATCTTGTGCGAGCCCGAACCCAGCTTGCCGATGTGGTGAGAGTAGAATTGTGCTCCGGCACGTGCCCGGTTGCCGGGCCTTCCCACGGCGCTCAGCATTTCAAAATGCATTTTCGGATATGCATAGGTCTTTGCCTTAGCGGGGTCGGGAGCAACGTCAAAATAAAAGTACCGGTCAGCGGCCGGGACCGAATCCCAGGCGTTCGTCCTGTTCTCTAGGTCCCAGACAAAATGATGCGTTCCATCGTAAATGATGTTCCCATCGATCTTGAACTCGACCGATAGCGCTGGGCGGTTCACGCTGTAGCCAAGTTGGGCATGCCGCACGGATTGTTCCGTCACAAACTCCTTTAATGGACGATCAAGGATCAGTAATCCGTAGATGTGGTCGCCAGCAGTAAATGTGTTCGTAAGGTTCGACGGATTTGCCGGGTCTATAGGCGACTTAGAAAACACCAGCATCGCTCGGCCTTGTGGTGCAACCGCCGAGACTGCCTCGACGGCAAACAGGATCGATAAGAATATCGACACGACCATCGGGATCATTTTCATCTGGTTACCCCCTGAAGTCTTTGATTTTTGTTTTCTGGGTTGAAAAGCTACGAAAGTGGGGAGTCTTTCGATATTCATTTACCGGTACAGCTGGAAACAGTTTCTTGGATAATAACAAAAAACAAGAGCCCTGAAAACCATTTTCGGTTTTCAGGGCCGACTGTGCGTATGGCCGTTTTTGTAAAAAACAGGCGCTAATTCTAAAACGTATAGGCGTTCGCCCCGATCATCGTATCCGCTATCCGCTGCCGAGCAGCTATGGTGTTGACCGGCGAATTGTTCTTTGTGAACCGCTTCAGGGCGACCAGCAAGGTACGGCCTTCGTCGCCTTCGGCAACAGCCGCTAATGTGTTCTTCGCCTTCGCTTCGATCCGTTGGATCGCGTCGTTGCAGAAGACCTGAGCCATGTCGATATAACGGCCGGCGGCCTCTTCGCCGTTCTTGTCAGCGTATTTCTTCGCACGCAGGATGGCCGATTCCATCTGGTAGGCGTCCATGATGATATCCGCGCAGTTTATAAGCACTTCCTGCTGCTCGCTCAGGCCCATCATGTATTTCTGCGCCGCGGTGCCGAGCACCATCAGCGCGATCTTCTTCGCGTTCTTCGCCAGTTTCGTCTCGGCGGCGAGCAGGCTTGTGTCCTCGTCGAACGACATTTGCGGATTCAGTATCTCATCCTGCAGGGCCTTCGCCGCTTGGATCAGCGGCAGCTTGCCTTTCATCGCACGCTTCATCAACTGGCCCGGGATAAGCATGCGGTTGATCTCATTCGTGCCCTCGAATATGCGGTTGATGCGCGAATCGCGGTAGGCCTTCTCCGCCGGGTAATCAGCCGAATAACCGTAACCGCCATAGATCTGCACCATCTCGTCGACGACGAAATCCAGAGCCTCGGAACAAGCGACCTTGTTGATCGAAGATTCCACCGCATACTCTTCGATCGATTGAAGTTTCTTCTCGCTATCGGCCCCGTCACCGATCAGTGCGTCGATCATCCCGACGGTACGGTAGGTGATCGACTCCGCCACCCAGGTGCGGATAGCCATCTCGGCCAGCTTGTGCTTGATAGCCCCGAACGAGGAGATCGGCATGTTGAACTGATGCCGCTCGTTCGCGTAACGCACCGATTCGCGAATGGCCAGCTTCGCCCCGCCAGTGACCGAAGCACCGAGCTTGAACCGGCCCACGTTCAGCACATTGAAAGCGATCTTCGCCCCGTCGCCGACGTTGCCGATCAAATTACCGACCGGTATCTTCGCATCCGACAAGATAACGGCCGTCGTCGACGAAGACTTGATCCCGAGCTTGTGCTCTTCCGCTCCGGGCCGGCAGTTTTCCGACCGCGGCACCAGGAAGCAAGAGAACTTTTCCTTCTCGCCGTCCACCTTTGCGAAGACGAGATACACGTCAGCGAACCCTCCGTTCGTGATCCACATCTTTTCGCCGTTCAGGATGTAATGCTGCCCGTCCTCGCACAATTTGGCGACGCACTTCGCACCCAATGCATCCGAGCCCGAACCAGATTCCGTCAAACAGTAGGCGGAAACAACCTCACCCGAAATGATCTTCGGGATCCACTCTTTCTTGAGCTCTTCCGAACCCCAGTAAAGTATCGGAAGAAGACCGATCGAGGTCTGGGCACCGTAGGTCGATCCAAACCCGCTCCCGCGACCCACCATCTCCGCGATGATGCACCCCGAAGTCTGGTCAAGGGCCATCCCACCCAACTCCTCGGGAATGTTAGCCCCCAGCAAGCCCAACTCGCCCGCCTTCTTCAACAAGTCACGAGCCACTTCCCAATCGTGCCCCTCCAATTTAGGCAGATTCGGCACGACCTCGTTATCGATGTACTCGCGGCAGGTTTCACCGATCATCCGATGCTCGTCGGTAAAATCTTCAGGCGTGAAGACCTCCGCCGTCGTCTGGTCAGCAAGCAAGAATTCGCCGCCCTTCATATATTCCTTTTCCATTTTCGCGTCCATTTTAACTTAGGCTCCTGAGTGGATTTAGTCGGATTATTGTACTGAATGAATGTTCATTCAGTCAAGGTCTCTTTTCGCGCCGCTTCGTGCTATTCTGTGGATAAAATCCTCTTAGGAACTACAAAAGAGATTCACTCGCGTGAATTACTCGCGCGATTTGATCCTCTTCAGTTCTTCCTCAAAGGGCGGGGGTAACTGAATTTTTTCGTACTCCCTCCATTCTCGGGTCCCGTCATTGCCAATGTGAATGACATTGGTATCTCCGGTTCCCAAATCGATGAAAATGACGTACCGATTGTCGACACAGTTCTGTCGTTCACACCCGGTCATCATCAGGAAGTCCCCGAACTTCTTTATCGGAGTTTCCACGTTCCAGAACTTTTTCATTGTCGCGTAATCCGGCCCCATGAGCTTCCTGAGTTGCTCACTAAACACCTTGTTCTGCCAGAGTTTACTTTCCGTGACGGTCTTACCGACGATCTCACGGGCCGCCTTTCCGGAGGGCGTTAGATCGCGGGTAAAGGTCGAGTTCTGCGCAAAGGTGTATGCATTTTCGCTCCGGGAGTAATCATTTGCGTTTGCCTGCGAATTTACATCCGCCGAACGATTGACGGCCGTATTACTTACGGGCGCTCCGCACGAGATCGCAAACGAGGCACAACAACTTAGCAGAACCAGCCACTTCATCTCCATAGCTCCCCGTCGCACTTCCCGAAAACGATCGTGCGACTTGGATAAAAAGCCAGACTCCTTAATCGATCCGCTCAAAGATCCCCGCCGCGCCCATGCCGCCGCCGACGCACATTGTGACCATGCCGTAGCGGGCGTTGCGGCGTTTTAGTTCTTGCAAGATAGTCGCGGTCAGTTTGGCTCCGGTGCAGCCGAGCGGGTGGCCGAGGGCGACGGCGCCGCCGTTGACGTTGACCTTTGCGGGGTTCATCTCGAGCACCTTCATCACCGACAGGCCCTGTGCGGCGAATGCTTCGTTCAGCTCGATCACGTCGATCTGGTCGAGCGTGAGGCCCGCCATCTTTAGAGCCTTGGGGATAGCGTACACCGGGCCGATACCCATTTCCTCTGGCAAACAGCCGGCGGTCGCGAACGAAACAAAACGCGCAAGCGGCTTGATGCCCAGTTCGTTCGCCTTGTCCGCCGACATCACGACGACCGCGGCGGCGCCGTCGGACATCTGCGACGCATTGCCGGCCGTTACCGTACCTTTCGCATGGAAAACCGGCTTCAACTTTGTAAAGCCCTCGGCCGAAGCGTCGTAACGAACGCCTTCGTCCGTGTCGAAAACAACTTCCTTCCGGCGCACGCGGCCCTTTTCGTCAAACTCATCAACGTGCACCGTCACCGGCACGACCTCGTCCTTAAAATTACCCGCCTTTATCGCAGCCGCGGCCTTTTGGTGCGACTGCAGCGAGAACTCGTCCGCCTGCTCGCGGGTGATCTCGTACTTTTTCGCGAGGTTCTCGGCCGTCAGCCCCATGTTCAGGTAGTAGTCCGGATACGAATCGACCAACGCCGGGTTCGGCCGCACGACGTTGCCGCCCATCGGTATCATCGACATCGTCTCTAATCCCCCCGCCACGATCACATCCGCACCGCCCGTAGCGATCCTGTCCGCCGCCAGAGCGATCGTCTGCAGCCCCGACGAGCAATACCGGTTCACCGTCATCGCACTCGTCTCGACTGGCAGCCCCGCCGCGATCATCGCCGTCCTGGCGACGTTCATCCCCTGCTCCGCCTCCGGAAAAGCACAGCCCATGATCACGTCCTCGATCTGGCTCTTGTCCAAACCGGGCACGCGATCCACCGCCTCCCTGATCGCCGCCGCCCCAAGATCGTCCGGCCGCGTATTCCGCAGCGTCCCCTTCGGAGCCTTCCCCACAGCCGTACGCACGGCCGATACGATAACTGCTTCTTTCATATTCGTTTAGTTTCCTCGGATCACAGCGGGCCAATATTTGACTACCCAATCAATCTCTTCATTTCCATCTAAAATCTCTTTCGCTACTTTCGGTCTTTCTTCCTGGAATCCGATACAACCTGCCATTCGACTGACGTGGCCTTTCGCGGTCGGAAGGCGACCCTTTCCAGATCTAGCTTCAGGTTCCGGAAGGCTGATGAAGGTTGCGTACTCTGTTTTGAGACAGTCGCATTTCAAAAGTTTTAGACCCAACAGAGCGTAAAGGCCTCCTTCAGGGGTCGCTGTTGAAACCAGTTGCCGAAGCGCCGACATGGCCTGTTTTTCGCGAACCAGTTCACGGAGAGCCAACTCACCCGAAGAAATCTCCCCTCCATATCCGGTGCCTCCCAGTGCGAACAAACTAACACTTGAGAGCGTCTCGAATGCCTTCTTACCATTTTCAGACAACTGGGAAACTTCAAAAATCCTTTCCTGCGCTTGAAGAGAGATTCCGAAAATCATTAAGTATAGGAAAAGCCCTAATATTCTGATTACTCGCATATCGCGTTGCCCTCACTACCTTTTTTGGCGTTCGCTCTCAATTCTTTCAACCACGTCCGCGGCCCGTGGATTTCTCACAATCAGTATACGGCGATCGACAAAAACCTTTGCATCCTTCGAATTGAACCGCAGATCGTTATCCGCCAAAACTTTCATCACCTCCCAACGCTTCACCGCGGCTTTTCGTGGAGGCTCGAAATACGGACCCATGTCGATCATCGGTCCCGCACAGTCGGGGCATTTTCTCGGCGCTTCGCTCGCTTCCTTCGAGAAGCTTTTCCTGCAATCGAAACAAGCCCAGTGCGTGTACATTTTCCAAATGCCCAACCCCGACCGTTAGGGAGGGGGATATGCCCAACGTTGAATATGGCCCGCTTGCTAAAGCGCGGGGTTGCGCATTCGGGCCTACTTCTCTATCGCGACCTCGACCTCTTCGGCGTTCAGCGTCTGTTTAAGCACGTCCGGATCGATCTCGATCAAAAACCCCCGCTTGCCGCCGTTTATGAATATCCGGTCGAGCGACAAAATGCTCTTCTCAACATAAACGGGCATCGACGTTCGCGTTCCGAAAGGCGATGTGCCGCCGACCAGGTATCCTGTCAACTTAGATGCCTTCTCCGGCGTCGCCGGTTCCACCGACTTCACCCCGATCAACCGCGCCAGCCCCTTCGTCGAAACCTCCCGGTCCCCGTGCATCAGCACGATCAGCGGCTTTCTCTCATTAGTTTCAAAGACCAGCGTCTTCACCACCGCATGCTCGTCCACACCGAGTTGCTTTGCTGATTCCCGCGTCCCGCCTTTCTCGACGTAATCGTAAAGCCGCGGGACGAAGGCGATCTTTTTCTCTCTCAAGAATCTGACAGCCGGGGTGATCGGATAATCCATTAAGAATTTCGCCCGCGAATAACGCGAATAAACACGAATGATTCAATATGATTCCTTCCCAATTCGCGATCATTCGCGTTATTCGCGGGCCACCTCTTTATACCTAAAACACGCCGTCAAATGATCATTCACCATCCCCGTCGCCTGCATAAACGCGTACATTATTGTTGAACCGACGAAGTTGAATCCGCGTTTCCTAAGGTCTTTCGACAACGCGTCCGAAACCTCGGTTTTTGCGGGCACATCACCCAGCAACTTTCGCTTCCCGTCAATCGGTTTCCCGCCGACGAAGCCCCATACATACTCATTGAACGTGCCGAACTCGTTCTGCACTTTCAAAAACGCCTTCGCATTAGAAACGGCCGAAGCTATCTTCAACCGGTTGCGGATGATGCCGTCGTTCTGCAGCAGCTTCTCGCATTTCGCTTCATGGTAGCGAGCCACCTTTGCAGGGTCGAAGTTGTCGAACGCCTTTCGGTAATTCTCGCGTTTGCGCAATATCGTGTCCCAGCTAAGACCGGCCTGTGCCCCTTCGAGTATTAGAAATTCAAAGAGCAATCTGTCGTCGTGCTGCGGCACGCCCCACTCGGTGTCGTGGTACTGGATAGCCAGATCATTTTTTGCCCAGCCGCAGCGCTTCACCTAGGAAAACCCTCACTCACCAGAACGCGCTTTGCCTGGTCGAAATGCCGCTCGCAGTGCATCGGAATAAATTTCACCGCGTCCGCCAGACTGTATGTGACGATCCCAAGCAGCGGCGAAGTGACTATCTGCTTATCCGGATCTACCTTTTCGGATGCTCGGCGGATACGGTCCGCAAGCTCACTTTGATGGGTAGAAAATTTCTCGATTATGTCACCACCGATCTCGCTCTTCGCCGGAGAAGCTTTTGCCGTCGTCTTCATCTTTTTCGTGTTCTTCGGATCGAGCCCTTTGATGAGAAAGCGGCCGAAGAAACCACTGAGCGGAGAATATCGCTCCCAGAAACTCATCTTCGTATCCCCGCTGGCCAGCCGATCAAGGTCCTTGAAATAGAGGCTGTGAGTGGTGATAAGATGATCGAAGCATTGCGCAACGCTCCACTGTTTTTCTGACGGCTTCCAATTCAATTGCTCGGCAGACAAATCACCAAATGCCTCTGCCGTATCTTTTGCGACGGCAGCCAGTTCTGAGCAGGTTTTCTCGATACGCGTGTCCACTATCGCCCCACAAATTTTCCTTCGCGACGCTCAATGAAAGATGCGACTCCTTCCTTCGCGTCCTCGGTTCCGAACAACTCCAATATTTGCGGCGTCAATGCCGCAACCGCCGCCGCTGCACCCTCGCTCTGCGCTTTTCTTGCTGAGACTATCGTGGCTCGAACCCCTAATGGAGCCTGTCGCGCCACCGTCTCGGCTATCTCGACTGCCCGATCGACCTGCTCGCCGTTTCGCGTGACCTCTTGCACGAGACCGATCCGCAATGCCTCGGCCGCATCGAATTCATCGCCCGTCAACAGCCATCGCATTGCATTCCCCCAACCTGCGGCTTGCGGAAGCCGGATGGTCGCACCGCCAAACGGAAAGATGCCGCGTTTGATCTCGATCTGGCCAAAGGTTGCGTTTTCCGACGCGATCCGAATGTCTGCCGCCAGCATAAGTTCGATGCCGATGGTCAGGCACTTCCCCTGAACCGCGACGACAAGAGGCTTTGTCCGGTCTCGGCCACCGCCCACGCCAAGCGGATCGACCGAACCCGACGGATAATTCAAGTTACCGCTTTCAACCACCTTCGGGCCGACGTTTGCAAGGTCCAGCCCCGCGGTAAACATTTCGCCTTCCGCAAAAAGAACTCCACACCTGATATCCGGATCGTCCTCGAGTTGAGTATAGGCCGCGGCAAGCTGGTTGAGCATTTCCAGATCGAAAGCGTTTCGCTTGGCCGGGCGGTTTAATCCGATCAACAGCAGGTGCCCCCGCCTTTCGACCAAGATCTTGTTTTCGATTGGACCCTCTTGCATTAGTTTCTCAGCGGTTTGCCCGTTTTCAGCATGGCCGCCAGTCTTTCCTGCGTCTTTCTTTCGCCGCAAAGAGAGATAAAGGCCTCGCGTTCGAGATCGAGCATGTACTGCTCCGAGACCGTCGTCGTATGGTTGATGGTGCCGCCGCTCATTACACGGGCGAGCTTTTTGCCGATCAGTACGTCGTGATCCGAAATGAACTCGCCTCTTCTCATCATATGAAGGGCAAGTTTCATCGCCGCCTCGGCGGCCTCTCCCATTACCGGAATGTCGTTTCGCTGAGTTGGAGCAGCAAATCCGATTGAATCAAGATTTAGGACCTCCTGCTTAGCATCGGCGATCAGCCGGTCACCGTTCATCGAGATCGCGTCAACATCTCGGAAAAACCCCCACGATCTAGCTTCCTGGGCCGATGTAGCCACCTTACCCATTCCAATCGTTTCAAAGGTCTTCTTCAGGAAACTGAGCGGATCGGCATCCGGTGCCGCCGAAGCCGCATCCATTGCCCGCATCGTCATTTCCTTCGTGCCTCCCCCGGCTGGGATCAAGCCAACGCCAACCTCGACAAGGCCGATATAGGTTTCGGCCGCAGCCTGAACTCGATTGCCGTGCATGGCGATCTCGCAGCCGCCTCCTAGCGTCAGGCCATAAGGCGCTGTCACCACGGGTTTCGGGGAATACCGCATCCGCATCACAGCCTGCTGAAGCGCATGTACCGCAAAATTGATGTCGTCCCACTCCTCTTCTTGAGCGGCGAGCAGGATCATCATTATGTTCGCACCGGCCGAGAAATTCCCACCCTGGTTGCCGACAACAAGTCCCTTGAAGTTCCTTTCAACTTCATCTAGGGCAAAGTTCATCATTTGGACCGTGTCGCCGCCGATCGAATTCATTTTCGAGTGGAATTCGAGGCAGGCAACTCCGTCGCCGATGTCTATCAACGAAGCCCCCGGGTTCGACTTGATCACGCCGGTCCGCTCCTTGATCGACTTCAGCACCATCACTCCCGGCCGCTCAGGCAGCGGTTTGTAGCCACCGCCAACTAGGTCGTAGAAGAACCTATAGCCGTTCTCGTTCTTATAGAAGGTCTCAGCACCTGTTGCGAGCATCCTCTCGACGCTATCTGGAACGGCTTGGCCTTCTTTCTTCATCCGCTCGACTGATTCGCGTACCCCGATCGCATCCCACGCCTCGAAAACGCCTATTTCCCAGCCAAAGCCCCACTTGATGGCATTGTCGATCTCGACAATCGTATCGGCGATCTCGGGGATCCGGTTCGCAGCATATCGCGACACACGTGATGAAGTTTTCCAAAGGAATTCTCCGACACGGTCGTCTCCCCAAACGAGCTTTTTAACCCTGGTCGGGATGTCTTCGATCGACTTCGCCGCATCCAACGACGGGAACTTCGTTTTCTCCTGAGGCTTGTATTCGAAGGTTTTAAGGTCGAGTTCGAGGATAACTCGTTTGCCTTCGGCATCGGTAGACTTCTTGAAGAACCCGCCCTTTGTCTTATCGCCTAGCAGTTTCTTGTCCAGGATCGTTTGGATCAGTTCCGGGATCTTGAAGACCTCGCGGTCTTCGTCATCGGGAACGGCTGGGTACAAGTTATTCGTTACGTGGGCAGTTACGTCGAGGCCGACGAGATCGGAAGTGCGGAAAGTCGCGGACGACGCGTGGCCGATGGCCTTGCCGGTCATCTGGTCGACCTCGGTCGGTGTGAATCCCATCGCGATCATCTCATGGATGGTCGCCATCATTCCGAAGACGCCAATCCTGTTCGCGATAAAATTCGGCCTGTCCTTGGCGGGAACGACGCCTTTGCCAAGCCTTCGGTCTAAGAACCCCGTAATTTTGCACGCAACTTCGCCGCTCGTCTTAGAACCCGGGATGACTTCGACCAGCTTCATGTAGCGCGGCGGATTGAAGAAGTGAACGCCGACGAAATGTTCCTTGAAATCGTCCGAAAATGGCTCCGCGATCGAGTCGATCGGGATCCCGCTAGTGTTCGTCGCGATCACAGCTCCCGGCTTTCGGTGCTTCTCCACATCGGCGAACAATTTGTGCTTGATCTCGAGGTTCTCAACAACAGCCTCGATAACGAGGTCGCAATCCTTGAGCTTCGGCATATCTTCGGTAAAATTGCCGATCGAGATGAGGTTGGCATTCTTCCCGAGCATGAATGGCGCGGGCTTGAGTTTTTTCGACGCCTCAAACAGAGATGAGACGATCCGGTTCCGGACCCGAGGCGATTCGAGCGTCAAGCCTTTTGCCTCTTCTTCAGGTGTAAGCTCGCGCGGCGCAATATCTAAAAGCAGTGTCGGTATTCCCGCATTCGAAAGATGGGCCGCTATCGCCGCACCCATTGTTCCGGCGCCAAGAACGGCCGCTTTCCGTACATTCAGTGCCGCCGCCTGTCCGCCCGAACTATTTTGGTCACGGGCTGCTGCTTCTGCAGTATTACTCATAGATCAGTTTGTCCTCAAGATAGATTTCTAATACCTTTAGGTTGGATGAATTATAACTGAATGAATGTTCATTCAGCAAGTTTGTCCGGCGGCTAAAAGGATGCGTGCTCCTAACCTTGCAAATTGTTGCGCCACGCCTTTCCGCTATCTTGACACAAGGTCAAAATCGGACAATACTTCCCTACACTCGTTCCTAAACTAGGAGTAAATTAAGCATCCACTGGCAGGGGGTTGACGCAACTCCCCGTCCTGAGAACGAACATCGAGGACAAACAAACCATGAGAACTATCATACTTCTTCTCGCTATTGTCTTGCTTTTCGTTGTGCCTGCGCTTGGCCAGGGGCCCGGCACCTCAACCGCTGCTAATGGTGCACAGACAAAGGCTAGCTCTAAACGCGGACCCGTTTTCCGGCCTACCAAAGACCAGATCAGACAAGTACAGTCAATGTTGAAGACAAAAGGGCTGTACGCAGGGGAGGCAAGCGGAACCTATAATAATGAGACACGGGCCGGCATAAAGAGTTTTCAGAAAGACAATGGTCTGCGAGAGACCGGTACATTGAATCGAGCCACGCTCGAGAAGATGAACGTAGAGCTTACTGACGCCCAGAGAAAGATCCCGGTTTCCGAAAATTCTTTTGCATCGGCGGGATCTGAGAAAAGTTCCGCGAAGACCACGAAGGTATCTTTATCCGCCGAAGCGAAACCGAAGAAGCAGCCGATATTCCGCGCCACCGTTGACCAGATAAAGGAAGCCCAACGTCTTTTGAAAGCCGGCGCCATGTACACGGGCGACGAGAACGGAAAATTAAACAATGAAACACGCGCGGGACTGAAGAAATATCAGGAATCTAACGGACTCAAAGTAACGGGCACGCTCAACCAGATTACCCTGGAAAGAATGGGTATCGCACTCACCGAAAAACAAAAGGCCGATACTCAAAAACAGTGATCATCGCAAGTCGGATGCGCGATCTGAATGATATTCGGATATCAATTTATCATCAGATGAAAAGTGACCAAAGGCTCGCCGCAATGCGGGCTGACTAGTGTCCGCGACTTCGCTGTGTCGTCATTAATAGTTTCATAGGTGAAGCTCGCGAACGCCTGAAAAACCTGATCAGACCGTTGATCAAAGGTCAATTGCTTTGCGGAGACGGTCCGATCTTCGAGCCGCATCTAGGACCCTTTGCACTTCTGATCCGTCGGTGAAAGTAGGGGCATGTTCAAATTGATGGTTGCCGTCCCTGATAGCTCCTACCAGTATCTTTGCGAACTCCCTGAAGGCCCTTGGAAATCCGGTGTCCTGCATTCTTGGCAGATTCTTGCCAAGCGGGGTATTTACACGCTCCCAGGCCGCCCTGCAGTCCCTGGAAAGATAAACGTCACCGCGATGATCGATACGTAATGCGCCGGCTGTACCAAAAACCTCGATGCGGTTCATGTACGTCGGCGGCTCGACCATCGATATCGAAACGCTCCCGGTCGCGTCTTCCGTAAAATCAGAATCTGCAAAACGAAGAGACATCAGCACCTCGTCGTCTGATGTAACATCACGGATAGATTCGCCGTACGGCCTTTTCTTGATCTGGCTCTGAAGCTGGCAAAAAACTGAATTTACCCGTGTTCCGAGCAGCCAATGGAATGAGTCGATCACGTGGGAGCCTATCGCGCCGAGTGCTCCGCCGCCCCGGGCCTGGTCTGACCACCAAGTCCAGGGCAGATCCGGGTCTCCTCGATGAGGTGCGCGGAAGTTCCATTTCGCGTGTCTTATCTTGCCTAGAAGACCGGCCCTAAGCATTTGATAAGCAGCTTGTCGGCCGGGCTGAAACCGCAGCTCGAAATCGATCAATGCCAAGCAGCCGCTTTCCTCAGCAGCTTGCGTCATCTTTTCCGCCTCGGCCCAATTCATCGCCATCGGCTTTTCGCACAGGACACTCTTCCCAGAGGCGAGAGCCGCAAGCGTCATTTCGCAATGAAGGTCCGGAGGTGTCGTGATGCAAACAAGATCTATTTCATTAAGACTCACCGTTTCCCGCCAATCATCTGTGAAATGCCCGATCCCAAACTCGTTAGCCGTCGATCCGGCATTTTCCAATGAACGGCTCGCTATCGAGACGACCTCAACACCACCGCACTTAAGGAATGCCGGTATTTGAACGCGTCTTGCGAACCCGGAGCCGATGATACCGATCCTGACGGTTTTCAGCATATTCGGTCAAGCCTTCTCACGATCCTTTTGTCCAGATTGCCGCGACCTCGCGAACAAAATCCTCATATCGCCGGGGCTCATGACCCAACACATCCGTAAGTTCTGAAAGTTCAGCCTCCGTTGCCTTCAGCCCTTCTTTTTGAAAGTGCTCGTACATCAGCCGAAGGTCAAATGCCATCCAATCCGGCAGCATTTCGGCCGCCTGTGTTTCCCATGCGTCCATGTCGTCGCCTCCATAAACGACAGGTTTTCCAAGAGCCTCGCCCCAGATAGCCGCCGTACTCTCACCGGTCAGGACATCTGGTCCCGCAATATGAAAGTTTTTTCCGTCAATGGCCGTGGTCGTCAGTCCTATTGCGGCCGCTTCGGCTATATCTCGTGCGTCAACCCGTGAGATCCCCACATTTCCTATCGGCTGAGGATACACGCCGAACCCCAGGATGACGTCCTTGAACCACAGGTCATTCTGAAAGAAATTATTTGGATGGAGGATTACGAACGGTATTCCAGAATGCCTGATCGCATACTCGATCGGCATCTTTGAGCCGAAATGAGGAAGATGAGGTGCCCTTTCGATCTGAGGGACAGAAAGATGAACTAACTTTCCGACCTTTGCAATCCGGGCGCCGTTGACCGCCATCAGCCCCTCATTCGTTTCGGTTTGGCTAACCGCGTTTAGCAGAAAAACCGCGTCCACGCCGTTGAATACGCTTCGTATCGTTGCCGGACTCTTAAGGTCGCCAACAACTGGCTCAACTCCCTCCGGCAGCCTGGACGCACTTTCGCCGCTTCTAGTCAGAACGCGAACTTCGACATCGCGTCCCATAAGCTCCCGCACCACCTGCGAACCGACTGTTCCCGTCCCACCTGTTACAAGGATCTTCATTAATGCCCTCCAAAGAAGTCGCTTGCAGAACGACCAGAACAAAATGATACACGCCGAATATCCGGTTGGGAAAACCGGGTGTTTCGCGAAGAGGTCTGAAAGAAGTCCGATCAGAAGGAACGACGCAGCGAACTCTGGAAGTATAAACGCCCGGCCACAGAATAGTATCTGGCCGTGGAGCCAACGATGATGCCTGGACCGCAGAGGCTTAAGAGATTGTAGATTGAATACACTTGATCCGAACTTGAGAGAGAGACGTAAGATCGCCTAGAAGGGAACCCTCTCTTTTTCAACCTGCTATCAAAAAGGTTGAGGATACCGCCAACAATAGCGTCGAGGCCTTCGGGGCAAACTTCATCCTCTTTCTGGACCTAGACTCGGAGTCGCGGCGATCAGGTTTCTCGGATCCCTTAACAAATGCAGAAACGCTTCCCGATCATTCTCGGAGATCTCGATAATTTCAGCACCTATAAGATAGCGTTCGGTCGATGAATGCACACCCACCCGTTCATACCGAACTCCTTTCACGATTAGCCGGATCTTTCTGCCTGAGACGTCAATGTCCAAAATGAGCCTTCGATCCTGGCCAACCAGGTATTTTTCCTTGATGCGAATGGCCGATACCAGGAAACCGATACCGGTCTCGCTCAGGTCCGTCGTTTCCCCCGAAAGAAAAGCATCGCCGGGATGGCCATTGGACTTGATTCGCGTTTGCTCCGGCGAGAAGGATACCCTGACCGGAAGATTAGATCGTTTTCGTACCGAAGCCCGCCGCTCGGCGATAGTACTGCTAAAACGTGCGACCAGTTCCCGTAACATTGTAAAGCCTTTATGTGAGAAAATCCTTGGGGGGTCGGGTCGGAGAGATCGCTCTGTCCGTACTTTTTAAAACATCGAATGGCGTAGGCTTTCCATTCAATACTGCATCGGTTTTCCACCGGTGTCTTTGCTGCTGAGCATGGGTGAATTCTTTTCGTCCAATCTAACAATGAACGACATCAGCCCGCTCCTGCCGTATTTCGCCGGCGTCGCGGTGGCGTGGTATTTGGCACCGTTCTCGGATAACGTTACCGCATAGGAATAGCCCGTCGATTCGGTAGATAGAGCATCAGCAGGTACTAAACCGTTGTCGACCAGCTTCCGAAGCTCTGCAAATTGCCCTCCATTCTGTGCTGCATGAGCCATCTGCGCCTTGGCGATGCGATCGAGCATCTTCTTTGCTTCGTCCTGATGTGTCTCTATTCGAAGCATTCGAAGATAATCTTTTCCAGCCTCCTTAATACGGCGTTCGGCATATTCGTCAACCGAGAGAATGATCCATTGTCCATTTTCTTTGCGAAGATTGATCTCTTGAAGCTCAGGACGTTCAAGATCTTCGTGCGGAAGCTTTGCGGTCACCGTAGCCGAGTCGCCAGTGATGATCTCGCCGTTTATCATGATGTCCGCCGGAACGTGACGTGCGACGGCCGCCAGATCGACCTCAAACTCTTTCAGTTCATCATCCGAGAGCCCCTCAACGGCTGGCCTTAGGTTTGTTAGATAAATGGCTTCCCGAAAGCGTCTCTCGCGAAGTTTCGAATAGAAAATTCGAACAATGTCCGCCGGGCCGTTGGGTTCTATCGTGATCAAAGCTCCTTTTCCAGCCGTTTCCGAACTTGAAACGCCTTTCGGTGCCGGTGGGCCGGTCCCGGCATCTGTCTTTGTCTCGGCCACCGAGCATGCAGAGCTAGCGGCTACGATCAAGACCAAGCTGAATAGGCCTGAGGCAAACTTAGAATTCTTGAACATCGGCAATGGTTGATGTACTTCCAGGATCGGCGTGGGGCTTTTGGTAACGAGCGGCGCGGCCGAAGTTAAAAAAGGTCACGCCACAAGTATGATAGCGCGTCCGGCCGAAAAAGGTAAACTTAATTGCCGCGAACTTCCGTAGTTCCTCGTCAAAATATCCCGTGTTCGTAAAAATTCGCAAATCGGCTAAACTTATCAGAAACAATTTCAGGAGCTACAACCTCGATGAATTCTATCTCAGCGTCTCTACGTTTCCGGGTTAAACGTATCGCCGATCACCGAAATGGCCGCCAGCATGCGAGAGTGGTTCTGACGAGGCGGCCCCTGCAGCTTTGCGTGATGCTTCTTGTGGCTTCAGCAGCCTTCGCACAGGTCCCCGCACCCAAAGATGCCCTTGGGTTTACGCCCGGCGACGACCGGAAGCTCGCGAGTTGGCCTCAGGTCGTCGATTATTTCAAAAAGCTTGACGCCGCCAGCGACCGGATGAAATTTGAAGAGATCGGCAAGAGCACGATGGGAGCCCCCTTTGTTTACGCCACCATCAGTTCCCCGGAGAACCTAAGGAACCTCGCCAAATACAACGAGATCAACAAAAAGCTCGCCGACCCAAGAAAGTTAAGATCGCGCGACACCCAGCCGGCTCCCGAGGCGAGCGCGACCGCTGTGCAGCGTTTGATAAAGGATGGAAAAACGGTCGTTCTCATCACCTTCGGTATTCATTCGACCGAGGTCGGCAGCTATCTCTCATCGATGCTCGTCGCACATGAGCTTGCGAGCAGCAATTCGCCGCGGGTAAAGAAGATCTTGGACGAAACCATTATTTTGCTCGTGCCGTCGCTGAACCCGGATGGCGTCGATATCGTCAAGAATTGGTACGACAAAACGCTCGGCACGCCATACGAAGGCACAAATCCGCCCGAGCTATATCATAAATACGTCGGCCACGACCTGAACCGCGACTGGTACGCATTCACACAGATCGAAACTCAATTGACCGTCGATAAGATCCACAACGTCTGGCATCCGCAGATAGTGCTCGACGTCCATCAGCAAGGCATAAACGGCGCACGCCAGTTCCTGCCGCCGTATATGGATCCGGTCGAGCCGAACGTGCCGAAGCAGATCGTCGAAGGCTTTACCGAGCTCGGCACATACATGGCGAACGACCTCAGAAAGAACGGTTTTCAGGGCATCACGACCGGCACGACCTACGACGCCTGGACGCCCGCACGCGCCTATTCGCATTACCACGGCGGCGTGCGGATCTTGTCTGAAACAGCTTCGGCACGGCTCGCAACGCCGGTCGAGGTAAAGTTCGAACAGCTCGGCACCTCGCCCGGCGGCCTCGACGCAAAAGTAGAATCGCCAAACTTCGGCCCCGTATGGAAAGACGGGACATGGAAACTCCGCAACATCACTGACTACATGACCGCCACCTCGTTCAGCCTCCTAGACCACGCCGCCAACAACCGCCAGAAATGGCTGACCAATTTTTACGAGATCGGGAAGGAAGCGGTGCGGCCGAGGAGAGAGGGCGAATTGTTTGGATTTACTTTTCCAGCCCCATACTCACGGGCATTTGGACAACCGGTATGGACCCTAACAGGCCTTCTTAGAAGGGCCGCGGTCGAAATTGAGGAAACCGACAAGGGCCATCTGGTCAGAATGGATCAGCCGTATGGCGGCTTCGCGAAAGCGCTCCTCGAAAACCAAGTTTATCCGAATTTACTGGATGAGAAAGGTAATCCAATTGCTCCTTACGACGTAACGGCTCATAGTCTGCATCTGTTTATCGGCATCGACGTTAAACCAATCACCGCTCCAATCGTTTATGAAAAGAAATCGTTTATGTGGATGGGCGGGTTACTCGGCGGATGTTCGGTTCGGGGAAAGGTATTACTTTACAAGAGCAGTGTCCCATCGATGGATGAGGGCTGGACTCGCTGGGTATTCGAAAAGGAAGGGCCACCAACAATGGGAGCGCTTCGTGGTGAAAAACGGATACCTTGTCCCGACTACTCAAATGTTGGCGATGCTGTCCTAAAAAAAACCATACTCGATACGAATGTGAGTCTTGTCTTCCCCGACCAATCCGCAAGTCAGATCCTGAACGGCTATCCGAAGGGCTCAATGCCGGACGAGTACACGGGCGGTGTTGGCAAGGAGGGCGTCGAGAATCTGAAGAAATTTGTCGAAGCGGGCGGGACGCTTGTGTTTCTGAATCGCTCGTCGCTCTTTGCGATAGAGCAATTCAAACTGCCGGTCAGGAACGTGACCGCTGGCCTACCGCGAAAGGATTTCTTCATCCCCGGATCGATCCTCCGCACCGAGCTCGACACGAATCACCCGATCGCGAAGAACATGCCGCGTGAATCCATCGCCTGGTTTGAGCAGTCGCCCGCTTTCGAAATGACCGGTGGCAAAGAGATCACACCATCAGATACTCGCGGCGGCGCACCTGCGGCGAGCGGCGAGATAACTTACCGTGTCGTTGCCCGATATCCCTCCGACCCGAAGAACATTCTTCTCTCCGGCTGGGCACTCGGACAAGAGAAGATAGCCGGCAAGGCCGCACTTGTTGAGGTGGGCTACGGCAAGGGCAAGATCATCCTCTTCGGCTTTCGCCCACAATACCGCGGCCAATCGCTGGCGACATTCCCGCTGCTGTTCAATGCAATAAGCCAATAGGTCAGTAGCACCAGTGTTAGCGGGTGGATTAACATAGGGGTACCTTCTCAGTACCACCCGCTACCGCAGGTGGTACTGACAGAGCACACGATCAACCAACACTTTACTAATGCAAGAGATCATTACAGAAACCCGCATCGATAGCGGTATTGTCGTGCTGACCGATCGGATGCCCGGGGTGAGGTCGGCTACCCTCGGTTTCTTCTTTCGAACAGGCTCGCGTCATGAGCCGGACCATCTGAACGGCATCACGCACTTCATCGAACATTGCGTCTTTAAAGGTTCCTCAACCCGGTCGGCGCTCGAGATAGCCAACGAGCAGGACCGCCTCGGGGGAAATCTCGAAGCGTTCACAACGCACGAGGAAACCGGCTTTGTAGTGAAGGTTGTCGATGATGAATTCAAGAACGCATTCTCGCTTTTGGCCGATATGACCTTGCGTCCTAGGCTTGACGAAGCTGATCTCGTAAACGAACGACGGGTCATCGTCGAAGAGATGAAGATGAACGAAGATTCGCCCGATGAGGTACTTGGCGACATCTTTCACCGCGAATTCTTTCCGGGCCACCCGCTTGGCCTGTCGATCACCGGCACGCCGCGATCTGTCCAGACTTTCGATAGCGAAACCACAAGGGCCTTTCATATGCACGCCTTTTCTCCAGCCAACCTGGTCATTGCGGCGGCAGGCAATGTGGAACATGGATCGGTAGTTGACTTGCTGGCGTCTGACAAATGGTTTTCGAACATCGAACAAAACGATCATCGCTCGTCGATCGACAGTCCTATATTAGGCTCACCGGTCGTCATCGAACCACGCCCGGATCTGGAACAGGCTCACATCATCATCGCAACGCCGACCGTTTCCGCGCGTGACCAGCGACGCTACGCAGCCGACCTGCTGGCCGATATCCTGGGCGGCGGCACGTCAAGCCGGCTTTGGCAACGCGTCCGCGAAGAACGTGGACTGACCTACAGCATTGGGGCATCGACGGCAATGTTCCTCGATTGCGGCTATCTGGCAGTCTCGGCCGCTACTTCTCCTGAACAAGCCGGGGAAGTTGTGGATATTGTTCTCGAAGAGATAGCGTCGATTGTCCGCGAAGGCGTGAACAAAACGGAGCTTGACCTGATGAAAGACCAGACCCGCGCCTCGATCCTGCTCAGCCTAGAAGATTCGGCCGGACGTGCCGCAAGCCTGGCCCAGTGCGAGATGATCCACGGACGGCAGATACCTATCGAAGAGACGCTTGAAAATCTGGCCGCGGTCTCGCTTGACGATGTTCGATCGATCGCGGACGAGTTTTTCAGGGCGGATCGTGTTGCACTTATCGCGCTCGGCGATCTAAGTGAAGGCGAGTTCACGAAAGAACGCGTGTTCAGCCCATTCCAACAGTAAACATTCTTCTAAACCTTGGTCGCCGCCCGTTCATTCCAAAGAAAACATAGGAAGAACTACTGGCACCTATGATTGTGAACGGGCGAATACTGTGATAAAGATACGCGCTCATCGAAAAGGAGCGAAAAATGTTCGACATAACCACTAAGCGCTTCTTCCTATATTTGCTGATCGCCTCGGTCGGCGTCAGCGCACTTATTGGGATCGGGGTTCTGCTCTTTGGCAATTTTGGTGAATTTGAGACCAAGATCCTGTTGACAACGTTGACAGTCACTGTTACTAGCGTCCTCGGATTGGCCTGCGGTGCATGTCTTGAAGCTGGCCGCGGCCGAGTAATTCCATTGGCCGGCATAGTTTTTGCAATCTTATCTGCCGTTCTCTGGATCATCATGCTCTGGAGACCGTTTGACAGGGAGGCCCACTATTTTCCCCATTTCGTGATGTCCGCAACCCTTCTAGCCTTTGCGTGTTCTCACGTTTCGCTACTTTCGCTTGCGAAACTGGACCGAAGATTCGCGTGGTCACGCATTGCCGTACATGGCTTCGTCTGGTCGCTGACGGCCCTGACCTTGTGGGTGATCTGGGCGCATATCGACCCTTCCGACACCATACTTGCACGGATCATGGGTGTGCTCTCGATCGTTGTAGGCTCACTGACCATTGTCACGCCAGTCTTTCATCGCCTGAGTACGGGTGAACCGACGGCGGAAAAGCTCGACGCCGAGATAGAAGAATTGAAGGAAAAGATCGCAGCGCTCGAACTCAAAAGAGCTAACTTGGATCAGCCCGCAGTTGAGTAGCCGATCGGGTCACTGAAACCCGCCTGTTCGAAACCACGGAGGCGAAGCGCGCACGAATCGCAAGTTCCGCAGGCAAGCGTCTCGTTGCGATAACACGACCACGTCAGGTGCAGCGGTGCGCCAAGCTCGATCCCCTTTTTTACTATTTCAGCTTTCGACAGATGGATTATCGGTGTGCGGATTTCGATATGCGTGTCGGGCTTTGTTCCCGCGTTGACCGTCTGTTGAAAGGCCTCGTAAAATTCAGGACGGCAATCGGGGTAGCCGCTTGAATCTTCGGCGACAGCACCAATGTAGATCCGCGTCGCACCGTTGACCTCGGCCCAGCTTGTGGCTATGGCAAGCAAATGAGCATTTCGAAAAGGCACGTAGCTGGTTGGTATCCCTTTGGCATCAAGGTCGGCTTGAGAAACCGCTATTTTCTCGTCGGTCAATGAAGAACCGCCGATCTTCGCAAGATATTCGATCGAAACATAAAGCCGTTTCTCAATGCCGTAATGATCGGCGATGTCATTGAACGCCTGCCGCTCGCGTGCCTCGGTCCGTTGGCCATAAGAAACGTGCAAAAAGGCCAATTCGCTGCCCCTAACCTCCGCGATCGCCGCGGTCACACATGAATCCATCCCTCCGGAGACAAGCACGACGGATCTCATCTTGTAAGCTCCTCTTGCAGGAGCTGTGAGAGCTTCCATATCATCGCCAGCCCCGGATTTTCCTGGTGATAACCTGTAAAGGGCATATCGTCGATATAAATGGCCATCGCGATCCGTCCCTTTCGGGTATAGACGATGCCGACATCGGCCCTGAAACGGTCGAGAGCACCTGATTTTGATGCGACGGGCGTAGTGTCCGACTGGCCGCGGCCTATACCGTCCTTAAGCTGCTGGCGTCTCAAGATGGCCATCATCTCAGCCGATGCCTCTTTCGAAACGATCTCGCCTTTCTCAAGCATTTCAAAAAGCCGCACCATATCTTTGGGTGATGTACGCCCTAACCCAAACAGGCGATTGCGCTGATCGTTTATCCACGCTTTCGCATCGCCTCCGCCGCCGATCTTGCGTAGCGAGAGCGTGTCGTTCAAACCGAGCTTCGCCATGTAATCGTTCACTGCATCGGTCGTTACTTTCTCCAGAACAAGGTTGGTCGCCGTGTTGTCGGACAGCACTATCATCAGATGCACCGCCGTTCTCAGATCGATCTTTGACCCATCAGAGAATTCGCCGAGGATCCCCGATCCGCTGACCTTCTTTTCTTTCGCTACGACAAGCTCGTCCGCCCAAGCGATCTTCCCCTCGGCCACCTGCCGGAATGTCTCGGCCATGATCGATACCTTGATCGTGCTGGCGGTCCGGACCTGCTCGTCACCTCGAAGCGAATATTCTTTTCCGGTGTCAAGATTCTTCGCGTGGATCCAGATCTTACCTTTGAAGTCGGCAATCGCGGCCTGGATGTTGGCGTCGATCGATCGGGCGGAGGATTCAGATGTGCCTGTCGAACGGTTCTGGCCAAACGCAGCTGAACATGCGATGAGAATTGCTATGCAATAATAAGCGATCGTAACTTTCATATTTTTCAAAATAGTGGCGGTGCTAAACGCCTCGTACATCGGGACCCCAAATGTACTTATGAAGCTGCAGATTTAGTCTGACCCCCAAGCCGCTCGAGGCAACGGCTTCTGCGATCTTTGCCAGGTCCTTTATTCCGTGTACCGGTGAGATCAGCACCGAATTTGCGCGGCCAATGAGCTTGTGTTCCTCGATCATTTCTTTGGCGAATGCCCAATCCGCTAGATCGGCGATGACGAATTTCACTTCATCTTTGTCAGCCCGCAACCTTTCAAGATTTGGCCAGTGATTGCGCTCGGCTTCGCCGGAGGCGGGACATTTGACGTCCAGAATGATCTTTGCACGCTCATCAACCGCCTCCGTAGAAACATATCCCCCGGTTTCTACAAGCACTTCATAACCGCGGTCGCAAAGTTCGGTGATGAACTGAAACACATTCTTCTGAGCGAGCGGTTCGCCGCCTGTAACCTCGACAAGGGAGCAGCCAAGTTCTTCCAATCGCGCAAAGATCTGATCAAACGAGAACCGCTCACCGCCTGTAAATGTATACTCGCTGTCGCACCAAACGCATCGCATTGGGCAGCCGGTCAGACGCACGAACGAACAAGGTCTTCCCGCGTGGGACGACTCTCCCTGTATGGACAGAAATGTCTCTGTTATGCGAAGCGTGCGATCCACAAAATGGATTTAGCCACGAATCGCACAGATTTCACAAATGAGATGGAACTGGTCGAATGTATTTATACCGCTCCCGATTTTTTGGATCTGCGGGCAAGCTAGGGGCATCAAACCCGAGAGAACGTCTGATCATTTGTATATTTCTGGTGATCCGCCGCTAAAAATTCCGTCACATTTGAGCTAGACTAGTTCCATGCGAGAACAGCTAAAACGATTTATCGATCAGATGGAGGACAACTCCGTCGCCATCATTCCCGCCGCTCACGAAAAGACCAGGAGTTACGATACCGAGTACAAGTTTCGGCAGGATTCGGATTTTTGGTATCTGACCGGTTTTCCTGAACCGGACGCCATCGCAATCATCGACCCGCAGAACAAAAGATCGCCGTACACACTCTACGTTCGACCTCGCGATCCATTGATGGAAACCTGGTTCGGGCGTCGAGAGGGCGTTGACGGGGCGAAGAAGAATTATGGTGCGAACTTATCGTTCCCGATCGAGAGATTTGAAAAGGATCTGCCGAAGCTGCTCGATGGCCGAGACAGGCTGTATTATAGGTTCTCCGTCGATAAAGAGCTTGACCAAATTATACTGAATTATCTGAAGGAACAGAGGGTTCGTCGGCTGAAGTCCGCATATCCGCCCCACACAATCATCGACCCGACAATTATCATCGGCGAAATGCGTCTTCACAAGACGCCGGAAGAGGTTGAACATATGCAGACCGCCGCGACCATAGCCGCCGATGCGCATATTCTGGCAATGAAAAAGGTAAAACCCGGAATGAACGAAGGCCAGGTCGAGGCGCTGATGGAAGCCTATATGAAGGACAAGGGAGCGAGCGGTGTGGCCTACAACTCGATCGTGGGCGGTGGAGCAAATGCTACCATCCTCCACTATGTCGAAAACAATATGCCGCTTAAAGATGGCGATCTGATCCTGATCGATGCTGGTGCGGAATATAAAGGTTATGCTTCAGACATTACCCGAACGTTTCCCGTGAACGGAAAGTTCACGCCTGCTCAGCGAGAGGTTTATGACGTCGTCCTCGATGTTCAGCAAAAGTGTATTGAATTTACAAAGACTGGGAACACCGTCAGAGGCCGTCAGGAGTACTCTATCGAGCTATTGACCGAAGGCATGGTCAAGCTTGGGCTGTTAAAGGGAAAAACAAAAGACCTGATACGGAAAAAGTCCTACTTAAAATATTATATGCATGGCGTTGGCCATTATCTGGGACTGGACGTTCACGATGCAGGGCGGTATTTCACTGACCAGCAGGCAAAGAACTCAAAGCCTTTTGCTCCGGGCATGGTGCTGACGGTGGAACCCGGCATCTACGTCCCGCCTGACGACCGGTCTGCGCCGGTAAAATATCGCGGCATCGGCGTCAGGATCGAGGACGATGTCCTTGTCACTGAAGACGGAAATCGGAATCTGACCGCAAAAGTGACAAAAGACCCGGATGAGATCGAAGCGATTATGCGGAAGGGCAGATAGCCGCCTGCCGTGATAGTGGGTAGACAATCGCCCTTAACCTCTTATCTTTTCCTCGATCGCGCGTGCAAATTCGTTTGTCTTCGCCGTGCCGCCCAAGTCTCTGGTAAGGTACTTTCCTTCGGCAAATACGGCCAGCATGGCCGTTTCGGCTCGCTGGGCTGCATCCATCTCGCCGATATGACGGAGCATCATGATGCCGGACATCAGTATCGCCGTTGGATTCGCGATCCCCTGTCCCGCAATATCTGGTGCCGAACCGTGAACCGCTTCGAATACGGCTCCCAATTCGCCGATGTTCGCACCCGGAGCGAGCCCAAGCCCACCGATAAGGCCGGCACAAAGGTCTGACACGATGTCGCCATACAGATTTTCCATCACCAGCACATCAAACTGTTCCGGCCTCATAACAAGCTGCATGCAGCAGTTGTCTATGATCTTATCGTCTGCCTCAATATCGGGATATCCTTTTGCGACATTGTAAAAACATTCAAGGAAAAGCCCGTCCGAAACCTTCATGATATTCGCCTTATGAACCGCAGTTACTCTTTTTCTTCCTTCAAGCGTGGCGTGTTCAAAGGCATATCTCGCGATTCGGGTCGATGCCTTCTCCGTGATAACTTTAAGGCTTTCAACAACTCCGGGCACTACGATATGTTCAAGACCGGAATAAAGGCCTTCGGTATTCTCTCGAATGATGACGAGGTCAAGCTCGGGGTTTCGGCATTCGATATTTGGCAAAGCCCGCACCGGACGCACGTTCGCATATAGGTCAAGAGAACGCCGCAAACCAACATTAACGGAAGTAAACCCTTTTCCGACCGGCGTCATTTGCGGCCCCTTCAAGGCGACCTTATTTCGCTTTATAGATTCTATTGTCGATTCGGGCAGGGTCGTCCCGAACTTTTCCTGCGCCTGCGCACCGAGAATGTGGGTCTCCCATTCGATATCGACCCCGGTAGCCTCAATGATCCTTACCGTGGCCGCAACTATCTCAGGCCCGATCCCGTCTCCGGGTATAAGAGTTATGGTATGTTTAGCCATTATCGTTGCTTTCGAAGCGCTTCTCGAAAACAATATACTATCTAAGGCGGGCAATTATCTGAAATTGCGTATCAACATGACGTCGCGAGTCTTGTGAAATCGAGAGACTAGGAGGCGGCCATCTCCTGCCCAGTCAAAACTGCGAATGGTCTCGGATCGAAAACTCGTTTCCTGCTTAGGCGGCCCGCCGGCCAACGGCTGAGTCCATATATTCGAAACTCCATCAGCAGTAACTATATACGACAGTCCCTTGCCGTCTGGCGTCCAATCAAGGCGGTTTCCGACCGGACCGTCGATGATCGATAGGAGATCGCCGCCATCGATAGAAAATATCGCTGCCTGCGGCTTTGCTTTTTCGTCGGACTTGATCCAACAGGCAATATACTTGCCGTCGGGCGAAACGTCTGGCTGATAGGCTGCGCGTTCAAGATATAACGTCGGCTCACCGCCGTCCACCGAAACTTTCCAGATCCTGCGTTTCATTGGCGGCCCGTCCATCGCTCCCGAAGTATAAAAGACCCATTTGCCGTCTGGAGAAAGCGATGGCTGCCAAGCCCCGCTGCCAGACGGAGTCAACTGAACCTGATTTGTACCGTCCGAATCCATCCTCCAGAGTTCGAACAGTCCGTTGTTATCCCGAAAGGCAGAGAAAATAATATATCGACCATCCGCCGTGGCTACTGGCATAACGTTCGACTGCGGCCCCGCCGTAAGTGTCCTTTCGCCCGAGCCGTCAAGGTTCGTGTGCCATACATCCCTATTTCCTGAGGCATCTGAGCCGAAAACAAAGCCGCCATCAGGAGCCCATCGTATCCAGTTGAATTTGTGGTGCTTTCCGGCTCTTACGGGTTCCGCCGATTCCGCAACCCCGGGCGAGATGACCCAAACACTAGTATTATCAGTGAACTGACCGGCCATTATTGTTGACCCATCGGCTGAGACGCCGACACTGCCGTAGTTCTCCAGGTCGTTGGTGATCTGTCTGGGCTCGCCAGCCGGAAACGGAATGAACCACACTTGGGTTGGGGTCGCCGGGCCTTCGAATATGCCGGCGACAAGACCACTGCCGTCCCGCAGCCATTCAAGTCCATCGATGCCAGACCATTTCCGGTCTAGTATCAAGGTTTCCTGACCTGTATCAACGTCCACACCGATCAGTTGCAGATTCGGGCTGTTTCCCGCAGTTCCGGCTGCGTTCGCGATCAATCTGCCGTCGGGCGACCATGAGATCTCAAATCCCGAGTAGAACTGCGGGGCTTCGCGGCGGGCAACCTCTCGTTCGTCGGTTCCGTCCGCGTTTGCAGCCATGATAGCGGTCACGCCGTCTGACAACTTCCGCACAAAACAGAACTGTCTCCCGTCAGGCGAGAAGCTTATTCGGTTGTCAACGCGATCGAGCACACGTGTTACAGTGCCTCCGAGGATCGGCACCTTGAACAATGTGTTGAACTCGGGGCCAACCTTGACGAAGTAAAGAAAACTGTTGTCCTTTGAGAATGTAAGCCCATTGTAGGAAGCGTCATCCGTCGGCAAGAGTTGTAGGCTGCTGCCGCTGTTCACGTTGGTCAACGTTAGCGTTCGCTTTCCGGCGTATGAAACCGTGTGAGCGATAAACTCGCCGTTTGGTGAAAATGATATCGATGTACTTTGTTCAGTGCCCGGGATTCTGGTCACCGTCAGCGCGCCTTTCGCCATCCATCCGGACCAACGTTGTAGCGCAAAAGCTCCACCCGCGACCGCGACAAAGATCGCCAGTCCGACAGTGATCCAACGAGAAGCCGAAATATTGCGTCGAACGGCTGTCCCGCTTGCCGAACCATCGGCCGCCCCAATCCCTCGATCAACTCCATTTTTTGACGAAATTCCCCTCGATCCGCTTCCAACCACACGGACATCGCCAGTAAACCGATACCCGATCTTTGGAAATGTCTCTATCGAAAGCGAGTGGCCGTTCGACTCAGCGAACAATTTTCTTATCTGAGATACATGTACTGTGAGGTTCGCTTCCTCAACAAATGCTCCGGGCCATATAGCCTCCATCATCTGCTGCTTGTTTATGACCTCATTGTCGCGCTCGACAAAGAGTTGGAGCAGTTCAAGGGTTTTAGGTTTGAGCTTGATCTCAACGCCGTCACGTGTGAGCGTCCGCTGTCCGCTATCGAACCGGAAAGGGCCGAATTCGTAAACAGTTGTGCCGTTTCCGTTTTGGCCGGGAGAAATTTGAGGGCCGTCTGTAGCCATTGATCACACTATTTGCAGCGATTTAGAAAAAGTTTAGGTTTTTTTAGGGACTTTCTGCTCCATCAGTACCAGAATCGCTTCGTCAATGTCGAATTTGACCGCCTGGAAACCGGGACCGGCCTTAGTACCTAACCCTGAAACTGTTCGGTGTCAGGTCGAAAATAACTCAGGTTCGACATTTTTTCAACAAACTTTTCAAGGACAGGCCAAAAGAATAACCCAATAGATCGGAGGACGAAGATATGAAATTCAAGAAATTACTAATTTGTGGAGTGGTCGCTTGCCTAGCCGCGATCAGTATCCTCGGGCAAGGCAACGGAAATGGCAATGGAAACGGTAACGGAAATGCCGGCGGTGGTGGAGGTGGCGGAAGTGTTTCGAACCCGAGGGTAAGGGCGTCGTTCGTTCACTGCGCCGCAAATGATGACAACTGCAGATCTGAGAACCGGGTCCGTCAAGATACGACCGCTCAGTATGTTCATGGCGTAAACGGGGTCACCGCCGAGTTTCAACTCGGAAGCGGAAGCCGTGATCTGACGATAAACCTTTTGAATTCACAGCGGCTGGTCCAGCTGGATTTCAGCGTCAGGGTTAACTCCGGAACAGTCTCGCCGCCGTGGTGGTCATCGGCGCCCTCCCAAACGGTCAAAGCCTTCATAAACGTTCTGGGAGCTTATTACGCCAAAGAAAGTTGCCCCGCCGCTTCGGCAGAATGTCATTACCAGGCACGAATGAACCTGGGTCAGTGGCAGGTCTCCGGCGACCGCACCACCTACGCCGCCCTATGGAATCCGCTTGCAACGGGGCGTCCGGTGAATTCGCCGGACACAACTTCCTATGTCAACGTCCGTTACATCCGGAATGACGGGACCAGCGAGGTATTTGTCATAACCCCGATCCAGACCACCGGCGGGTATGCACTGGCGGGATTGGAGCAGACCGACAAGAAGAACGTCAAGGGAGCCGGGCAATACAACATGCCGTTCACGCTGACCGTAAGGCCGCTGTAGCCCGAAGCGGCAGGATATTTCACTCCCACGAAAAGGCGGTGCCCCGGTGCCGCCTTTTTTACCATCTCATCATACGTTTCCACGATCGCCTTTCTTTCGTCTAAGATTGACATTAAGGCCTTTACTTTGCGAAGGGCTTTGTATTCTTTGACGTGGAACGAGTTTTCGACACTCTTATTGTAGGCGGCGGTGTAATCGGGCTATCGGTTGCGCGAGAGCTGGCGAAGCGTGGTGTCAGACGCATCGGGTTGATCGAACGCGCAAAAGTGGGGCGAGAAGCATCTTTTGCCGCTGCGGGCCTCCTCGCGCCCAACGTTGAGACCGCAAGCGATCCGGATCTTAATCTTTTATGCTCAGAGTCTTGCCGTATGTTTCCTCAGCTTTCCAGGGAGCTCATCGAGGAAACCGGCTGCGACATCGAGCTCCAGACGGACGGAACCATCTTCGCTGCGTTCAATGAAGATGATTCCATCCACATTCAAACTCGTCTCGCGGAATTGCTTGCCGCCAATATACGCTCTCACTATTTGACTACAGGAGATATCCGAAAGATCGAGCCGAAGATAGCAGCAAACGTTTGCGACGGCATTTATTTTCCAGATGATTGGCAGGTCGAGAACCGCAAACTGCTTCTTGCCCTCGAAAAAAGCGTCAGGTCGCACGGTGTAGAAATCATCGAAGACACTGCAGTCGGGGCGTTAGCGGTTGAAAGGGGAAGGGCGATCGGCGTGGTTTCCGATAACGGGATCGAGGTTGCCGGCAAAGTCGTGCTGGCAACGGGTGCCTGGACGGCATTCATCAAAACTGATCCCGGCCTCATAGGCGAGATGGTAAGGCCGATAAAGGGTCAGATGATCAGCTATCAGGGGCAGCCCCGAGAGTTTCAGCATGTCATTTACACCCGTAGAGGCTACCTGGTCCCGAGGCTCGACGGCCGCTTGCTCTTAGGAGCCACGGTGGAAGATGTCGGATTTGACCTTGAGTTGACCCCGGAAGCCGCCAGCGAAATGGCCGCTCTCGCTGCGGAGATCGCGCCCGCCCTAGCCGGCGAATCGATCACCGAGCATTGGGCCGGATTAAGGCCGTTTGCGACGGGCGGGCGCCCGTTGATAGGGCCCATTCCGGGCGTGGACGGAGCTTTTCTAGCTACAGGCCACCATCGCAACGGTATTCTGCTTGCGCCGATCACTGCTAAAATGTTGGCAGACATTATCGTTGATGGTGTTGTTCCCGATCATTCAAAGAATTTCGGTCTCCGCGAAAATGCTCGTGAAACTACGAGTATGGAGGGTTAGTTCATCAAAAATGTCGATGAGATTAGTCCCTGTATTTCTTATCTTGCTTCTGGTCGCTGGCGGTCAAGCTCAATCCCGCAGGGCTACCCAGCAACAGCAGGCTTCGTCGGCAGATCTGAGCGCTCCAACCGCAAAGCAGCTTTTCGAAGAGGCGAACGCATATACGCGTAACAAATTCGCAGAATTCGAAAGGAAGAAGATCCAGTTTACTGAAAGGCTTCGGCTTGATACCGAAAAAGAAAAGAAACAGTTAGCGGCTAAGTACGCTGCCACGGTGTCGTCGAGACCGGGCCTTTCTGCCGAAGATCAGTATTACCTGGGCTTGCTACATTGGATCGCTGAAAATCTCGATGGGGCCGATGCCGCTTTCAAGAATTTTCTTTCCTCTGATGATCCGTCCCCAGATCGGGCGCAGAGCGCGAGAACTACCCGAGCGATAGTCGCGGCGAAGACGGGGCGCTTTGACGAAGCACTTGAACTGGTCAAGCTTTACAGACAGAACGCACCTCTGCGGCCCACCGACCAGCTGCGGATGGAGGTTGAATTAGCTAAGGCGTATTCATCGGCAGAGAATTTCGACAAAGCGATCCCGCACGCCCGTGAAGCATTTAAGCTTGCAAAGTCGATAGTGTCCGTATCCGGCGTCACACAACGTGGATTGGACGAGACGCTCGATACAGGAATGGTGCTTTTTGAAGCATACTCCTCTCTTGGCGAACTGGGATCAGCGGACGCGACATTGGTCGATCTAAGGAATATGGCAGCCACGATCGGTTCGCCCAGCCTATTTGCATATGCTGCGGATAAGCTGATCGTTTATATGATCGAGACAGGCCGCAAGCCGTTGGCGATGGATACCTATCTCACGGTCCTTATTCAGGCCGGCAGTTTGCTCCCGACGCGCCCCACGCAGGACGAAGCCATCAGGCTCATAAAAAGAAGGGAAAAACAATATAAGCTGCTTGGCGAAACGGCTCCTGAACTTTTTGGGGTTGATCAATGGTTTCCTGGAAAGGCAGTGACTTTGAAAGATCTTCGCGGCAAGGTGGTTCTTCTGGATTTTTGGGCCACCTGGTGCGGGCCGTGTTTCGATGCATTTCCATCTTTGGCGGAATGGCACCGAGATCATTCCAGCCAGGGCCTGGTCATATTAGGGATCACACGCTATTACGGCAATGGAGAGGGGTTTACGCTCGACAATCCCGCAGAGATTTCATTCCTTAGGCGGTTCAAGGAAAAGCACGGATTGCCGTATGATTTCGTGGTAACAAAAGACCCTTTGACGCAACAGAGCTATACCGCAACTGCGTTGCCGACTGCCGTTCTTATCGATCGGAAAGGGATAGTTCGATATGTCGAAACCGGGACAAACCCGACCAGAATCGAAGAACTCAGGCTGAAGATGCTAAAACTTCTTGCGGAAAAATGATCAAGATGGGGAAAAAGGCTGCCGTCAAAAAAACAAAGACCCAGAACTTTTACGACCGCATTGCGGAGGTCCACAATCTCGCGCTGAAAGTGAATGGCTACCGCGCCTCGGTAGCAAAGTTTCTAAGTTCTCTCGATCTCAAGATTGGGCCTGACTCTTTGGTGTTAGACGCAGGAAGCGGGACTGGCATCGTGACGCTAGGATTTCAAGATGCAGGATTTGCTCCTCGGCATCTGGTGGCGCTCGATCTCTCTGGAAACTCTCTTTCTATCGCTCGCCAGCAGTTCGAGAAGGAACGTTCGATCGACACTGGTCGCATTTCGCCTGTTCAGGGCAACATCCTGAATATGCCGTTTGCGGACGAAACGTTCGATCTGGTCCTCACCTGCGGCGTGCTTGAATACGTATCGCTCGATGATGGCCTTCGCGAGTTATCCCGTGTATTGAAGCCCTGCGGCAAGCTGGTGTTCATCCCGGTGAAGCCATCTTTAGTCGGGTCGGTGCTGGAGTTTCTGTATAAATTCAAGATCCACCCGGTCGAGAACGTAAAAAGGATCTCGCAGCACTACTTCGATATCGTCGGCGACCACAAGTTCCCATTGTCCGAACCCATCGGCTGGTCGAAAGCTATTTTCGTCCTCCAGAAACGAGCTCCTGCCGATTGATCTTCAAGGAGCGGCCGTCGTTTAAAATGAAACGTTGGCCTACTGAAACTCCGGTGACGCCTTTGCAAAAAGATCCGCAGAAAATTCCGCTGATTATTGCGCATCGGGGAGCAAGCGCCGTCGCTCCGGAAAATACCCTTGCTGCGTTCGAACAGGCTATCGCCGCTGGTGCCGATGGTCTTGAGTTTGATGTAAGGCTGGCTAAGGACGGGGTGCCCGTCGTAATCCATGATCCGACGTTGGACCGAACCGCAGGGGTCGCAAAGTCAGTATCTTTGCTGTCGTCAGAGGAACTCGGGTCTATTGACGTTGGAGGCTGGTTTTATGAAAGTTCGTCAAAACCTGAAGCTTTGATCGCGCGACAAACCGTACCGCTGCTTGCCGACGTTCTAGATCTTGCAGAACGGGTTCATGGACCGCTCTTTATCGAATTGAAATGCTCAGACGCGGAAGTGGATCCGCTCGCCTATGCAGTTTGTGAAGCTGTAAAAACGAGCCCGGTCATGAGCCAAGTCATAATTAAGAGCTTCAAACTGGCAGTCATTCCCAGGACAAAGGCCCTGCTGCCGGCGGTCAGAACGGCAGCGCTGTTTGCACCGAGGATAATGACGATCTTAAGAAAGGAGAAGCACATGGTAACGCTTGCCCGTAAACTCGGAGCAGACGAACTTTCCGTTCACTTTTCACTAGCAACTCGTAAACTCTGTGAAAGAGCCTCCATACACGGGATGCCGGTAAACGTTTGGACGACAAATCATCCAAGGTGGGTCAAGCGTGCCCTGCGGTTAGGCATCCGCTCGCTGATAACAGACGACCCGGCAAACTTGCTGGCACGAAGATCCGCCCTGCTATCTTGAGCATGCGTACGTGAGATCACGGAAATTGACGAAACACTCCCCAAAAAACTGAGGCTCCGGCCGAGAATCTTATCCGTCGTTGTGCATCTCTCGATTCAACCTGTAAATCCCTCGCAAAAATATTCCCAAAGTCGGTATCCTTACCTATCGACGCGACAGCATTACACTGTGCTCTGATC